>OGMR01000604.1_pt1 | contig 16284 bp, 10 predicted proteins | sample 1573251 | NCBI WGS metagenome assembly OGMR01 (sample SAMEA2581979, study PRJEB24529) | metagenome | biome: Human gut stool | place: China | collected 2011
GCGAAGCGCGTTTGATTTTTACACAGCTAAAAAACATTGTATATGACGGCATTTATTGAAATGCGTTCCTCACACAACGGGTTATCATTTTCGTTCATGTCATACCGCCAAATCAGCGGGGCATGCTCTGCCGTAAGCACAGGATGCTTATAACGGCAATAAATGCCATTTACACTGGTCTCGGCCTCATTATGACGGTTTACAAGATCCTCATAGTCACGTGCAAGTTCATTTATACTCTTTAATTTCATAATTGTATTAATATTATTTTTCTTTTTTCAATATCAAAAGCCAGTCGTCATTACCACCCTCCGGCAAACTCACATCAACCACATACCCTTCAGAAATACCTCCGGGCATGCGCTGTCCGGTACGGGGATTCATCCACTCTGCTGCATACAGGTGACCGAACGTATCAGGTACCGTCAGTCTCCAGCTGTTCCCTCCGGGAAAGTAGCACAGCATATAATCCCCTGTAATAAAGGCAACAGCCTCATCACAACCGTATTCATCCGCGGGAACGGCACAATGCGGAACATTATACCCGCCTCTGAAAGGTATTTCGTGCCAAAGCTTCACAAAATGTATAAGCTGACATTCAGCCTCCATATTCATCGCGTCGTACCAGTATGTACGCGCGTCACACTTGGGTTCGCGCCCCGGAGCATACATCTGCCACAGATTGTTGTTGCCGTAAGTGTATCCGCATGCACCGGTAAGCATGCTCTGATATAACGTATGCCTAACGTCGGCAGCCCCAAACCTGCCGTCTTCCTTTTTGAAGTTGCGCGGTATGTCTTCATACCGTGGTTCTCCGTCCATAACGGGCTTTACCGGTTTCAGGGCCATGTCATACAACATCATACGGCGGTATATATCATACCCCTGCTGACAATGACCGGTCTGTATCATGTTAAAGTCAAGCCAGTCTTCATCGTGGAACCACATGGACGACGAGTGCTCTCCCTGCGGATGATATGTCATAAGATGCACTTTGTCCTCAGACTTTATGCCCCTTGCCATTGCATTCCATACTGCCCTGTTCTTTCCGCCGCCTCCACGGTCGCCTCCTATTATCCATATTATATTAGGGCGTGAAGCCCACCTGCGCCCCAAAATTCTTCCGTATTCTTCCGCATTATGTTCATTAAATATCTCCGGTCCGTTGCCCCATTGCTTGTCTACCTTGTCACCCCATGTGGGTAATATTGCAAGATACAGTCCGATTTGCTCCGCGTATGCAAGGACGGAGTCGGCATGTGCCAGATAAAGGGGATTGGGGCTGCAGACATCTCCGTTTATTAACTGCGTGACACCTGCTGCCGTTGTATCCCTGATGCCTGCCAGCTCGGAGAGAAGAACGGTCTGTATAACGTTTATTCCCTTCCCCACCCTGTTGTCCATATAGGCACAGGCTTCTTCATACGTAAGTCTTGAGAGCATCTCCCATGCCGTATCACCCATATATAAAAAAGGTGTACCGTCGTCATGCTCAAGGTATCTTCCGCTGCCGTCTACCTTGAGATTACCGTGCGTAAACGGAATACCGGCATAGACGGCGGAAGAAACTAACATCATAGCTATGAGAAAATACTTGCTTGTCATAGTGAATAATTTATTGATGGAGTGTACTGACAGCTTATCGGTCCTCCTGTTATTTTGTCTCCTTATACTTCTCCATAATCTTAACCTGAGGCTTCTCCTTGCCGCCTCGGTATGTCGGGATTGTCATTACGGCATCCGTCCACCATGGTCCTGACGCCCAATAAAGCGCGGGGACACCGTTCTTCTGCAAATATGAAAGGAAGTTGTCCAATGTCTTCTCCCAACGTTCATCTCCTTCGGGTATGCCATATTCGCCTATTATACCGCGAAGATTGTTTTTATTAAGCCATTCCACAAAAGGGCGTACAAGGTCCACGCCGCGCTTGGGGGTTCCCTCTTCCTGTTCGTATGTAAACTTATAAGTGCCCGAGCCGTCAAAGTCGAAATAGCAATGTGCCTCAAATATGAGATTTTCAGCAGGGTCACGTAATGTCTTAAGGTTATCACTCATCTGTACCCAACGCCGTGCCGAGCTCCAATGATATCCGCCTACGACTATAGGAGTTTTTGTGTCCACGGTTCTGATAGAGTCTATCGCCACCTGTGCCATTTTGTGCCATGACACACTTGCGGGCAGGTCGTGAGGCTCGTTCATCAGTCCGTAGCCATAGATGTTGCCGAAGTCGCGGAACTCCTGTGCCATCATACGCCAGAACTGCCCATAGCTCTCATAAGACAATTCGGGCGTACCTACAACCTTCTCTGTGCCCTCATCTATACGGCGGCAATAGTTGTGCATGTCAAAAAGAACCTTCATCCCACGCTTTCCGGCAGCCTTTACAAAGTCTTTCACCTTAGCCAGATCGTCCTGGCACAAAGGTCCGTAAGGCTTATGCTGAAGACGTTCCCAGCGGAAAGGCAGACGTACGAGCATCAGTCCTTTCTGCTGCCAGTATACAAGATCCGCATCGGTGGGATATGTATAATGCCTGTTATATTCACCGGGGAATACCGAACCGAAATCACCACAGGCGAGGTTAACACCGAAAGGCTCGCCTGCAAGCATTCCGCCACTTAACGTTATCAATACTGATATCAAGCTTAACTTTATCTTATTCATAATTTCATTTATTTTTTGAGTTCCACCAACTGACCACGGCAGGACACGATATATTGGAGCCAACCGTTACCGTCTCTCCCGGATCAAGCCACAAATAATTATCAGACAATAGCAACTGTGACGACTGCCCAGGGACATCGACGGTAACACCCACGGCAGGAAATGCCGATATATTGGTTATTGTTATGTTTTTCCCGTCCTGTTCCGTACGGACATCCGCCGCCCGCGACTCAAGCATTACGCCACGATGTGTATCGTAGTTGCAGAAATACCAGTTTCTTGCCACAAGCGTACCGTCGTCCTTAATGAGGTCTGTCTTCATGTACAACATCTCGCTCAACGTCTGCTCCTTCGTCAGAACGATATCTGCAATCTTATCAACTCTGCCCTTAGGCTTTACCGATATCGCCGTGTCAAGTACCCACTGCATCTTATGGTTCCATACCGACAGACGTGCCTTAACGGTCTTGCCGGTAACGATGTTATTGTCGTCAAGGAGATAATAAGGTATCTTCACCTCCTGCCCCGCCATGTTTGTCCTGTCAAGCAGCAAGACTGTCGTTGCCGGTTCAAAGGCACGGCGCGCAAAATAATGCAGCGGCTTGACCGCACCATAATAATCTACACTCGACCATGACAGTCCCGGATAGTTATCGTTCAGCTTATAATAAAGGGCACCGGTTGTATTAGGCCACATTGTCCGGGCACGCTCAAGAGTATGCCTTACGCCTACTACCTGCGACATCTGAGAACCTAACACGGCGTCTTCCAGAGTTTCCAATGATGTGAAATATCCGGCATACTGTCCCAGCCGGCTTATCTCTCCGTTAGTTCCGAATATAGGAGTATGATGGGTGAATGCCGATTCTTTATCCGGCTGCCATACATATTTCTCACCGTCAAGATATTTCCTTACCGTCTCCGCATGAGGCAGCGACGGCACACCAAACTCTCCCCAGAAGCGCGCAGTCATGTTAAGATTGTGATTAAGGTGCATCTCGTCCCACCAACAGTTGTAGTTATGGCGGCTGCCGCCCCATGCCTCCGCACGGTGAAACGGCCTGGAGCCGTCAAGTTCCACGCTAAGACGCCCCATCATGTCTATGGCCTTACCATAAGGCTTATCCGATTCATTGCCTCCTCCCCACATTACAAGCGAAGGATGATTTCTCAAACGTACGGTATTGAGGGCAACCGTTTCCTCCAGCATGCCGAACGGCTGTGTCTCATGACTGTTCCATGCCGTGGGCCACTCCTGCATGACCATAATACCCTTCTCGTCACAAAGCTCATAGAATATGTCCGTTTCCGGCATTCCTCCGCCCCATGCCCTTATCAGTTGGATATTCTGATGACGGGCAACGGACAAGAAACGGTCGTAACGTTCTTTTGAAAAATCAAGCAAGGCATCCATCATGCACCAGCCCGTCCCTTTTACGAACATGTCACGTCCGTTGATACAGAAAGTCCAGTTGTATAAGTCCTCACGCTCTCCTTCCGGCAACGGTTTCATCTCAACAGTCCTTACGCCGAAACGCCGTGCACATACCGACTGCACCTTTCCGTCAGCCACAAGTTGCACTTCAGCATCGTATAGGTTCTGGCTGCCGGTGCCGTTCGGCCACCACAGACACGGCTTTTTTATATTAAAGTCAAAAGCGGCATTCCCTTTGACTTTGTTTATCGTGGTTACAAAAGCCTGCGGCCTGCCTTCAAAGTTATAAGGCCTGACCAACAAACGTATTTCTCCTGTCGTCTCCTTCGGGAGCGTAAGTTGCATCCGCATGTCACCTTTCACGGAACGGGTGATGAAGAACGGATTTTCTATCCGCAAGTCCGGGCGGTCTACGAGGTGCACATCATTCCATATACCCATTGAGGGTATCTTTGAATAATGCCAGCCGTACACACAGTTTGACACGACTGTATGTTTCCATGCCTCATTTGCCGTTGCCGGCCAGCCGCCGTTATAAATCTCGAGTATCGGCAGGAGTTCCACCTTTATGACATTCTCGCCGCGCTTCAGATATTTATCCACCGCTATATCTGGACCACCGAACATGCCCTCGTGCTCAGCCACAGGCACACCGTTGACAAATACCCGGCATTTATTTGCCACACCTTTAAAAGACAATAACGGACTGGACATTGTACCGTCATAATAAAACGTCCGCGTAACATACCAGCGCTGATACGACCTCCGCTCCGCCGCTGTATCGTTCCGTCCAACGCACGGGTCAGGAATAATTCCCGCTTCTTTCAATGCCGTATGTATGCTGCCGGGAACACGGCACGGAACAGATATATCTGAATTTATGCCGTCTGCTCCCGACAAGGTCCAAATACCGCTCAAAGACTGTACCCTGTCTGAAGCGCATGACTTTATTTTCTTCACAGAAAAAGGATACATGCCTGCCGCCTTCATCTGAAGGGGAGACACGGCATCGTGCCACGCCCGGCGGTCAATATCGTCAAGCGAAGACTGGGCACATGCAAGGCATGCTACAAACATCTGGCATATTACTATGATAGAAAGTTTATTCATTATATCGTCTTTATTACTTGTTGTCAGAATTGCCTTTAGCTTTTATGGCAAATACTTACAGTCTGTTATATTCAAGGGGCTTTTGCTTACAGTTTTCATCCGCCTCTGCCTGATTTGCAAAAGGCCATGTCTTGCAGGCCGGAATGCCACCTTTCAGACCGTAACTTGCCATGCTCCTCCTCAGAGGGGGTCATTTATTGTATTTTCGCAGGTTAGCCCTTACAATCCTGCCATAGGGTTTTATGACATCATCCGTCCAGCGGCCGTCTTTGCGGGCCCTTGGAATAAGCATCGAGCATGTCTCGTTCTTATCGGAAATGGACCAGTTTACCCAACTTATGCGGTGTGCCTCCATCCAGTCGGTCCAGCGCTGCCACTCATCCATGTCAAGCGGACCGTCACCGGTACACTCCATTCCGGCCGATTCGTTTACAAAGACAGGAATGCCTTGCTTCCATGCCGCCTCGGCACGGTCGCGCAGTTCCTGACCGTGAGTGGCCGCATAGAAATGAAGACTGTACATTATGTTTGTCAGCCCTTTCAACGGGCGTTCCGCCACAAGATGCAGGTCTTGGTCCCAGTGCGGATTACCTACAAGAACGATATTGTCCTCGTCGTACTTGCGTATCTCCGCTATTACGGCATAAGCATAGTCGCTGACACTCTCCCATGTATCCTCCATCGGCTCGTTGTATATCTCATATATGACATTCGGATACTTGCCGTATTCCTTTGCCATCATGCCGAAAAACTTGACAGCCTCATCCTTTTCAGGATAATAGGTGTGCCAGTCTATTATGACATATATCCCGTTCTTTATGGCTGCCTTAATTACTTTGTTCATGCACGACAGTGCAAATTCCGGGTTTTCCTTGTAGTTGTCTTCAATGCATACACCCATTGCCGCACGCAGCACGGTACAGTGCCAGTCGTCGCGGAGCCACTTCACACACTTTGCATTGTAAAAACGGGGCCACAGATTATGCCACCCGAGACTTACGCCACGAAGCACCACGGGTCCTCCCCTGCTGTCACACAACTGGTTGCCTATGACCTGCAACTGTCCCCACCTCTTCACCGGAGTGACAGCAGAGGCAGCCACAGTAATCAGCAACATAATAATAATAATCTTTATTCTGCTCATAAGAAACATCATTATTCTGCCTTAAGATACTTTCCGATAACAGACATCTGGGGCCTGTCCTGCCCGTTTATCGGCTGCACGGCAAGGGCATCGTCGCCCCAACGCGGACCGGCAGACCAGTATGTGCCGCCTATGCCGTTTTCAGAAAGATATTGCAGCGCCTTGTCAAGGGTGACAAGCCAGCGCGGGTCGTTGTCAGGAACGCCGTATTCGCCGACAAAGCCCTGCTTGCCATACTTCTTGCACCACTCAACAAACGGCTTCAGCCTCTCAACACCTATATCCTCTGTTGCCTGCTCGCCGTCATAATCCTTGACATATTTGCCACTGGCATCATTGTCAAAATAGACATGTGCCTGGAATATGAGCTTGTCTGAAGGGTCTGTAAGGTCTTTCAAATCCTGACTGAGATTTGTCCACTTGCTTGACGATGCAAACTCGTTCCCCTCAACAACAATGGGAGTCTGCCTGTCCACCTCGCGTATTGCGTCTATACATTCCTGGGCTATTTTGTCCCATGGTGAAGAGCTGAGCATATTGTGGGGCTCGTTCATTATGTCATAGCCCCATACATTTGTATATCCCATAAACTCCTGCGCCAAACGTTTCCACAAGTCACAGAAATGAGCAGTAGAGCATGTGCGAGAGCCTAATATGGCATAATTGTTGTCTGCCGAGCTATACCCGTTGCTGTACGTACAGTAACGCCCGAAGTTGTGCAGGTCAAGTATTACGTATACACCAAGCTCCTGCGCCGCACTGACAACAGCCTTCATCTTTGCAAGCTCCACCTGATCGAGTTCGCCGCCAAGCTGCTTCTGTATGCGTTCCCACCTGAACGGGAAACGTATAAGCTTAAATCCTTTATTGGCAAAGTACTCAATATCAGAACGTGTCGGATAGCCATAATGCGTGCCGTCTATGCCAGGATAGACAGCGGCAAACTCCGCACCTGACATGTTGACACCGAAATACGGCTCTGCCAGTTTTGCCACGGAGCCTCCGCCACCGGTGCCTCCTCCGCCTTCTCCACCATTGTCGTCATTATCACTGCTGCAAGCCGTCAGCCCAAAGCACACCAGTGCAAGAGCCATGATTATATTGATAAACTTAATATTCTTCATGTCTTATTATTTTTTTACAAAACGGAAGTTTGTCATTGCTACGTTATAGGTCTGCGCCGAGGTGGGCGAGAATATTATCATGAACGAGTAGCGTACGCTACTGTCTGTACCTGCGGGAACAAGCACATGCCCTTCGGGGTCTTCTTCGTCAAGGTCTATGCGTATTGTCTTCCACTGGTTTTTGGTATTCAGGGCTACACCGTCACCGCCGGGATACCACTGATAGTTGCCGAACATAATCCTGTAATTGGAATTCAACGGATATTTCTGGTCATTCCAAAACTCAAAGCGCATCTGATAATCCTGCGGATTGGCTGCCACATCGGCTGGCAAGTCTATATATCCAGCCCAGAATACCATCCAGCCCCAGGCATTAACATCGTCTTTAAAGCGTATGTATTTGCCGTCACGCCCTAAAGGTTGGGGATCGTCAGGTCCTGCCGTGAATTTGCTGTACAGGAAATCTTTAGGTGCCCACGAATACTTGCTTGCATGAGTGAATGCACCGTAACCGGGCCAATTGTTGAAGTCGAACAGTTCTGACACGCCCGGTTTTGCATAATCAAGTGTTACCGGCTCTGCCATCTTGGTGCCCTGCACAGTAACCGGATCGCCCATTTTTGCGTTGCCGGGTATCTGTATCATCAGCTCTGTCTCTGACGCAGCAAGCACATTAACATCCTTGTCGCCAACCTTAACGATTGCATCTTCTGCCGTTATGCCGTACAGGTCGTAGTCGTTGCCTTGGATATACGTGGTGTCGCCAGGTTGTGCATACTCACAATAAAGTCCTTGTATCTTCAGCTCAGGGATTGTCACTTTCAGCGGAGCTGATGTCTCGCCCAGGTCTGTCTGCACATACACACGGTCGGTAACCGTCCCGGGAAGCACCCTCGGCACTTTTGCAAGCACAGCGCCGTAACTTGAGTATACCTCGCTCAAATCCACATCCACATCATTAAACTTCAATGAGGTGACATTGCCGAGGTTAGTGCCCTCGATACGCACCACCTGAGTGAATGCTGCCGTTTCTATCGGTGTTCCCTCCGCATCGTTTGCCATGACAATCTTTGTAATGGCAGGAGCGCCTGCATTAGGTATATTTTCACCGGCAAGGACTTCATCAACTTGCGTTATGTCGTCACATGCCATAAACCCAAACAACATACAGACACATATAATAGAAAATGATACACGTTTCATATTTCTGTCGTATTTTTGTTTTACTTTATCGTTTCAATTAATTAGTTCCAACCAGGATTGTTGGCTGTAATACCTTTGTTTGTCAGAACTTCAAGAACAGGAATGGGGAACAGGAGATGCTTCTCAGAACGTTCCTTTACATTTCCCGCCTCGTCGGAACCGCCCAATGCGTTCATGGCAGGCAGGTATATACCCCAGCGTATGAGGTCCCAGCGGCGGTCTCCCTCAAGGGCAAGCTCCATGGCACGCTCTTCTATTATGGAAGAACGCAACGAAGCTTTAGGTGAAACCTTTGTGTTCACACCGTCAACCTTCACGGTTGTTCCTTCTTCAAACTGCTCTATGTCACGCGGTGTGGCATTGCTGCGTTCGCGTACTTGGTTCAGTGCGCTCACCGCTTCCTGCGTAGGACCGTTAAGTTCGTTTGCCGCCTCGGCAAGAATGAGAAGCACATCCGCATAGCGAAGGAAAGGATAATTGGCATCAGTACGGCTGAGAGAACGGTCGCTTATCTGCTGAAGATACTTTGTCTGGAAAGCAAAGAACTGCTCAGAGCCTGCACCGTCGCAACGCCAGCTCGACGTCACGTCCGTATTGTCGTAAGGTGCTTCACGGTTCTCTACCCTCTTCTGCCATATACCGAAGTTCGGGAAGTATGAGCCGCCGCCCCAGCTTGTATCGGACCCCTCGCGTATCCAGGCATGCAGGACACCCTCGTATATTCGATGGTCCATTTCTTCAAACAGCATGTACCAGTGCCAGCGCATACCAACCGTAAGGCTGTTTACCACATGACCTGCCGCATTCGTCATACCGCAGTAGTGATATGAGAACAGCGTACCGAACATATTGTCACCCGATATTGTCTGCAATGAGAAGAGATGCTCCGATGCCGTCTTTCCAGAATTGCTCCAAAGGTCTGAATAATCGGAAAGTTCTATTTTACCATAGTCACCTTTCTTCACTGCCTTTGCCAGGTCGTAGGCTTTCTGCCAGCAGTCTCTTGCGTCAAAGTTTTCATACCCCGCAACAACACTCTTGTGCATCAGCGTCTTCACCGGGTCCGTATATACCTTTGTCGCCGTTCCGTTTATATTCTGCACGACATAAGGTATGCCGGTCTTCACAACTATGTCTTCACCCTCGGCTGTTGCCCCGGCAGCCATCGTGGCATACACCTTTGCCTCCAGTCCGGCGGCAGAAGCCGCATTGACACGTCCGGGCGTATACGCTCCTTCCGTATTCTTATAAAGCATGGTGCGGGCATCGTCAAGAAGCGGAATTATCGTCTTCTCGTATACATCCTTTATAGGTATGCGCGGGAAGTTGTCGTATGTCCCTTCCTCATCCACACTTACAGAGTGTATGGGAATATCACCGTATGCCCTTGTCAGCATGAAATACGCCCACGCCTTGAGGAAATAAAGCTCTCCGAGACAATTGTCGCGGTGACGCTCTGTTGCCCCGTCAAGTGCCTTTACATTGGTAATTGCTTTGTTCGCCTTGTTTATGAGGGCGTACATGCCGTTCCACATGGCATCTGCCTGCGACGTGCCGCCCTGGAAGTTACCGCTTCCGAACTCTGAGAACTGCCACACTGCGCCCGATATATAGTCGCAGTCGTAGTCAAGCGGCCGCGGGAACGAACCGTACATGAACATGTTTGAGAACAACGAGTTATAGACACCGAGCGTCCACGAGTCGGCACCTTCATTACTGTTTGGTATGTCATCTGTCGTGACAAATGTATATGCCTTCTCTTCAAGCCAGTCCTCACACGATGTAAACATGGGAACCGACATAATCGCACAGGCAACGGCTGATAGAAATATTTTGCTTTTCATAATCATCTTTCTATTGATTGAACAGTGTGTATGTTATAAGGTAAGCTTGACTCCGAAAGAGAAACTCCTGTTATTTGGATATGAGTTTATATCCACACCACGGCGCGAAGCATCCGTTCCGAAAGCGTTCACATCCGGGTCAAACCAGCTGTATCCCGTTATCGTAAAGAGGTTCGAAGCCGTGAAATATGCTCTCAGCCCCACCGTTCTTGCTATGCGTCCGAAATCATATTCAAGACTTACGGTCTTAAGGCGGAAGTATGAGCCGTCCTCAACATAGCGGTTTGAAAGGAGCATGTTGCGGGTCATTGCCGTTGTCACGCGCGGCCACTTTGCAATAGACGCATTTTCGGGAGTCCAACGTGTGTTGTATGCATCTTGTGTGATATTGCCGATACTTGACATTCCTATCATCATCAGGTTACCGTTATAGACATCATTGCCCTGTGTTCCCTGGAAGAACATGCTCAGACTAAGCTTCTTCCAGCGTCCGCTGACATTAAATCCGTAGGTATAGTCGGGATTGGTATCGCCGATGACAACACGGTCGCGGTCTGCCGTAAGCTGTCCGTCGCCGTCAACATCAACATATTTTATCTCACCAACCATGCGCTGTGCCTCAGCATCGGACACCGTGCGGTACATCGGGTCGGCACGCACCTCGGCAATGTTGTCATAGAAGCCGTCCTCTACATATCCGTATATCGCACCTATAGGCATGTCGTTACGCTGTATGAACACCTGGCTTGCACCATACCAGAGCTGTGAGGCATACTGGTCGGCAGGGAGGTTGAACAGTCTGTTGCGGTTCCATGATATGTTTGCATCCACTTCCAAGCCCCAGTCGCGGGTGTCAGCCACCACGAAGTTACCCGACAGCTCAAAACCGGTATTACGCACGCTTCCGCTGTTTGTCCACATTGTCCTGTATCCTGTATTGGTAGGGATTGAAATGGTCTGGAGCAGGTCGTTGGTTTCCTTCAGATACCAGTTCATGCTGAAGCTAAGACGGTTGCGCATGAAGCCCATGTCAAAACCCACGTTAAACTGGTCTGTTGTCTCCCAGCGCAGCTTGGTGTTTCGCGGACCGCTGCCGGTGTCATACGTGTAACCGCCGTTCAAAGAGCCTCCCAACGGATAGTTTGCCACACGCACCCTGTCCATTGTCATATAGTCTGACAGAGCCTGGTTGCCGGTCTGTCCGTAGCTGACACGGAGCTTAAGATTTGAAAAGATGTTAAGGTCTTTGATGAACTTCTCTTCCGATATGTTCCACGCCAACGCTCCTGACGCGAAGTTTGCGAACTTGTTTCCTTCGGCAAACTTGCTCGAACCGTCACGGCGATACGACAGCGTCGCGATATAACGGTCCATGAGAGTATAGTTCACACGTCCGAGCAACGACACCATGGTTGAGCGTCCACGGTCGCTCGTCGGCGTGTCGATTGTCATTGCCGCGCTCATGTCGTAGTCCTGCGTAAGGTCTGTAGGGAAGTTGCTTGCCGTGATAGACTTGCCGCCCCAGTTGCTGCGCTCGTATGTAAACGCAGCAACGGCATTAAGGCGGTGGTGCTTTCCGAAAGTCTTGTCAAACGTAAGCATCGACTCTAACGTGATGTGGGTGTTCCAGTTGTCGGCCTTGCCCGCACGTCCCTTGGCAGTCTTGCCTTCACCTGTCTCTCTATTATAATAGGTGTCGCGCTCACGGTTGATGTTGCTTATACCGAGATTTTGGCGGAACGAGAGGAATGGCGCGATACGTGCCTCAAGATATGATGATGCAAAAACGTTCGTCGTGACCATCTCATCCTTTGCCGTATTGACGTATGTACGCGGGTTGGCAGACAGCCACGCGTATGTGTCCGCATCAGACTTGTCACCTACATATATTGTCGGCAGGTAGATAAGTGCCGAGCGGATTATGCTGTAATCGTATGAATTAGTTTTTGAGAACTTGTTTTCTGAGTGGGTGAAGTTGATGTTCAAGCCTGCCTTCAACCACTTAAGCGGATTTGAGTTTACATTAGTGCGGAATGTATAACGCTCATAACCAGAGTTCTTGATTACACCTTCCTGATTTGTATAGTTTCCTGATATAGCATAGTTGCTCTTGTCGCTTCCGCCCGAAATGCTCAGGTTATAGGTCTGGTCCGAGCCGGTCTGCGTAACTTCGTCGAGCCAGTTTGTTCCCTCAACCCACTCTGTATTGCCATAGCCGTCGGTATGCCATCCGGGCGTAAGGAAGTCTTCGGGAAGTGGATGGTAGCTTCCTGATTCGGGTATAAGGTTGTTGTCAGAATCGTAACGATAGCTCCACTTGCCCGAATAAGACGGGTTTCCGGCAACAAGACCGTCGTAAATGCTGCCGTTGACAATTCCTTCGTTTACATAGTTTGCATAAGTGTATGCATCGAGCATCTTCACTTTCTTGGATATTTTCATGATACCCCAGTTGGCAGAGAACTCTATTCGCTGCGCGCCGGCCTTACCCTGCTTGGTGGTGACGAGGACAACGCCGTTAGCACCGCGCGAACCGTATATCGCCGTGGCCGATGCGTCTTTAAGAACTTCGATGTTCTCGATGTCATTGGGATTAATCATAGACAACGGGTTGTCAACGGTGTAGTTGCCCGAGTTTGCGTCACTCTTCGGAGTGCCGCTCGCCTCAAACGGTATGCCGTCAATTACATACAGCGGCTGCGTGCTCGTACTTGTAGAGTTCGCACCACGTATCGTTATACTTATTCCGGCACCGGGAGCACCGTCGTTGCGGTTAACCTGCACACCGGCAATCTTACCCTGCAGTCCGCTGCCGAAGTCGGTCGGCGTTCCGCGCATCAGCTCTTCCGAGCTTATGGAAGCCATGGCACCGGTAAGGTCGCTCTTGCGCATCTTTCCGTAACCGACAACAACAAGCTCGTCAATCATATAGACATCATCTCTCATTTCGACATCAATAACCGTGCGTCCCTTCACGCCTACCTTCATCGTCTCGTATCCGATGGCCGAAAACGACACTTGCGAAGAACGGCTTTTAAGGGTAATGCTGTAGTTTCCGTCGATATCCGTGACAGTGCCGTTGCCTTTGCTGCCAACTTCAACGACAGTTGCACCGATAACAGGATCGCCGTTTTTGTCAATAACCCGCCCTTTGACATTGACACTTTGGGCGAAGCTTGTAACAACGCTCAGCATCATGACCAAAAGCACGAGAAGGATTCTCTTCTTGCCTCCTGGCAGATTCAACCTGCACGAAGGCAATAATTCTGGTTTCTTGTTCATAGGTTCTTCGTTTTATATAATATAATTAACTTGTCTATCACGCGTCTTGCAAAAATATAATGCGCCGCATCGTTGAGATGAACGCCGTCGCCCGAGTCGTATGCCGGAGATATGAACCCCAGTCCGTCGGGGGTGGCTATGTTGGTATAGAAGTCTATGGCATGGCTTCCATAGCGGTATTTTATCTTCCTTGACAATTCGCTGAACCAATTACGGTAATGCTGCTTTGAGGCATCGGGAGCATTACAGGCAGTATATGGAGGCCGGTATTGCTCGCCGAAGTTATGCGGCTGCGATGTTGTTATAAAGACTTCCACACCGGCTTTGCGCGCCTTGTCTGTAATTATCTTGAAATGCTTCATCTGCGTCTTTACGCTAATGCCGTGCGAAGTATCATTGGTGGGCATGTTTATAATAAGTATGTCCGGATGCAGCGACAAAGCCTTGTCTATGTTCCTGAGCGTGTCTACGCAGAGCAGGTGCTCGCGCACCTGATAACACGGCGTGCCCGAGGGCATTATCCGGCATGTGGTGTATCCGCCTTTTGCAAGATTTATCAATGTGCTGCCGGGATGATTGTCCGCAAGCCATGCCGACACCCGCGAGGCCCAGGCCTTGTCGGGTGAGCTGACACCGGCACCAGCAGCTGTGGAAGAGCCAAGTACCACAATGCGCTGGGCTTTAAGTTCAGGCACTGCAATGATTGCCAGAAACAGCATTGCGGCTATATATGATTTAAGTGTCATCATTGTTGCCATGTTTTTTTTAATGCAAAGATAAGCATTAGAATTCATTTGTTTTTACACTTTTTTATCCGATAATGATACTTTTCTGCCTATTATCTCACAACCTTTCTTCCTTTATGTATAAAGATGCCGTGACCGGGATTCCCGACCTTTACCCCCTGAAGGGTGTACCATGCATCCGAGGCGGCAGGGGCGGCAGGGGTTTCTAACTGTACAATGCCTGTACCGACACTCTGGTATTTTACCAGAACCGACATCTGCGGGCGGTCGTTGGTATAGTTGCCTGTGGGATGGACAGCCAGCTTATAGTCGCCCCAACGATGTCCGGCAGACCAATATGTCCCTCCTATGCCGTTCTCTTTAAGATAAGAAATCGTGTTGTCAAGAACGGTATTCCACCGTGAGTCATCATCAGGAATGCCATATTCACCCACGAACCCGCGCTTGCCATACTTGCCGCACCATTCTACAAACGGCTTTACACGCGTGACACCGGTCTGCACGTTAGCTCCGGAGTTGTCGTAGCTGTCCTTATACTCTCCCGAGGAATCTTTGTCGATGACAATCGGGGTGGACATGTCTTCTTCGCGTATTGCATATATCGCCGCCTGTGCTATGTCGAACCATGGCATGGATGAGAGCATGGCATACGGCTCGTTCATTATCTCATATCCCCATATACACTCGTAGTCCTTGAATTCGCGGGCAAGCATGCGCCATACATCACAAAAGTGGCCGAGCGTGCACGACGGCTCTCCTATCACGGCATATACGTTGTTTGCAGAGCTGTAGCCGTTGCAATATGTGCAGTAACGCCCGAAATTGTGCATGTCGAAAACAACCTTAAGCCCGAGTTCAGACGCCCAGTCAAGTACCTGCCTTATCTTGTCCGTCTCGCTCTTTATCAGCGATGACGAGCCCAAAGGGCGCTGGACACGCTCCCACCGGAACGGAAGACGGATAATGCCAAAGCCTTTCCTGCGCGCATAGGCAAGGTCGTCATAGTTGGGATAGCCGTAATGGGTACCGTCAACACCGGGATAAACTCCGGCAAACTCCCCACCCGACTCGTTAAGGCCAAACATCATGACTGCCTCACGCTTTTCACCGGGAACCACTTCATAGCCTGCAGAGGGGCAATAGAGTGACACCCCATTAACAGTGTGATATGCTCCCCGGACACGAAGCACGCCGTCATGCAGCTGGGCAAGGACAGCCTCGTCTATAACCATGCTGTAGTTGCCGGTCATCTCAAAGCCGCTGAATCCGGACTTAAGCTCGCTCCACTCATGATTTTGAAGACATCCGCGCGAAGCAGAAGTGACATTGCTTACCGATACTTTTATGACATCGCCTGTCTTTGCCGTCTGGAACTGGAATTTAGGGATGGAGATGGTAGGCGTATAGTAGTCTATGTCGACGCTGCCGCTGAAAAGCACCTTGTTCTTGGGGTCCTTCTCAAGCGTTATCTTGTCTATCGTATAATTATAGCCCGTAACGGTAAGCCCGCCGGAACGCAATTTCGACAATACCGAAGGAGAAACTATCAGCGTGAAGTCGCCGTACACCTTAAACTCAGTCTCATCAGGAAACAGTGCCGAGCCTGAAGACATAAAGCCAGCCGTACCGCTATTGTCTGCTCCTAAAAAGCCCGAGGCATAGACGCGGACAACATCACCGGCACCGGCGTCTGCAAAAACACCGGCAGGCAAATCTACCCCCTCCCATCCA
>OGMR01000612.1_pt1 | contig 16149 bp, 18 predicted proteins | sample 1573251 | NCBI WGS metagenome assembly OGMR01 (sample SAMEA2581979, study PRJEB24529) | metagenome | biome: Human gut stool | place: China | collected 2011
ATGTAATTCGACTTGTCAGTTTCTTTTTGTTTTTACTGCCATCACCTTCAACAACAAACTTTCTGGCAAAACTTTTTTTATCCACTCTTTAAAAGAAAAATGCTTATCTTGCCATGTACCTGCATAATGGTGAATAGTTCGAGTATTGGGTCTCACATGAATACGTCCCGTTTTCAGATTTATTGGACAAAAATATTCTGCAGGGTAAATCCACATATCATCAACTTGCTGGATACCTTGTTGTTGTTTCAATCCCGCTTTCCGTAATACTTCTGTTGCAATATGCACGATTGTCAATTGACCAATACCACCTGGGATAAACTCAAAGTGACGCCCCTCATAAAAATCAAGCATCTTTTTAATAAGGCCGAGGCCTGGGGCTACCCCCATGCCGAGGCCTGGGTTGACGCTCGCTTCGCTCGCGTCTTCCTTCAACTGAGACTTAGGATCAGTTTCAAATCCCATAAAGTTTCCTCTTTCTATAATATCATCAAGCGGACGAATCACCTCCACATCTGTATCAAAGTAGATTCCACCATATTGATGCAGAATCCAGAAGCGTGCATAGTCACTCACAAAGGCATATTTCTTTGCTTTATATGCCTCAGCAGTATAAGGAATGATATTCACATCGAAATTATCCTCATTCCACTCCTTTATTTCATAATCAGGCAAATACTTCTTCCAAGAAGCAATGCATTTCTGTGCAAGTTCAGGCAAAGGCCCTCGTCCAAACCAGCAGTAATGTATAATTTTTGGTATCATAATTTATATTTTTATTAATCATTTTATCATTCCCGAAATGGGAAAAGATAAAATATCAGATAGATAGCAAGACCTACATTTTGCTAACCTATCATCATATAAAATTTTCTTATCTGTTATCTAATTGAATGTTTTCACAAGGCATCAAAACAAACATTTATACCACTCCTTCCACCAAATACTTAGGAGGATAGATTATTTGGTATTCTCCATCTATCAAAAATGATTTATCAAGCACACAAAACTGTATCGGTGGAATTGTTTCCAAGTATGCCACATTATTCTTTTTGAACTTCAAACAGGGTACATCCTTCCAGCATCTTTCAGCTTTAGCTCTTATGGCTTTATAATCCTTAAGAAAATCAGAATGAGCTTTCAGCATTTCCAAGACAAATGGTACAGAAATAAACTTATTGGGATACTCCTTGGAAAGAGCTTCGCTCAATGCTCTGAAACTACCAATATGCTCAGGATTATCATATAAATCATCGTATCAGAAAGAAAAGCTGCCTCCCCCCATACTATGCTGCTAAATCTAATTCATTATTGCTATCATACGAAGCACAATAACCATCATCAATAAAATTGAAACTGTTTTTGTTACTTCTTGTAATTATATCACACATGGCATCTTCTACAAACGTAAAAGCACCAATATTAGGCAAACCGAGATTAGAAATTCTATCCCACTCTGCATCCTTGATTTCCTTTGAAGTATTTCTTAAGAAATCTAATACTTGCTTTGTATATTTATTAACCATGTTGTTATTTTTGTTATTGTTATTATTACAATGCAAAGATACATTTTTTATTTTGCAAGTGATATTTTTTTTTCTATAAATTCTCATATTTTTTATGGTAATTAACTAAAAATCGCATTTTTAGCCCCCATTTCTCTTGCAAATATCCTAAATTTAAATTTGGTAATATTCCGTCAATTGTGTCATCAACCATTTCATTCTCATATCCCAACTTCCAAGCCTTTCTGCCGTTTCACGATTTTTATCCACAAGAGACTGATAGTCCTCAATATGTTCTATCACATTAGCAATCAGCTCTTCTGGCGAGATTTTATCAGTCAACTCTATTACAGGATTATAACCGATAAAGTCAATGAGTTCTTGCGGAGCATGCCCCACCATCACCATTCTTGAGAACATACATTCCCAATAGCGCTGCGTAAGGGTTTCAATATCACCGGCAATCTCTGGCTGTGTGATACTTCGTGGCAAAGCAATAGTCACCTTTGCATTCCCCATCGCCTCATATAGCTGCTCATTGGTATAAATGAACTTACCATTCTGCTTGGTACAGACATGATTCAAACTGCAATTCTTGTTATCAAAAACAGACTCCAACTGATCAGCCTTAAATACCTTGTCATTGGAACGTCCAAACTCCAACAAATCAATATTTCTATCTTTTAAAAGTTTTCCTTTCTGATAAACGGAATCATCTACAGCTTCAGGACACAATATCACATTTATTTTTTTCCATTCCTTGTTCTTCCCAGAAAAACGTTCTTTCATTTTCTCTGCAGTCTGACGAGAAGAAAAGATGGCTGTCTTCACCTGATGTCTGCGCAACCATTCACAAGTCTTCTCAAAATAGCATGGCCAGCAGTCCCAGAACATAGGGACAACCTCGTATCTTGCATAATCAGGAAACGTATCAAAGAGCAAAGACACAGGTTCCACAAATCTTAGCCTTGCCTCCTTCTTACTTTTCCAAATTGTTGGTAATTCCCAACGAAATGCAGCTCCATGCAAGTACTTCGGTGGATAATGAATCCTCGCCACATCCCCTCCTAACCTCTTCCATGCCTCGAAAGGAGCAAGTTTGAAATTTAGGAAGCCAGGATGTATATAAGGTGAAACAGCCTTTATTTGTTTCTTTCTATTTTCCATAAACAAATTTTTCAATCATTTTGCCTTTGTGAAGAATATACCCTACTCCAATAGACAATGCTGTTATCACTATTGACCACCCAATAGCAATAATAAACATAAGCAAAGAATTATCAGTTCCTTCCCAAATGTTACCTAAATCCTTTAGACGAATCATACTAATGAAAAAAATAAGTGTAAACATAGGCTAGTTCAAAAGCAAGACCATGGCACGGAGTTGCTCCAATGTCATATCACTGGTTACACGTAAGGTTACTCCATTCTGATAGACTAGTTCACAGAGAGCATCTGAGGCACAAGAGCCAGAGGTTATGTGAGAGTCTGGCTTGCAAGGCTTGCCATTCAGCTTCACTGGAATAAAGCCGCCTGTAGGAGAAGGAAGCCTCCCGCCATCCTCAACACGTTTCTTCCAATAATAAAAACGGCTTTCCTTAATACCAGTATTGGCACAATAGTCACGGACACAGAGTCCACTCTCTTTCCATGCTTGATGGATTTTCTTGAATTCTTCAATCGTTAAACTTTGCATAGCTGTAATATTTAATAATATGTGCGTGAAAAGTTACAGAAAACTTTTATGCCTCACAATAAGGGGTTAGCCGATGGCTTACGATTCAATAGGGGACATTTTCTATTTAAATTGATAGTTTTTTAAAAAAGTCTCCATTTCCAAAGCTATTCCATCCCAATTAAGTTGTTGAGGAACAAAAGTGTCATCAAATTCTTTTCCATCTACAACTCTTTTGATTGCATCTGCCAACTGCATTTTATTGCCATAATCTACAAGGAAGCCATTTTTTCCCTCTTCTATGAATTCAGGGAATGCTCCTATTTTGGTTGCAACAACAGGCGTACCATAAACCATTGCAGTTTGAGTTATTCCACTTTGTGAGCCAGAGACATAAGGACACACAATACAAGACGCAAATTGAGTCAGATTAGCAAATTCTGAATCTGATAAATAACGATTGATCAGTATAAAGTTTTTATCCTTCTTCATTTGATCAATAGAAGCATCATATCCTTTTCCAGCAACAACAAACTTATATTCAGAATTCAATAAATAATCATGAGCAGTCTTATAGAAAAATGATAAACCTTTATAAGGCAATATTGAACCTATAAAAAGTATATATTTATCTTTAATAATTGGAACTTTAGAGTCAAATAGATGATATGTTTCAAAAGGACCAAAATTACAGACATGAATATTAGAGTTCCCTGATAATTTCTCTAAACTATTTTTTGTATTTTTATAATATACCAATAGAGGGTAGCCTAAATTCATAGTCTGCCTTACGGCATATTTCAATTCAGGCTTTTCTACATGATTAGCAACAACCTCATGATAAGCAACTACAACATTCTTGTATCCTCGTTTTTTAAAAGACCTACAAATAATTGCATCATGCTCCTCATTAGCTATGATATATATAACATCATACTTTTCCTTCAAGATTTTAGTAATCATCTGATGGAATATCCTTTTGTTTTTTAAATAAGGAATAAAGCCAACAAGATATTTTCTATTACGAACAATATAATAGGGTGTTAAATATATCTTACTTCTTTTAAAATCCAAATAATTATATATTTGATTATTTTGTTTCATTTGACTTGTCCGATTTCCGAAAACCGGCTTGTCAAATGGCAATGTTTCTAATCCTTTTTGCCCTTGTTTACATAATAAATATAAATCTGTGGTGTGACCTTTATCCGCCAAATGTTTCATTAGTGGCAAAGTCGCACCTGTAAAAAATGTAGATATAAAAGCTATTTTCATTATTCTATTTACTGACTAATCAGGTGTTATTATCCGTTTTAAACTAATACTTTTGCCTCTTTCTGCATATTATTAAGTGAAATCTAAGCCGTCCAGTCCATCTTATACTTACTTTGTATGACGATGAACCAATTGATTAAGTTTATCCAATAAAAATGCCGCTTTCAACATGAGATTAGATGCTATTCCGCCTTCCCTGTATATTCGATTAAAAATCTTACCCGCAGGAGAATAAAGGAAATACATAATATCCTCGCCTACAGGAATACTTGGAGACGTAAAGCTTTGTTTACAATTGCGGATCAGTTCCTCTGCATGTGCAGTCATCCCCTTAGCTGATTTAATCTCCTTATAGATTTGTAAACTGAAATAAGGAGAATAACTTTGATCTTCTATGAATGACATGTGCCACCAATGAACGATAGCAGCATCTGCAAAATATTTCAAAGACATTGCCACCTGGGCATTATAAATATCAGCGAGAGGTTGTATAACAAATCCCATCTCTTTATCAGTAACACAGAATGCAGGTTCATCTTGACTATTACCTCGTTCGAAACAAGAATAGGTCCATTTTTCATTCCATCTCTTAAAGAACTCATGCGTATTCTCTGTGTCTGCCACATACATTACGCCAGAATTAAAATAATAAGGACAATCATGTACATCAACATCCAAAGCTGCCTTCACAGCCCCATAAGGAGCAAATGGCATTTTTGCAAAAGGTAAATGCATTTCTGGAACACAAGCGATGTCACACGTCAACGAATCCATTTCATCTAATGGTTTGCATACAACCGTATCGGTATCCAAAAACAGAAGGCTTCCTTTCAAGTACTTTCGAAATGATGTTTTCAATACCCGTGACCTTTGTTTGGCGTTGTAATTTTCTGGAACAGGTACAACAACTATGTTCGTTATCATATCGCAAAGTTCAGGAAATTCTTCCATATACATTCTCGTAGATTTATCTACCAGTACATTGACCGTAGCCTCGGGATGAAACAATCGGAGTGAATAAAGCGATACCCATAACTCCTCAAGGAAATAATCCTTTTCAGAACTTATCAAAGTATATACTATCTGAATTTTCATAAATTTGAAATATGAAGTCTAACTAAAATATAATGAAATAAAACATGTATATCATAACACAAAAACTGCATATTTATAATTCTATTTATTTGAGAATTCAACATATTATATGCAGTAACATTTGGTATCTCTTTAATTCTATTGTAAAAATCATAATCAAAGTATTTTTTCAAAATATATCTCTGCTTCTTTATCGCAGAAAAAATGTTACCTTTCACATCATATAAAGAATGCATCATATTATTAAGAAGCGCACAATTATAAGACCAAAAATTGATGATTTCATTATCGAAAATATCATAAGAAAGAACTAATTCTTTCATAGCAACCGATAATTTATAATAGCGATTAATGCACATTTCAGATGATAAGCCTCTCTGACTAAGTTTATTGTTGTCTTCTTCATTTATGATATATGTAGCATCAGGAACTGTGGCAACTTCTTTTACATACTTAAGAAATTGGTAACAGAAAAGACGGTCTTCTGATAAGGAAAGTGTGGTGTCGAATCGCATATTGTTTTGTTCAATTAAACATCTTCGATAGATTCTATCACACGCATACATATATTGAAGAATGTCTGTAGAGGCAAAGAAGTGCTTGACTTCTTCTTTGCCTTCGTACTTCGACAAACTATATGTGTGATCAGGACGTGTTTTTTTGCCATTACAAACATATTGACAACCACAAAACAGGATATCTACATTCGGATACTTTTGTATTGCTGTTGCAAATTGACTCAAATGGTTTGGCGCAATGATATCATCACTGTCAACAAATGCCACCCATTCACCCGTTGCATTCTCTAATCCTAGATTACGGGCAGAGCCGACACCGCCATTGGTCTTGTGGAACACACGGAAGCGAGAATCGTTATCGGCATATTCGTTACAAACCTTCAAAGAGTCGTCATGGCTGCCATCATCAATCAACAGACATTCAAATTCTGAATAATCCTGATTGGTGATACTATCCAAACAATCTGGTAAAGTTTTAACCCTATTATAAATAGGTATAATTATTGTTATTAACATTGTTTCTATATTTGTTTATTCACCTAAATGCTTTTGACTTTTGATTTATACAAACACCTTATTTTCTTTATTTATAAGTTAATCTTATCTTTAAAAATGCCCCACATTCTTCAAATAATATGGTATACCTACGATATGGTTTGGTGCATCTGTGGCTTGCAGCATGTGTTTTAAACTGCTAACAAGTTTTACATTGACTTCTTGAAAACCAATTCTATCTCCCCAAAACAGAGATAGCTCACCATCACCATAACTACTGATGAAGCAACTATGGTCTATGATGTATTGTATAGACTCAAAAGAGTTCAGGATTTTCAGATTCTGAAAAGGTCTACGCGCCAATAGGTCGGCTATATACCATCGGTAGCGACGTATTAAAGCGTCTATTATCTTGTTCATATTTCAAGGATTTAATGAGCGTATTTAAATCAGCCTCTCAACCAATGAGCAAACATGCGAAGTTTGCACAGACCGAGATCTGACGGACACTGAAGCAGGAACTTAAAGAAAGAAGAAGGACGACAACTGTATATGTAGTTTTGGATATTAGTATATATTTTATACTTGTATCCCTTGGTCACATCAGCAAGAATTTTTCTATCTGCATAATTGTCGAAAGTCTTCATATAGTTTTTCATCCATCTGTAGTTCATGTATGTAGCTATCATTTTTTCACGACAGTCGTCAGGATCGCCCCACTTGCTTGAAATGTTGTAATCAGAAGAGCGAACTCTAAAAGTGACATTTGGCGTCATGCAACATCCTTCGTCTGCCATAAGAAAGTTAGTAACATCATCAGAGAACCATGCCAAAGGGAAATCAACAAAACGCCCCTTGTCCTTTAGAGGTTTTGTGCGATAAACGAAGCTTGCAATTCCTCCGACCCAGTCTTTCTGATAGATACGATTGATGAAATGGAGGTTGTCAAGCCATTCGTCCGTGACATCCTCTTCGGCTTTCACCTTTCCTTCTCCGTCTATCACACGGGAACGAGCACGCAACAAATTTGTCTTGGGATACTTTACAAGCAATTTGTCTGCTTCGACAAGGAAGTCAGGTTCGTATACATCATCATCACTCGCCATCACAAAATACTCCGTATCACACATACCGAAAAGAAGGATCCCATGAGCAACAAGACTCCTACCGCCCATATTCTTCTCGTTACAGCGGAAAACGAAGCGTGGGTCATCACCGCAAGTCTTTTCAAATATTGATTTCAAATCATGAGGTGAGCAGTCATCGCTCACTATCACCTTGAAATCTGTATATGTCTGTTCTTTAATACTCCTTAATGCCTCTTCCAAGAAATTTGGCTTGTAGGCAGGGAGTAGGAATGTATATTTTATCATTATTTTTAAATTATAGTTTTAACCAATTATTTTTAATCTGATTATTGCAATTTGCAATTCCACAAGTCACAACCATTGCAACAATGAAGTAAGCAATCCACCATCCCTGTTGCGAATATTTTGTGATAACAGGAAATTCTGCAAGCCGCTCTATTGGCAAGCCATAGATACCTATAATCAATAATGAAACCAGTTTGAAAGCAAGGAAATGCCATGTAAGAATCGTAAGGGTATTCTTTCCTATGAAATCCAAGATTTTAGCACATATACCTTGCGAAGATTTCATTTTATCAAATAAAGAATAGAAGCTCCATGAAGCAAGTACTGCAGTTATTATATATGGAATAAACCGCTTGTTACTGTATGAATTCTGCCCCATAGCCATATTCCAAACAAAGGAGCCTATTAATGTTATTGATAGCGACAAAGCTATTTGCCAATAGTTGAAAGTTTTTACCTTATACTTCGCAAGACGATAGCCAATATATATCAATAAGGCTGCAGCAAAAGCTTGCGATGAGATATTAATGAATGGAATCTGCCAGCATGTTTTATTTAGAATAGTACATATTACTATAAGAATTGCCCCCCCACACAGCGGTTGCTTTACATATCGGATTACAAGCCATACAATGAGAGATCCGAAAAACAAAGCATTCAAAAACCAGTAGCCACCAAGAAGTTGCTCATGTCCATGCATCTTGAATATGATAGATGTTGCAAGGTTAAAAAACTCTGAGGGAGCATATAGATGAGATACATATTCTTTCCATCCATATTGATCGCTATAAAGATGCAGGTTGAAGCATACATTGTGCAGTAACAGAAATAGCAAACTCCATTTCACATACGGCCAATAGATACCCTTTACCTTATTATATATGTATTTTTGAGGAGCAGAAAGGTATTTTTCTTTAAAGCAATAGCCGGAAGCTATGAAGAAGAGTGGCATGTGGAACATATAAATAAAAGATATTTCATGATCAATGATGCCCGAATGCCCTAACACCATCAGGGATATTCCCAATGCTTTCAGATAATTGACAGAAGTGTTATAAACTTTCATTATTTAGCAGCCTAAGTTTTTCTGAACGAATTCGACAAATTTATCCATACCTTTTTGAGCAATAAGTTTAGCTTTCTTCTGAGCATCAGTATCAGGCTTCAATGAAGGAATCAACTTTCTAATTTGCTCTAAACATTTTTCTTGGTTCTCTTCTGAATCCAGAGTTTTACTAAACTCTATACCCCATTCAGTCTTACCCAATGTTTCAAGCAAACCAGCCATCTTATGTTCATAACTTAAAGCAATGCAAGGGACGCCTTGATTGAGAGCAAAGACGATAGAATGATAACGAGCTCCTATCACATATTTTGCTTTACTGATAAGTGTTTGCTGAATATCGCTGCTATAGCAGTCTGCAGTAATGATGATGCGGCTATCATTTTTAGCTTTTGCCAAGTCACGGAATAGTTCAACATCATTTAAAGCATATTCTCTACCACAGAACAACTGAGGCAACATCAAAATATTTAATTCCGGATTAGCTGCCCAGATCTCATCCATTACTTTACAATAGAAGTTGATAACTGTCTCATGACCGATTCTTCCTTTATAAGCATAATGCCAAAGCAGGTAATTAGGAACAAAAACCATATAAGGCTTATTACTAACAACTGATTTTAACTCATAAGGAATCTCTACCTTTGGGGAATCTAAGAAAGCAGAATCGATAGTAGAAATATATGGAATATTCAACTCATCTGCCAACAATTCAGTTTTATGGTCACGAATAGATAGATATCCGAAATAATGCAGCATATCAAGACTAATCTTCTTGAACTGACGATTGCGCTCTGTTTCAGTTGGAAAAGGTCCGAAAGAACGACCATAGTATGCCAAAGGGCGCTTAAACAATTGTGCCAAACGAAGATGATAGAGATGATTCCAATCCTGGAATCCTCCCATACATATACCGCCAGGAGCACAGACTACGACATCTGCCCATTTATATATGCTCTCCATCCGACGATATGTAGGATGCCATTTCCACAACCATGTATGATTTGTATATACATCATAATTTCGAAAACGCGGAAATTTTATACATCCTTCAACTTCACTAAAATATTCTACACGTTTATCCTTAACAGCATATTGTCTATATGACTCAGAAAGGCTTGCTTCATGCATAACTTTAATAATGGCATCAGGAAAACGCTTCAGCAATGTACGTATAAGCCCCTTATGAGCTGATTCATCCCCTCGATTAAAAACTGGTTGATTGATTATTAATATGTTCATTTCTATCTTGTTTGAATTATTTTGTTAATTTGAATTTATGTAAAATCGGAGTTACCAGTTCTTTATATTCTGCTTTTCTATGAAATACAACAACAAAGCTAATGATAGTTATCGCAAATGTTATTAATAATTCAAAAATGAAATCTAATATAGACCCCTCATGAAAAGGCTTACAAGCAAACCATGTCAATAAGCATACAAAAATGACAAATAACATCTGAGAATAATATTCCCATAGCATTTGTTTGTATGTCCTACTAAAAACAGTTTTGCCAATTCGCACGACAAAGGGAGTTACTGTTATGAAGATTTTGCATAAGAAAGGAGAAATCAATACTCCTTCAAAACCCCAACATTTTGCTAATATAACAGACAGAAATATATTGGTAAAACCTCCTATAACCTGTAATTCTCTTCCAATTTGAAAATTTCCACTTGCTGTACGAAACTTCTCTAAGACCTGACAAGAACAATTCGTGTACATATTAGCAACTATTAGTATAACAATAAATTGGCTCAACGTGTATTCTGATCCTATTTTACCTAACCACAGATGTATGAATGAATTAAGCAACTGAACGCAACAAACACTGAACATAGCGTAAATGAAGAAAGTGAGAAGATTTAGCTTCTTATATATCTGATATTGGCGCTGTTTCGTCTCTACTACCATTACGTTGCCAACACCTGCAGCAATAGCACCTATAGCCATCATGAACAATCCTTCTAATTGGGATACGACCATGGTATAATTGCTATAATAACCAACAACAATGGTTCCCACAACAATGGATGTTACAATATTTGTAACAGAATTGAACAGCAATGAGCCTAATCTAAAGACAAAAACAGAATATACATTTTTAAAAATTCCTTTTATCTGCTCATGTGATAAATTCTCTTCGACTTTTTCAGCAAGATAGGGGTAAACCTTATCAAGTTTCCATGCATTCACCAAATTTTGAACAATTGCTAAGCCTATTTTTGCTGATAAATAAACTATGAAATTTTTAAATATCAAAAGAACTATAATATCCAAAACAACAGAAGCAATACTGAAAAATGCATTGTATTTTGTTAATATATAACTTTTTTGATTAGCCCCAAGGAGAGCCTGTTTATAACCAGCGAAAAAATATGAAATGGCAGACTGCATTAAAAACAGCACATAAACAAGATACAAATTTTCTGGTATTGGCTGATTCAGATTTACCATCTTATTCAGGAAAGGAAGTAAACACAGACCTAAGCCAATAATGGCAAAACCAATATAATGAAAGCACTTTTTGTAGAATTTCATTATTATTTTGATTTCGTGTATATCATTTGAGGCTACAGGCTTGTAAAGAAGGAAGGCTATTGCAGAACCAATTCCTAATTCGGACAACGAGAGGAATGATAATATGTTGCTAAATAAGCCATTTAAGCCTAAATAAGCCGCACCCAATACATATATAAAAACGGTTCGGCTTGCGAAAGAAAGACACAATTGCAGAACCTTAACCAATAAACTTGAGCCAAAATTATATATAGAATTTCTTGTTCTTGAATTTTCCATTTTATTTAAGTCTTAATGTTTCTCCAGCCATTATTTGACCATATTTACTTGATAGGAAAATAGCCGTATTTATAATTGTCTCATCTGACACTATGGATGTGGCCGTGAGTCCATTTTCTACTAATCCGTGATTTGATAAGGGCTTTGACAATCCATTAATTAAATGAGAAACTGATGAAGAAACAATTTCTCCTTCTAAAGATTTTTCACTTTTAAAAGCTGTTGTCAATGTTGCATATTTATTGTATTGTACTAAATAGTCCGTCTCTATTTGTAACAATCGATAAAGAGAATATAATATATCATCACTATTAAAATGTTGATCTTGTGTCATAAGCCAATCAATAGATTTCATTTCAATTATGTTTATGATATGATCATATATTCCCAATTGGTTACATGCGATCATAATATCTTCTTTCTTAGACAGAGAGTTCATATTCATGAAATGAAAATAGCACTTTTCTTCTTTCAAAAGTGAACTGACCTTATCTTTAATACTTTCATTGTTCGTAACAACGAGGACATTGCTATCTTCCAAAGAAGAACCAGCATGGCTCTTCTCATTATTTTCATAAAGTCCTTTATCAAAAATGCTTTCAACATAACAAACCTTTGTAAAAGGCAGCAAAAGGAGTTTTTTAATTTTGCCAATCATAAGCTAAAACTTTTCGCAGGCGCAAGCCTTTATTGTTTGACCATTTAGTTTTTCTGAAATATCATCAGTACACATAAGAGCTGCAAGACTTGCAATTTCTTCTGTCATAGTTACATGACGATTGCAAGAACAGTAAGATGCTATGTTACTTCCTGTGTGTAAGTCACCCATAACTGTTGCTACAGAACCTGGTGCTATTGAATTACAAGTAACTATGCCTTTATATGCAAAGGCAAACTGTTTTGTCATTTCTATTACACCAGCTTTGGATATGCCATAAGGAGTTATTCCATAACTTTCAAACAATCCACAAACGGATGAAGTGTTTAATATATGACCTTTAATCTCTGCTTCTTTGCAATAATCAACAAAAGATTGTGAAAGCAGCAAGCTACTCTTCAAATTTGTATTCATGCCTGGCCAATAATCTTCAGCATCTACAGATCGGAATCGTCCATCTCTATCTGTATTTTTAAAAATTCCGGCATTATTGATTAACACATTGACTTTAAACTGTTTAAATATATTTTGTGATGTTGCATACAACTCCGAGTCCTTAAGCTGATCCATTAAACAATACGTCACATGATCACATCCTTTTTGCTTTAAATATGAAATTGCTGACAATAATTTAGACTCAGTTCTGCCTGATATTATAACATGGCAGCCTTCAACTAAAAATCTGCGAGCCATTGCCAAACCGATTCCACTTGAAGCTCCTGTTATGAGTATCGTCTTATTCTTAAGACATCCCCCCACTACACTTCCTGTTGAATAACTATCTTTAAGCAATTCTGTATAAGGTAAAGGTCGCAGCCTATTGTCTATACGCTTGAATCGTGCGAATATTTTTTTCATTTATATAAATCTTGATATGATTTTATTATATTATTGTTCTTCAATTCTTCAAAGAAGAGTTTCATCATTTTTAGACTTCCTCGTTTATTCAGTGAAAAAGCACCATCAAAAAACAGATTGGGATGTTCTTGAAAACTTGAATGTTTTCTATAATCAAATACAGGAACATCTTGCCCTGCCTGTTTTAGACACTTTTTCAAACTTGCCGAAATGAAATCTTCAGAATAATATTGATTCAGTTCCTTTCCAAAAGGAGGAATTAAAACTACTGGTATAAAACCTTTTTCCTTGCAGAATGAGAACATTCTTTTCAATACAATAGTGTTCTTATTTAAACTCTCAAGCTGGTCTTTATCGAAATCAGTTTGCTTTAAACTTTTAAAATGAAACATATTCTGCCAACCCATTGCATAATTGTTCATAGCTTTTTTACAAGAAGCTACATCTTCTATTTGCTTTGTAAATGCAGATATTTCAGTAATGGGACCTTCTTTATAAATCAATCCTTTTACTAATCTCCATTGTTTAAGCCTTAAAGGGAAGAAAGCTTTAAGAGTAGATTTGAGATTCCATGAAGGAAGATACCTACTCTTTATAATATCATAATATTTTTCAGGATCGTTACAATAAGAGAATCCGTAAAAAGGAACACAAGCAGCAACACCAAAAATAACAATACATCCTTTAGAAAAATGCGATGAATATTGATGTAATAAAGCTTCATCAATTTCCAGACTTTGGGCTGGCATTGAAAAATTAAACCCAGAAATATTCAACTCTTTATAATTATCGAAAGCATACATCATGTAGTTACTTCCGAAATTTGCAACCTTCAAATTATTTGAAACCCCGTCAAGGAATCTTCTTTTAGTAACATTTCTGTTTCTATAAGATTCAGAGTGACGATATAATATGTTCAGGACTACGTACAACAAGCCCAAAACAATCGAAAGGCTTATGGCAATTATTAAACTAATATTCATTTTATTATTCCTATATGTCCTTCTGTTGCATTATCTCGATGATGAATTGATGCAGGATTTCCAATTACAATGGAATGCGAAGGCACGTCAAAATTAACAAACGTATTTGGGGCTATCAATACATCATCTCCTATCGTTATTCCTCCCACTACTGTAGAGTTGCATCGAATACAAACATTCTTTCCAAATCTGGGAGTTCCTGCATGTTTTCCTCGTATATCTCTACCAATAGTAACCCCATGGGTAAGCATCAAATTGCCTTGAAACTTTGCATTTCCATTAATAACGACAGTACCTGGATGTCCTATAATCAACCCCTTTGGAATATTCATGTTCTCATACAGCATAATGCCAGTATATTCACTAAACCTGATCAGTTTGTGCATATAATATCGTTCCCATACAGAGCCTTTAGATGCCTGCGCCAAACGATAGTATTTGAGATAACGAATTTGCAACAACTTCAAATCAATTTTGGACAATTCTTCTTTACCTCTAAAAGACGCATTAAACTTTAAATCATAATCATACGTCTCCTTAAAATACTCTTTATTTATAACCCAATTCTTAGGGTTAAGCCATTTCTTTATATTCATTATCTAAATAACTTTTTCAATATGGTTTTCAATTTATTAATTATTCGGCGTAATATATTTGGCTTTTTTGCAACTCCTTGCCACTCTGCAAACTGAAATGCTTTTAGCGGATGCTTAGAAAGAAGTAACTTATAGAAGATACTTCTTTTTTTATAATCACAAGTCCGGTTTTCTATCATATTGGTATTACCTTTGATAATTTCTTGCAAAGGTAATTCAACGCTATCAACCATAGATGCAACCTTAGACCACCAAGAAAGTCCTTTATCAGAATGAACAATAACAGAAGAAAGACCTTTGTTATCATCTATTTGAGGTACCAGACGACTGGCTCCCCAACAATCAGCTAAAGTTATATCCGCTTCTCTTTCAATTCGCTTAAAAGGACATACAAAACAAGAACGGCGCATATTATATGTATTAAACATACTTTTAAAGTATGGATTAATCATTCCCCATTGCTTAAATTCCTGCTTATCTGTTGTAATGGCAAGATTAAAATGATTCCATCCTACACTTTTTTCCTTGAAATTCACGTTTCGGATTTTTTCTCCTTTAAAATACGTGTTCAAGTAAATTTGCCAGACTTCAGCAGACGGAATACCCATACATATCAAATCAATACAAACAAGATTTTCATAATCTTTTCTTAAGAAAGTATGCAGACCTTCTACTTGACAAGCCAAACCTGAGAACAAGACTATCCTGCCTGTTTTAAGGATTTCCCGTATCTTCTTAAAGATTTCCCTACTTGGCTTGCATTGGAGATATTTCGAACCTTGAATAAGTGGAAGTTCTGCATCACTCTCTATAATTTTATATTCTGCATTGAATATATCATCATAAGCAACACCAACAACAGCACCTCCCATTGATAATACATATTGTGCTAATACTGCAAAAATACTACCTGAAGAACTAATGAGTCGTTGCTCATAATTCTTATTACGAGCAGCAAATCCCCTTTGCACACTATTCTTTTTCAATCGTTTGTCAGTCCTCTCCTCGTAATGTAATGGCGGACAGACTTTTTGACAAAGACCACAATCAATGCACAAAGTTTGATCTATATGAGGAAAATCAAAACCTTCAGAATCACGCTGCATACTTATTGCCTCTTTAGGGCAAGAAGCCATACATGCGCCACATCCAGAACATCTTTCCTTTTCTATTATTATATTCATTATTACCTTTAAAAGTGGATTCAATAGTATATCACCATTACAGCGTCCCCACTATTTTACAAGTAGTTACA
>OGMR01000635.1_pt1 | contig 15525 bp, 11 predicted proteins | sample 1573251 | NCBI WGS metagenome assembly OGMR01 (sample SAMEA2581979, study PRJEB24529) | metagenome | biome: Human gut stool | place: China | collected 2011
TAAAACCTCCTTTTACCATTCCAGCAATGTCTTTACCATATTTTATTACATATAATTTTCAAACCTTATCTTAATCCTACTGCTTGAATTGCCTCTTTTATATTACTAACGCCTATTATATCTAATTTATAACTTTCTTTCAATAGTTTTTTGTTACTTTCTGGAATTATACAAGTTTTAAATCCAAGTTTTTCTGCTTCTTTTAATCTTTTATCTATTATAATCGCATATATTCCCTCTCCTTTTAAGCCAACTTCACCAATTACTACTGTATCTGTTGGAATACTTATATTCTTAAAACTCGATGCACAAGAAATAATAATTCCTAAGTCAACAGCTGGTTCTGAAATTTTTATACCACTTACTACGTTTAAATAGACATCTTGATTTCCAAGTGCAAATCCAAGTTTTTTCTCTAATACTGCAATTAAAAGAGTAAGCCTATTATAATCAATTCCATTTGCTGTCCTTCTTGGAAGTCCATAAACACTTAATGTTGTTAATGCTTGAAGTTCTATAAGTAAAGGTCTTGTTCCTTCCATTGCACATGCCACAACAGAACCCGATGCATTTTCCGGTTTTCCTGATAACATATCCTCGGACGGATTCTCTACCCCCACCAAGCCACCTTTTTGCATCTCAAACACGCCGATCTCATTGGTCGAACCGAAACGGTTCTTCACTCCCCGCAGAATCCGGTAGGACGCATGGCGATCGCCCTCAAAATATAGCACTGTATCGACCATATGTTCCAGCATACGCGGTCCCGCCACAACGCCCTCTTTCGTCACATGACCGACGATAAAGACTGTCACACCCAGTCCTTTTGCGAGCTGCATCAGGACGCCGGTGCACTCTCTTACCTGGCTGACACTGCCCGGTGCGGAACCTGCCGCCTCGATAAACATGGTCTGGATCGAGTCGATCACGACGTACTCGGGCTTGCGGCTAGAAATCACGCTCTCGATATGCTCGAGCTCGATTTCACTCATGAGGGTGAGGCCGCGGGGCTCGAGCTGAAGGCGCTGCGCCCTGAGCGCGATCTGCGTGGGGCTTTCCTCGCCCGAAACGTAAAGCGCCGAATGGCCGAGCTCGACGAGTCTGGCCATGACCTGCAGCAGAAGCGTCGACTTGCCGATGCCGGGGTCGCCGCCGATCAGGGCGACGCATCCCTTCACAAGCCCGCCTCCCATGACTCGGTCGAATTCGCCGAGTCCCGTCACGGTGCGGGGGATCTCCTCGATCGCCACGTCGGAGAGGTCCTGCAGGGAGCCCGTCGTGTCGACGAAGCCGCCTGCGGAGCGCGGGGAGCCCGCACCGTAGCGGGCGGCGGCGCCCTGCGACACCTTGAACTCCTGGAGCGTGTTCCAGGCCTTGCAGTGCGGGCACTGTCCCTGCCACTTGGCAGTCGTGCCGCCGCACTCATTGCAGACGAATTCGGTTCTGGTCTTGGTCGTGCGAGGTGCCATCGGTTGCCGTATGTCGGTTGTCAGTGCTTGATTTGAAGCGGAACGCGGCGTGCAAGCGCGCAGATGAGCTCATAGCCGATCGTGCCTGCAGCGGCCGCCACTCGGTTGACGGGCAGGTGCCTGCCCCAGAGCTCCACGCGGCTGCCGAGGCCTGCGGACGGGATGTCGGTGATGTCGATCTCGAGCATGTCCATCGAGACGGCGCCCACGAGCGGCGCGATGGCGCCCTCGACCCACGTGGGAGAGCCGTCGGGCATCGAACGTGGATAACCGTCCGCGTAGCCGCAGGCAACGATGCCCACGCGCGTGGGACGCTTGGCGATCCAGCGCGAGCCGTAGCCCACGGCCTCGCCCGGCGCAATCTCCTGAACGGCGATGATCTTCGCCGAGAGCGTCATGGCGGGAATGAGGCCGAGCTCCTCGGAGGAAATGTGAGAGTCAGGGCTCACGCCGTAAAGCGCAACGCCCGCACGCACGCCGTCACCTCCCACTTCGGGATGCCAGAGGATGGCAGCGGAGTTGGCCATGCAGGCCGCCGTGGCGGAATGCGCGAGCCTGCCCATGCGGGTGAGCTGTCGGGAGACCGATGCGGGCGCATCGCCGAGATAGCTCGGCTCGGCGTTGGCAAAGTGCGTGACGACGCCCATCACCTTCACGCCCGGAATGGACGTGAGGAGGTCGTAGATCGTGCCCACCTCGACGGGCAGGAAGCCCAGACGGTTCATGCCCGAGTTCACCTTGATGTGAACCTTCACCTCACGCAGCTGGAGACGCTTGAGAATGTCGATCTGCCACATGGAGTGGACGACCGTCTCGACGTCAAGGTCCTGAAGCGGCTCGATGTCCGTTTCATCGAAGAAGCCCTCCAGAAGCAGCACGCGCTTGTGCCAGCCCGCGCGGCGCGCGCGTTCGGCGTCGCACAGGTCGATGGTCGCAAAGCCGTCCGCATCGGCGAAGGCCTCGACGGCATTCTCAAGACCGTGGCCGTAGGCATTGGCCTTGACGACCGCCCAGAGGGTGCGATCGCCGACACTCTCACGAAGGCGGGCAAGATTGTGCTTCAGCGCCTGAATATCAATTTCAGCGTATATGGGACGGGGCACTCGAATACTCTTCTTTCATAAGTCAAGGGAACCCGCACGGGGCGTCTCGTGCAGAAACCCGTTAATGTTACTCGCCTGCGCCGCGATTCGTTCGAATTTCACAATTTGAAAGTGACTCGGCCCACCTCCCGCCTCTCCCCGTTCTCGAAAGGAATTTGCACCGAATGTTTACGTACGCCCTCAGGCAAGGTAGACTTAACGGATTGACCTCCAACCATTCAGGCTCATTCACAGGCTTTTATGAACCGCGGCTTCTATACCATCATGTGCGCGCAGTTCCTGTCGTCTCTGGCCGACAACGCACTGCTCATCGCTGCCATCGCCCTTCTGACGAGCATCAACGCTCCTGACTGGATGACGCCGCTCCTCAAGCTCTTTTTCGTGGTGAGCTACGTGTGCCTCGCCGCCTGGGTGGGCATCTTCGCAGACTCGATGCCCAAGGGCCGCGTCATGTTCCTGACGAACTTCGTCAAGGCGGTCGGCTGCCTGCTGATGCTCTTCGGCGGCCACCCACTTCTCGCCTACGCGATCGTGGGCGTGGGCGCTGCGGCCTACTCGCCCGCGAAGTACGGCATTCTCACCGAGCTTCTCCCGCCGCAGAAGCTCGTTGTCGCCAACGGCTGGATCGAGGGCCTCACGGTTGGTTCCATCATTCTCGGCGTTGTGCTCGGCGGTGTTCTCATCAAGCCTGAGATCGCACAGTCCATCCTCGATTTGTTCCATCTTGATGCTCTCGGCCTGTCGAGCTTTGCCGAGGCCGCCATCTTCGCAATCGCCTTCGTCTACCTCGCCGCCTCGGCCGTCAACCTCGCCATTCCCGACACGGGCGTGCGCTATCCCCCGCAGAAGTTCGACCCCGTCGACTCCATCAAGGGCTTCGTCAAGAGCTGCCGTCTTCTCTGGAGCGACCGTCTCGGTCAGATCTCCCTCTCCGTCACGACGCTCTTCTGGGGCGCAGGCGCAGTGCTTCAGTTCCTCGTTCTCAAATGGTGCGACCACGCGCTCGGCATGGATCTCTCTCAGGGTGCCGTCATGCAGGCCGTCGTGAGCCTCGGCATCGCCGTCGGCGCCTTCCTCGCCGCCGCCAAGGTTCCTCTCAAGAAGTCCCTCAACGTTCTGCCCATGGGCATCTGCATGGGCGTGCTCGTCGTGGGCGCCTCCTACTTCACGCGCGACATTGCGCCCGCAGGCGGCCTCTCGCTCTTCGGCTTCGAGCTTTCCTGGGCCGTCATGATCGCCGGCCTCATCATGATCCTCGTGGGCATCTGCGCGGGCTTCTTCGTCGTTCCGATGAACGCGCTCCTGCAACACCGCGGCCATGTCCTCATGAGCGCGGGACGCTCCATCGCCGTGCAGAACTTCAATGAGAACTCCTCCATCCTCGTGATGCTCGGCGTCTACTCCCTGCTCATCAAGGCCGACCTCTCGGTTCCCGCCACGATGATGATCTTCGGCGTCTTCGTGAGCATCTCCATGCTGCTCGTCATCCTCAAGCACCGCCGCAATCAGGCCGAGTACGACAGCACCCACCTGATCGGCGAAGGCACCCGCCACGTGACTGAAGAGCACTGATCAGCATCACCAAGGCACCCTCCCGAACGGGCCCTGCACGACAGCACGGGCACGTTTCCGTTCATGGCTCCCAGCCATGAAGCGCAAAAAGCCAAACGCCCTCTCCTCGCCAGCAAACAACACAGCAACCACCTGCCCCCCATCGAAAGCCCCCTCAAAGCCTTAGGAAACGCGAGTACAAGAAAAAGCGGACCGCCTCCACGTCGGGAGAACGGTCCGCCTGAAGACGTCAGGAGAAAGTCCCTGTCTTATACGGCGGCGGGAACTGCCTCGTCATCCTTTTCATCCTTGCCGAGATCATGGTTCACCATGGCTGCGACCGTGGAGTCGGACCAGACGTTGAGCGTCGTTTCGATCATATCGATGACGGCGTAGAAGGGCAGGATCACGCCCATGAGCATGATGGGCACGTTCATGCTTGCGAGAAGACTCGCCGAAAGGAAGAAGCAACCCATCGGAACGCCTGCGTTGCCCACGGCCGCGAGGGTCGAGATCAGGATCCAGGCGGCGAGCATCGGCAGCGTCACCTCGGCACCCGCATTCTGCATCAGGTAGACGACCGTAACGAGGATGAAGGCGGCGCAGCCGTTCATGTTGATCGTCGTGCAGATCGGCAGCACGAAGCGGGAGACGGGGCGAGCGACGCCCACGTTGTTTTCCGCGCAGGACATCGTGACGGGCAGCGTGCCGGCGGAGGACTTCGAGAAGAAGGCGACGGCAAGCGCAGGCGCCATGCCCTTGGCGACGCGGATCGGATTGACGCCGCGGGCAAGCATGAGAAGCGGAAGCACGACGAGCATCTGGACGAAGTTGGCGGCGAGAATGACGCCGAAGTAGGTGCCGAGACCGCCGATCTCAACGCCCTTGTTCATCTCGACGACAAGTGCAGAGATGAAGCCGAAGATGCCGATCGGAAGCACGCGGATGAGCCACTTCACGAGAATGAAGAGGACCTCCTGAGCGCCCGTGAAGAAGGCAAGCAGCACCTCCTGCGAGCGGCTGTCGCGCGGCAGGCGGGAGATTGCGATGCCGATGGCGGCGGAGACGAGCAGGACAGAGAGCACGTTCGCGGAGAGGAACGGCGCCAGGAAGTTGTCCGGAATCACGGACTGGATGTACTCGAGATAGGAGTGCTCCGCCACCTGCGGCGCGATGGCGCCCGCCGTCATGGCGACGTTGGCGGGAGACATGGCGACGTAGAGGACGGCGGCGAGCGTGGCCGCCAGAATCGTCGTGAAGAGCGTGTAGAAGATCGTGTGGCGGAAGATGCGACCAGACTCGCTCGAACGGGAGATCGAGGCGAGCGTCGCGATGATCGACACGGCGATGATCGGAATGCTGATGAACTTGAAGAGGCGAATGAAGATCGAGCTCACGAAGTCCGCGAATGCATGGATAGTCTCGCCGCCCCAGAGGCCGCTGCAGACGCCGAGCACGATCGCAACGAGATAGGCGGCCGCCATGGCGGTCTGGGAACCCTTGACGCGGGGCCTGGCTTCGTCGGGGGATTGAGTCATCTGGGAGTTTCCTTCTTGTTTTTGAAAAACTGCAGTGCTGCGGATCCGCAACAGTCTTTTCGAAGTGTATACCCGAGTAACTCGCTCAGGTATATCCGCACATCCTCATTTTGCGTCAACAAAAATCAGGCATGCTTTCCCGGCCTGCAGCAGTAGCGAACCGATCCATCTAAGCACAACTGCCTAGTTCGACTCACCGTAATCCAAAGGCGTCTGCCCCGCAGGGTAACGCCGCCTTCTGACGACAACAGACGAAAAAGAGGCGGAAGACCGTGAGACCAGTCCTCCGCCTGTCAAAAGGCCTTCCGGAGAAAAAGGAAAAACCGGAAGGCATTCCAAGACAACTTGTTCCGTCTTCGCCCTTTTTCTCTCAGAGCCCAATGAGGCGCTCGGGATGGGAGTAGACGTTGGCGCGGCTGCGACGGCAGAAGGCCGCAAGCGTGATCCCGCACTCTCGTGCAAGTTCGACGGCGAGCGCCGTCGGTGCGGAGACGGCGAAGATGATCTCGACGCCGCACATGGCCGCCTTCTGAACCATTTCGTAGGAGGCTCTGGAGCTGATGACAAGCGCGCCGTCACGCCAGCCCCTGCGGGCACGAAGACCGAGCAGCTTGTCAAGCGCGACATGCCTGCCGACGTCTTCGGCGCCGCCCGCAAAGCTTCCGTCGGGACGAACCCAGACGGCGGCGTGGGTGCAGCCCGTGATGCCGCCGAGGCGCTCGACACGCTCCAGATAGCCGAGGGCGTCGGCATAGGCCGCTATCGGGAAGGTCTGCTCGTGCGGCACGACCCGCTTTTCGCGCACGGCCTCTCCAAGACTTTCGACGCCGCAGATGCCGCAACCCGTGCGGCCCGTCATCGAGCGGCGGCGGTCCTTGAGCTTCCAGAAGCATTCGGACGAAATCGTGAGGTCCACCTCGATGCCGCCGCGGCAGGCCTCGCGCACCTCGCAGGCATAGAGATGCGAGGCGTCGGGAATGATGCCCTCGGCAAGCGAGAAGCCGAGCGCGAATTCTTCGAGCATCGAGGGAGAGGCCATCATGACGGCGTGCGAGATGCCGTTGTAGACAAGCGCAACGGGAACCTCCTCTGCCACCCAGTCGAGCGCAGGCTCGTCTGCATTCATGCGAAAGACCTCGACCTCGCGGGCCCCCAGACGCTCGACGCCGCCCATGGAGACGGGCATGCAGGTCCCCGCCTCAATGGCGGTCGAAAGCGCGTGTTCGGCCTTGTTCAAATAAGCGCATCCCATGTTCGTCTCCCGTGCGTTTCGTGCCAGCGACGTCTCGTTGCGGAAATATTGATCCTCAGGCTTCCTTGCCCTCAACGGCGTTCTGATAGAAGAGCTCAAGCCCCGTCATGACGATCTGCTCGACGTCGGCGCAGAAGTTGAGCTCCTCTCCCGCGAAGATCGTCGGGAAGGCGGCATGACAGCCGGCGCAGACGTGCAGGCGGCGCGTTTCGTCGGTCTCGTCATGGATGTAGGAGAGGTCCGACACGGCCTGATCGCCGCAGACGGCGCAGCGGATGCGCTCGAAGACCCAGTGTGCGCCGCAGCACGTGCACCAGAGCTGCTTGACGTGTCCGTTGAGCGGCGTGTCGGTCACGCTCGCGACGGCGGCGTCGGAGCCGCAGACGGGGCAGTGAAGCGGACGGTTGTGATGCGTCGTGTCGGTGCCCGTTCTGGCGATGCGGCGGCTGCCTTCGTCGGCCGCCTCGTCAAGGAAGACGCGAAGCGCGAGGCCGAGCACGGGAAGAAGGAAGATGTCAAGAAGGTCGTCCTCGCCCGCGTGCACCTCGACGGCATGGAGATACCCCATCGGATCGCGACCTGCGCTCTCAAGGAGCTCAGCCGACGCAAAGCGCCTCCAGTCGATGGCTCGGCAGGCTTCGAGCATGTCGCCCTCGATCTCGTCGTTGTCGAGAAGGGCCGCCGCGATGGCGTCGACCGTCTGCAGGAAGCGCTCCGAGTCAATCGTGACGGGACGGAGCGAGAGAAGCGTCTCCTTGCCCAGACGGGCGGCCTCGATCTCTTCGTCAGTCCACTCGGGAGCTTCAGCGGCAAGCTGTGCGCGCAGATCCGCCGCCTTGAGCAGCGCGGGCGCAAAGAGCGCGAGACGCGCGACGACGCTTTCGTCCTGGTGACCGGCGGCACGGGCAAGGGCCCTTTCGATCGACTTGCGGTTGAGCATGTGACTTTCCTTTTTTTCAAGGCACTCCGTGCCGTAAGCCCGGAATGCGCGTTTTCTGATTGTGGATTCGGCGCCTCTTCGGGCGTCCGGAAAGAGGTCTCCAAGTCTCTAGAGGCCTCTTTCCGGACGAGCCCCCTGCGGGGCCCGTCCGGGGGTCGTCGGCGTCGCAGAAGCACCGGCGGCTCTTTCGGAGAGTTCGGAAAAGCTTCCCCTTACTTTTCCTTGCCGTCCTTTTCAACGGTCACGTTCTTGCCAAGGGCGATTTCCTCATTCGCCCAGTAGCCCCAGTGGTAGACCGCGTCGGACTCGCTCACCTTGCCGTCGCCGAACATGATGCGGGCGGTGCCGCGATACGGTTGGAAGATGCCGGCGCCGAGATAGATGTGGGCGATGCCGACAAAGACGGTGAGGAAGAAGAACACGTCATGCACGAGGTGTGCAAGAAGCAGCGTTTCAGGGGCGAAGTCGACCTTGAGGCCGGAGCCGGTCGGGAAACCCGTGTTGAGCCAGAGCACGATGCCCGAGAGCGCGAGCATGATGCAGAAGAACAGCAGGGCGCCGTCGGCGAGACGCTGGGCGGACTTCACGTGGTGCTGCGGGGGCATGTGAACCTTGCCCGGCGCAAACAGATAGAACGGGAATTTCATGGCCCAGGTCACGTCGTCCTTGTCCCACTTGCCGAAGATGTCCTCCTTGAAGAGGTGCACGAAGCCGGCGGGCGACTTCAGCACGGCGAAGAGCGGAACGAGGATGAACGGAACCGCGAGGACGCGATGGAGCATGCGCATGGTCTGGGTGAACTCACCGCCCATAATGCCGCCGCCGAGGCTCGGAACGAACACGAACACGCCGGTGACCGCGAGCAGGATGCAGGCGACGGCGGCAACGCCGTGAGTCACGCGGGTGAGCAGAGAGTGACGCTGAATGTATCTGGTCATTCTGAGTCTCCTATTACTTGCCGGAGGCTTCTTTTTCAAGAAGCTCCTTGACTTCACGATCGGCGGTGGCGCGCTGTTCAGGCGTCCAGTGCTTCTTGGCTTCCTCGACGGTCACCTTTTCGCGGCGGTAGCCGGTGGCGGCGACGAAGGAAACGGCGAGGCCGGCGAGCACCGCAGCGGTGCCGACACCGGTCACCGTGCGCATGGCGTTCATCATGCCGATCATCTTGTTGGGCTTGGGATCGGTCGGGAGGCCATAGGCTTCGTGACCGAACTGGCAGACCTGCAGCACGTGCAGACCGCCCATCTCGTTGACGCCGTAGAGCTCGGCCTTGTCAAAGCCCTTCTTCTTGAGGAACTCGACTCGCTTCTGACCGAGCGCGATCATTTCGTCGCGCGGGCCGAACTTGAGCGCCTCAGGCTGGCAGGTCTTGACGCAGGCCGGGATGCCGCCCTCTTCGAGACGGTCGATGCAGAGCGTGCACTTGTCCACGCAGCCGTCCATCGGACGGAAGCGGGGCACGTCGAACGGGCAGGCGGACTGGCAGTACGTGCAGCCGTTGCACTTGTCCGTGTCGTACGCGACGACGCCGTTCTCCTTCTTGTAGAGGGCGCCGGACGAGCAGATCGCAACGCAGGCGGCGTCCGTGCAGTGGTAGCACGAGCGGCGGCCGATTGCGAAGTTGATCGGCTGGTACTTGTTGCCGGACTCCTTCTCGTCGAACGTCATCACGAGACGCGTGTCGCCGTTGAGGTCAGGCGGGTTCTGATACGTGCCCGAGAACTTGTTCTCGTTGAGGCCGAGCTTCGAGGGAAGCATGTTCCACTGCTTGCACGCAACCTGGCAGCCCTTGCAGCCGGTGCAGTGCGAAGAGTCGAACAGCATGGCGACTTCTTTAGTGTTTGCCATCATTCATCTCCATTGGCACGCCGTCAGGCTGCCTTCTCAAGGTTGACAAGGAACGCCTTGTATTCCGGAATGTACGAGTTCGGGTCACCGACGTTGGGAGTGAGGTCGTTCACGTTGTCGCCGGTGGCGAGCTTCGTCGCCCAGGAGAAGTGGTGCGGCATGCCGACCACGTGCGTGAGCTTGCCGTCGATCATCATCGGCTTCATGCGGATGGTGATCATGGCGTCGACCACGACGGAGCCTCGGTTGTTCCAGACTCGGACCTTGTCGCCCGGACGAATGCCCTTTTCCTTCGCAAGCTCTTCGGAAAGCTCGATGAAGTTGCTCGGGATGAGTTCGTTGAGCCACGGGATGTTGCGGGTCTGCGTGCCGGACTGCCAGTGCTCGACGACGGAGTAGGTCGTGACCACGTACGGGTAGTCCTTGATGCTGCCGCGGCGGACCGACGGGTCCTCCGTGAAGCGAGCGCACGGGTTGCCGCCTGCACCGTTGAGGAGGTTCTTCACCGGAGCCTCATGCGGTTCGAAGTGCTCGGGCAGCGGACCGTCGGCCATCGAGTAGGCGAAGAGACGGGCGTTCTGCTCCCAGGTCATGAAGAAGGCGTTGTCGTCGGGGGCCTTGGCCGTGACGAAGTCGCCCACGTCGTTCTGGAGCCACTTCTTGCCGTCCCATTCGACGAGCACGCGCTTCGGATCCCAGGGCTTGCCCTTCGGGTCGGCGGAGCAGCGGTTGTAGAGGATGCGGCGGTTGGCGGGCCAGGCGAAGGACCAGCCGGGGAAGAGACCGAGACCGGTCGGGTCTTCCTTCGAGCGGTTTGTCATCGGCTGCTTCATCGGGTCGAGCTTCTGGGACTCGTTGTTGTAGTAGCCCGAGAAGATCCACATGCCGCAAGCGGTCGTGCCGTCAGCCTGAAGCTGGCCGTAGCCCTTGAGGAGCTTGCCGTCGCCGACCGTGTAGCCGTTGAGGGCCCAGCAGAGGGCGCGCAGATCGGGCTTGCCGTCGATCGTGTAGTCGAAGTTCGTCTTCAGGATCTGATCCGGGCAGGCGCCGCCTTCCTTCTTGTAGAGCTCGACGATGTTCTTCCAGAGAAGCATCATCATCTCGAAGTCGGAACGGCATTCTCCCGGCGGCTCGATGGCCTTTTCACGCCACTGGATCCACCGACCGGAGTTGTTGATGGAGCCGATTTTTTCATAGATGAGCGCGGCGGGAAGGAAGTAGACCTCGGTCTTGACGTCCTCGGGCTTCATGTCCGGAGCTTCCCAGAAGGTCGAGGTCTCCGTCTGGAACCAGTCGGCGACGACGAGCCAGTCGAGGTTGGCCATCGAGTGGCGGGCGTGCTTGCCGTTCGGGGTGGAATGCATCGGATTCATGCCCCAGCAGAAGTAGCCCTTGATCTTGTTGTCGCGCATGTCGTTGAACGACATGATCGTGGAGTAGTCGCCGTAGTCGAGCTTCGGGCTGATCTTCGGCAGCAGGTCGTAGCAGTAGTCGTTCTCGACCGTGGCGTTGGCGCCGAACCATTCGCGAAGCTGGGAGATCCAGAACTTCGGCTTGTTGGCGTAGTAGCCCGCGGCGTACGTTTCCTTCGAAAGATAGTCGGCGAGCTTCGGGTGAGCCTTGCCGGTCGGCCAGGAGAGATAGGCGGGAGCCTGATGCGAGCTTGCGCCGACGTCGGTCGAACCCTGAACGTTCGGTTCGCCGCGAAGGGCGTTGATGCCGCCGCCCGCGATGCCGATGTTGCCGAGCAGAAGCTGAATGACGCACATGGCGCGGCAGTTCTGGGAGCCGTAGGTGTGCTGCGTCTGACCGAGGGCGTAGAGGATGGAGCCCGCCTTGTCGGGACGGCCGGTGGAGGCGAAGACCTCCCAGACCTTCTTCATGACGTCGGGATCCATGCCGGTGACGCGCGTGACGAGCTCGGGCGTGTAGCGGGCATAGTGACGCTTCATGACGTTGAGGACGCAGTTCGGATCCTGAAGGGTCATATCGCGCTTGAGGACCTTGAGGTCAGGCGTCTTGAACTTCGGCGTGCCCGGACGGTTGACCCAGGCGAAGGCGGAGCCTTCGGAAGTGTCCCAGACGGCCTTGTGATCGACGTCGTAGCCCCAGGTTTCATTGTCGTAGCGCTTCGTTTCCGGATCCCAGCCGGAAAAGAGGCCGTGATCGACGTCGAACTTGAAGTCGGGACGCAGCAGGCAGGCGGCGTTCGTGTAGTGCAGGACGTATTCCTTCTGGAAAAGGTCGTTCTGCAGGATGTAGTTGATCAGGCCGCCGTAGAAGGCTAGGTCGGAGCCCGGACGGATGCGGGCGTAGATGTCGGCGCGGGCGGCCGAACGGGAGTAGCGCGGATCGACCACGATCCACGTGGCGCCCTTGTCCTGGGCGCGCTCGACCCAGCGGGAGGAGAGCGGATGGTTTTCGACGTTGTTCGAACCGATCGACATGATGACGTCGGAGTTGGCGAAGTCGCACCAGTGGCTCGTCATGGAGCCGCGGCCAAACGACGGCGCAAGACCGGAAACGGTCGAAGAGTGACAGACGCGGGTCTGGTTGTCGATGGCGAGGACGCCGAGGCTGCGCGCGAACTTCTGCACGAGCCAGCCTTCCTCGTTGTTAAGCTGGGCGGCGCCTAGGCTGGCGATGCCGTCGCAGCGATTGACCGTCACGTCGCCTTCCTTCTCGACGAAGGTGGCGTCGCGGGTCTTCTTGACGTGCCTGGCAATTTCAAGAGCGGCCTGATCCCAGGAAAGACGCTCCCAGGTCTTGCTGCCCGGACGGCGAACCATCGGATAGAGCACGCGGTCCGGATGAAGCTGGGCGCGGCGATCCTTCGTCACGATGTTGCGAAGGCCCCACATGGCGGCGCCCTTCGGGCACAGGCCGCCAAGGTTGACCGGATGATCCGGGTCGCCTTCAAGATTGATGAGTTCGCCGTTTCGCGTCGAGCAGATCGTGCCGCAGCCGCCTGAGCAGTAGCAGCAGATGTTCGTCGTTTCATTCACGCTGGTGAGCTTGTAGGGCTTCTTGGAGCCGCCGGCCGCATGGGCAGCCGCGCCGGCAAGACCGGACGCAGCACCGCCGCCGAGAAGCAAACCACGCTTGAGAAAACTTCTGCGAGATACTTCCATGGGGGATCCTTCTTGGAAAGTTGTTGTTCTTGCCGTCGCATGAGCGATGCACCGAATCAGGGGCGGCGCATCGCGGCGGTGATTTTCGTCATGACAGAGGGGGACTCCGTCGACACAGAGAGTCTGCCCTCATGTCGAATTCATGACAACCCTACTCTCGCAGTAGTTTTCAACCCAAAGCCCCCTCCCTTAGCTTTAATACATCTACCACCTGAGAGGTACTTCTGACGAAGGGTCTTCAACGGGAAACTCATTTCTGCAGGAGAGCCCCGCTATTCACAATGAAAATAGCGAGTTGTCCAAAGATCACATGGCCGGCATACCGCATTCACGGTATTCTCAGGTTTTCAAGTCCGCCTGCCCGAAGCGTTTGCGGAAAACGCCACTGCGCCCTTCTCTTTTTTTTGCTATTCTTTTGCCTACGGGTTTACCCGAGACCTGCAAAGGGCGAACGACGCCCAACCTTCAAAGACTGTCTTCAGCTCGAAACCACACCATGCTCAACAGCGGACACGGTCATCAGACCCTCGGCAAACTTCTTTCGCGCTGCCTTCGCGGCGCGGCGGGCATTGCCGCCGGCATCGGCCTTGCAGCGGCAGCCACATCGGCCCTTGCCGCCGACGCGCACTGCGACGTGGTCGTGATCGGTGCGGGCGGCTCAGGTCTCACGTCGGCGCTCTCCGCAGCCGAAGCGGGCGCGAAGGTAATCGTCGTCGAGAAGATGCCCTTCATTGGAGGCAACACCGTTCTTGCCACGGGCTTCATGCTCGGCGTCCCGAAGGGCGAACCCCGCGAGCTCGAGCTGCTCGAGAGCGACATGATCCGCAAGGGCGGCCGCACGACCGATCAGGCCCTTCTCACACGCATCGTCTCCGGCTCGGGCGAAGCCGTTGAATGGCTTCGCAGCTACGGCGCCGAACTCGAGCCCCTCTGCATCACCCGCGACGACAGCCTTCAGACGGCCTGCAACCTCAATGAGGACGGCACGGTTTCCAAGCGCGGCATCCAGCCCAAGCGCGGCCTCATCGGGCCCGAAATCATCAACGCCCTTCTGCACGGGATCGAATCCCACGGTGTGCCCATCCGCACCCGCACCGCCGTCAAGAGAATCACAACCGACGCCGAGGGCCGCGTCAACGGCGTCGTCGTCCTCAACACGAAGGGCAGGGAGTACAGGATTGATGCGCCCGCCGTGGTCATCGCAACGGGCGGCTTCAGCGCAAACGAGGCGATGGTCTCCCGTTTCGCACGCCACACGCAGGGCCTGCAGTCCACCAACTCCCCCGCCGCCACGGGCGACGGCATCCTTCTTGCCGAGAACATGGGGGCCCGAACAGTCGACATGCACGCCGTGACGGTTCATCCGACCACGCTTCCTTTTTCCGGTCTCATCCTGCCTCATCAGGTGCGCGTCAACGGCGCGATCCTCGTCAACGACAAGGGCGAACGCTTCGCCGACGAGCTTTCCGAAAAACTGGCGGAGCAGATCCGCGACAAGAACAGCGGCCGCGCCTGGCTCATCTTCGATCAGGCGATGATCGACGACATGCCAGTTCTCAAGAGCTACGCCCGCTCGGGCTACTTCATTCGCGGCACGTCCGACCTTGAACTCGCCCGAGGCATCCGCGTGCCTCCCGAAAAGTTCCACGAAACCCTCGTGCGCTACCGTAGCATGGTCGACCGTCAGGAGGACACGGACTTCGGCCGTCCCCAGCTCCTGAGCCGCCTCGACAGCTCCCCGCTCTACGCCGTGAGCGTGCGCCCCGGCATTCACACGACACTCGGCGGCCTCAAGATCGACCCGCGCGCCCGCGTCCTGAGCGACAAGGGCCCCATTGCCGGGCTCTATGCTGCGGGCGAAGTGACGGGCGGCGTCCTCGGCGCCAGACGCCTTGAGGGTGCAGGTCTTACCGCAGCCATCGTCTACGGCCGCATCGCGGGCACCGAAGCCGCAGACTGGGCAAAGCTGCGCGCGAAGACGAAGCCTGCGGCTGGAACGGGCGGCTGAGGGCCACTCCGTCGCCAGACGACGCAACCTGACGCGGCTTCCGTCATAATGGTTCCACAGAACCCACGGAGGCCCTTCCTTTGCCAAAGCTTCGCATCTTTCACTCGGCCGACTGGCAACGATCGACCGCACGGACGACTTCCGGGTCTTCATCCGCGACTTTCTCGAACTCGTCGAGAAGCGCAGGCCCGATGTCATTCTTCTAGCGGGCGACATCTTCGACACGTCCATGCCCGCAAACAGTGCCCAGCGCCTCTATTACGACATGATCCGCGCCCTCTCGGGCATGTCGGTCATGGCCACCGTCATCACGGCGGGCAACCACGACTCACAGCGCTTTCTCGAAGCCCCTAGGGCACTTCTCGAAACGATGAACTGCTTTGTCGCGGGCGAGTCGCCCGAAAGTCAGGCGTTCGTTCTCCGAGACGATGCGGGCGAGCCCCTCCTTGCCGTCGCGGCCGTTCCCTTCCTGCGCGAGGGCGACGTAAGAGGCGGCTCAATCGACGACACGGACGCCACGAGGGCCGCCAGATTCGAGTCGGGCGTCAGGAAGCACTACGATACCGTTAACGGCTTTCTGGACGAGGCGCTCGACGGACAGCGACGCTTTGCAGCAGGCGCTGAACGAAAAGCGCGGTAGCGAGGTGCAGCTGTATGTGCCCCAGCGGGGCGATAAGGCCCATCT
>OGMR01000638.1_pt1 | contig 15487 bp, 11 predicted proteins | sample 1573251 | NCBI WGS metagenome assembly OGMR01 (sample SAMEA2581979, study PRJEB24529) | metagenome | biome: Human gut stool | place: China | collected 2011
TTTGTTGCTCAGGAACTTATAAATAAAGTTAAATTATAGTGTTGCGGAATTAAGGTTAGCATTTACACCTCTTTATTTTAAAACTTTAAAACTTAATCTCTATGTTAATCAAGAACAAACTATTATTGGCCTTGGCTGTGGTATCGCTGCAGTCGAAGGCACGAGAGTCGGTCGACCTTTCTTCGTTAGGGTGGAACATTACGCTCGACACCCAGGCTCAATGGAACAGCGACGAGTTGTATGTTTCGCCCGTCAATGTTGCTGCGCTCCCCGTTCATCAGCCCACAGGAGGGTGGCAGTTGCTCGACGCTCCCCAGAAGCGCAACGTTCAGCTGCCTGCCACTGTCGAGGGAGAGCTGTGGGGATGGAACGGACAGACCTACGGTGTGACAGGAAACTATGTGGGCGTATCGTGGTTCAATACCTCGGTAGACGTGCCTGCCAACTGGACAGGCAAGCGCATCACCTTGCAGTTTGATGCCGTACGCTTTCGCGCCGAGGTGTTCGTCAACCACCAGCTCGCAGGTTACGACCTCGTCAACAGTACCCCTTTCTCTATCGACATCACCCCATACGTCAAGCTGGGGCAGAAGAACGATGTCGCCATCCGCATCACCGACCCTAACGGCAACTTCAACTGGAAAGACTCGCAGTGCTATGCGTGGGGCAACTATCTCACCAATCCCTCGCATGGTTTTGGCGGCATCACGGGGCGTGTGCATCTGTGTGCCACCGACAGAACGTACATCGACGACGTGTTTGTCGAGAACACCCCTGTCCCCTCTGTCGTGAAGGTTCATGTTGCGGCAGGAGGACTTACTGCCGACACTCCGTTGGTGATGGAGTTGAGGGAGCGTGGCAGCCAGAAGGTGGTATGGCGTCATAACGACCAGATGACCACAGCCGAGAAAACCATCGAGGTGTCATTGCCACAGGCCAGACTGTGGAGTGTCGACGCCCCCAACCTGTACGAACTGACCTTGAGGTTGGGCAACGACGAGGTGAAGAAGCGTTTTGGCTTCCGTTGGTTCGAGGTGCGCACGGTGAGGGGGCGACAAGCAGTTCTACCTCAACGGCAAGCGCATCACCCTCGTGACCGCCATATCGTGGAGCTTCTGGCCCGACAACGGTATCACGCCGTCCAGGGAACTGGCCTACAAGCAGGTGCGTGACGCCAAACAACTGGGCATGACGATGCTCAACTTTCACCGCACCATCGGCAACCCCGATGTACTCGATGCCGCTGACGAACTGGGACTGCTCTATTTCGAGGAGCCTGGTGGAAACCAGTATCCCGCAGGCAAGTTTGATGACGGAACTCTCTATACCAAGTTCTACTTCGACTATCGCAACGAGAAGCTGGCACGCATGATTCGCCGCGACCGTTCGCACCCATCGCTCGTCATCTACAACTTGCACAACGAGCGCGGAGCGTCTCCGCAGGCTGAAGACCGACGCGAGATGCAGATGGGACATCGACTGGATCCTTCGCGCATCCTGACCTACAACTCGTGCAACGGCAAGAACCCCGAAGGAGAGCCCGACGATCACTTCAAACTGCACCTGATGCCCAACGATACCACTTTCTACAACGTAGGGTGGTGGGACAACCATCATGCCGGAGGCCCCGGTGTCTATCACGACTATATATATAAAGGTAAGGACAACTATCTGCGCTACTCCGCCAACAAGGGCGAGATCGTATATTGGGGCGAGGAGGGAGCCATCGGCACACCACCACGCCTGCAGCTGATACGCGATGAGATTTTGCGCACCGGACGCACCACAGGATGGGAAGCCAAAGACTACCTCGCCTGGTACGATGCCTACGATCAGTTCCTGCGCCAGCGTGGCTTCAACAAAACCTTCCCCTGTGTCGACAGTCTGACCAGGCAGATGGGCAACGTGGCTTACTACTATCAGGGACGAGTGATAGAGAATATACACATCAGCAACACCGTCGATGCCTACGCCGTCAACGGATGGGAATCAATGAAATTGGAGAACCACTCGGGCATCGTCGACAACTACCGCAACCTGAAGGGCGACGCCGACCTCATTGCCCGTTACAACCGCCCTCTCTACCTGGCAGTAAAGCTGACCAACAAGGTGCTGGCTGTAGGCGATACCACCACCACCGATGTGTACATCGTCAATCGAAAGAACGTACACGGCACGGCACAGTTGGTGTTGACCGCCCGTGATGCCAAAGGGCGCCTCTTGGCTCAGACCAAGCACAAGGTAAAGGTGAGTGGTGGTGTAGTGTATGGCGAGAACCTGATGACCGGATGGCAGTGGAAGGTGACAGGCTCTGGCTATGTCAGCGTCGACGCCAAGTTGGTGCAGCAGGGCCGCACCGTGGCAGCAGGCAGCGACCGCATCTATGCCGTGGCCATGAACGCCAAGAGCATAGAGGGCACGTGCGTGGTGGCAGATACCACAGGAGTGCTCGCCGCCTATCTCAAGAGTCAGGGCATACAGACTACAGACTATAAGGCTGGTCGTCCGCAGGGCGATTTCATGATTGTGGGAGCCTTTGAGCCAACCCAGTTCGGCAGTGGCTACAGCGACATCCTCGAATGGGCAAGCACAGGCCACACAGTTGTCATCGTCGACAATCCCCTGCGCTGGGCCGACCTGCTCAGCGATAAGGAGATCATGGATTACCGGGGATTCAAGCAGTTGGGGCGCTCCTGGTACGGAGGCAACTTCTTCTGTCGGTCACACCCCATCTTCAAGGGCTTGCCCACCGACTGTGTGTTCAACTGGGAGTATCAGTGCTTTGCCGCTTATAACCGCCGTCGCGTCGGTCTGCGCGACATGAATGGCGAGGTGCTCGTAGGCTGTGTGTCCGACCATCGCAAAGAGGTGTATTCAGCCCTCTCAGAGATAGCCGTAGGCAGAGGACGCGTGCTCATCACCACGCTCGACATTCCTGCCTGTCTGCGTGGCACAGCCGCCTATAACAAGAAGATGGACCTCGACGGTATGAACGAATCGATGAATACTTTCAACACGCAAGGTATGAACAAAGCCGACGCCGTAGGTCGTCAGCTCTTGCTCAACATGCTGCGTTACGCCTCTGGAAAGAGTAGCCAGCAGGCCCAGTAGCATGGTGCTTTTTTATACGCCCTAAGTGTTAGTGTGAATCATATCATCTCGTGCAGATGGTATGATTTTTTATGATAAAAAAAATCGTAACGGAAGAAGATAAATTAACTTCCGTTACGATGATAAGGTCTGCTTACTTCGCTGCCAATACCTCAACCTCTACCAAGGCTCCCTTGGGCAACTTCTCTACAGCTACGGCAGAGCGGGCAGGGAAAGGCTGGCTGAAGAACTCGGCGTAAACCTCGTTCATGGCTGCAAAATCGTCCATGCTGTCCAAATAGACTGTAGTCTTCACCACGTGGGCGAGGTCGGTGCCGGCAGCCTTCAGGATGTTCTGCGCGTTGGTGAGCGCCTGGCGGGTCTGCTCCTTGATGCCACCCTCTACGAAATTACCCGTTGCAGGGTCGATAGGAATCTGACCCGATGCAAATACGAAACCATTAACTTCAATAGCCTGGCTATAAGGTCCTATAGCAGCAGGCGCGTTGTCTGTGTGAATTGCGTTCATAATTTTTACCTTTTAATTTCTTATTTTTTACCTTTTTACTTTTTTACTTTTTTACCTTTTTACTTTTTTACCTTTAAACAATATACAGGTGGAAGCCCTTTTCTTCGAGCGCCCCCTTGATTTCCTTCACGTGATCAGCATCACGGGTCTCCATGGTGAGACGCAGCACACACGAGTTCACCTTCTGGCGGTTGGCAGAACGGTCGTGGTGCACACCCGTGATGTTTCCACCCAAGCTTGCTATCACCGAGCACACTTCCACCAGTTCGCCCGGTTTGTCGTCGAGCTCCATCTCGATGGTGCATAGGCGTCCGCTCTTGGCAAGACCACGCGTAATCACACGGTTCAGAATCGTCACATCGATGTTACCGCCGCTCACGATACAGATAGTCTTCTTGCCCTTCACCGGCACCTTGTTGTACATTACGGCAGCCACACTGGCAGCACCGGCGCCCTCAGCCACCATCTTTTCGCTCTCTATCAGTTTCAGGATGGCAGCACAGATCTCGTCCTCGCTCACCGTCACAATCTCGTCTACGTATTTCGAGCAAGTCTCAAAAGTCAGCTTGCCAGGCTCCTTCACAGCGATGCCGTCGGCCACAGTTGCCACCGAGGGCAGTTTCTCCTGCTTGTGGTCGTGCAGACTCTGCACCATGCTGGCAGCACCCTCAGCCTGCACACCATAGATCTTGACATTCGGGTTGAGCGACTTGATGGCAAACGCCACACCCGAAATCAGTCCGCCGCCGCCCACAGGCACCACGACAGCCTCCACCTCGGGCAGCTGGTCCAGAATCTCCAGGCCAATCGTCCCCTGACCAGCAATCACGTTCTCGTCGTCGAAGGGATGCACAAAGGTGTAGCCGTGCTCGTCGCGCAGCTCCAGTGCCCTCTGATAAGCATCATCGTAGACTCCCGGCACCAGACACACCTCAGCGCCCAATCGCTTGGTAGCCTCCACCTTCGATATAGGAGCGCCTTCGGGCAGACATATCAGGCTCTTCACACCCATGGCAGTAGCACCGAGCGCCACACCCTGGGCATGGTTGCCCGCCGAACAGGCTATCACACCCTTTGCCTTCTCTTCTGGAGAGAGTTGCGAAATCTTGTAGTAAGCACCACGAATCTTAAACGATCCCGTCTTCTGCAGACATTCCGGCTTCAGAAACACATCACTCTCTGGGTTGATTCGCGGAGTGTGAACCAGCTCAGTCTTTCTAATCACTTTGCTCAGCACGAAGCGAGCCTTGTAGAAATTGTCCAGCTGTAACATATTATATTATTTCATTAAATATTCAAAAACCTCTCTATCGCCACAGCCACACCGTCCTCCTCGTTCGACAGCGTCACGTAGTCGGCGTCGGCTCTCACCTCTGGCGCAGCATTCGCCATGGCCACACCCATTCCCGCCAATCGCAGCATACTCAGGTCGTTGTATCCGTCGCCGAAGGCAATCATATCCGCAGGCGTGAGGTTCACCTTAGCCAACAGTCTCAACAGCGACTGCGCCTTGTCGATGCCCTTCGGCACCAGTTCCAGGAAGAAAGGCGCCGATCTGAACACATCCATCTTGTCGCCCAGCTGTTCAGCCAGTTCCTCCTCGGCAACGATCATCGTTGTCGGTTCTCCCGTCATGAGCAGTTTGGTGGGGTTAGGCTCCAAGTGCATCAGCAGGTTGTCCACACGTCTGATGTTCATCTTGTTGATGCGCGACTCCTCCTTCACGTAAGGGTCGTCGGGCATTTCCGTCACGATCTCGTTTCCGGCGTAGCCCAACAGAGCATGTCCCTTCCGTTTGGCGTATTCGTAGATGACGGGGATGGCAGATGGCGGCAGGTGCTGTGCGAAGCATTCCTGCTGTGTGCCCCAGTCTACGATTTTTCCACCGTTGTAAGCCAGGATGAAACCGCCATGTGTGTCGAGCTTCAGCTCGTTGGCAAGCGGCACGATGCCATAGGTCGGTCTTCCCGAAGCCAGCACCACGATGGCACCCTCGTGCTGTGCCTTGAGTAGCACCTCACGTGTTTTGGGAGTTATCACCTTGTCGTGGTTGGTGAGAGTTCCGTCTAAGTCAAGTGCGATGATGCAGTAGGGCAAGTGTGCCTGATTTCTGTTTTGCTGTTTGTCCATATCTTGTCTTTTTGCTTGCAAAGGTAGTGCAAAACGAAGACAATACAAAATAAATTCGTTTATTTTTATTGAAGTTTCGCAAATGAGGGAACTTCTGTCAAACATACAAAAAACGCTCCCTCGACATAAGAATGCGAGAGGAGCGCCAACCTTTGTCAGAAAAGGGGTTTAACAGACATAATTTTCCTGATGATGTTATGACACCGTCGTGTCATTAGGCAAAATATCTTGTTCGGCAAAGTTAAGCATTTCTTATGAAAGTGCAAACACAGAAAAACTCACATCGTGTCTAAATGGGTGCAAGGAGTGCTTATGCTGTCGGAAAACGTGCCTATGTGGTAAAAAATAATCGTAAGTTAGAAGATAAAAGCAAAGAAAGTTTGTAGTCAAGGCTTTGTCGTTTCAAAAAAAATGATTAATTTCGCAGCAGATTATTTGGAATAAAAAAGTAGTGAAAACATATCTGAAGTACATGATCTTGGCGACAGTGAGCCTGTGCTTGCTGTTTGTGGCGGCTTGTAGTCGGCAGGAAGGAAAGGCTGTGCCCGATGCCGAGCAGCTCCTGTTGCAGCAGCTTGAGGACTCAATAGGTGCCAAGTCGCCGCAAGCCCGACAGATGATTCTCAAGGCTATGGCTGAGGCGCCCGACAGCATCGCTTACTATGAATGCTATGTAAGGATGGGCAAGATGTACTGTCTTTCTGCCACTCCCGACTCCATGGCACCTTATCTGAAGGCGACAATCAACTTTGCCAAGAGACAACCCTCATCGTCGAGGTGCAACGCTTTGTTGGCTTATGCTTATAATTGCCAGGCTGTCAACCTGCACAACTTCCACAAAGACCCCGACGAGGTGATCAGGCTCTATCATCGTGCCGACTCGCTGTTGGGAGAGAGTAATCTGCAGAGTCAGCGCCCACTGGTGTGTGCCAATCTGGCTGACGCCTATCTCTTCAAGAACCGCCTCGTAGAGGCTGCCGCGTGGTACAGAAGAGCACTCTTCCTGGTGGATTCGCTCGAGCTGCCCAAGCAAGACAACGTGACGCTCTACATGGGTCTTGCCACCATCTATCAGCAACTCAACGACTGGAAAACATCGCTGCGCTACTATCAGCAGACGGAGGCTTGCATGAAATCCATGTCGGTGGGAATGCAGGCTTATTTTCTGAACAACTATGGCAACTACTATTATTACGCCAAGGACTACGAGGCATCGCTCCGGAAGTTCGTCGCCCTGAAAAGCCTGTTGGAGAAACATCACATGCAGGACAATTTCGATATGTTCATCTGCAAGGTAAACCTGGCGGATGTGTATCTGAACCTCAATCGCCTCGACTCCACAGCTCATTATCTTGACGAAGTGGAGCCCTTTGCCAGCCGCACCAATGATGCGCTGATCACCTACTACTGCAACACCATACGTATAGGCCTGGCGATGAAGCGTGGCAACATGGCAGAAGTGAAGTCGGTCCTCGACACGGAGAAGGGAATTGACACAACCAACATCGCCTTTACGATGAGACAGGTGCGCAACAATTACCTGCGGCGCTACTATGAGTCGACGGGCAACTACCGCATGGCTTACGACAACCTGAGAGAGGACATGAGGAAGAACGACTCCTTGGAGCACAACCGCATCAATATGCGGGCCTCGGAAATCATGGAGCGATTCACGCAGGACACACTGAAGCTGCATCATTCCCTGGAACTCGAACGAAAGAATGTCGACATACAGCAGGCGCATGCCACAACCTTTGCCGTCGTGTCGGCTGCATTGGTGCTGGCACTGATATTCGCACTGTGGATATTGCGTACGCGAAAGCGCGACCTGCAGACGAAGATGAACATCATGAAACTGAGGCTGGGAAGCGCACGCAACCGCATCTCGCCCCACTTTGTGTTCAATGTGCTCAACAATAAGATTGTGCACTCCGAACAGCAGGAAGCACACGAACTGCAGGAGCTTACCCGACTCATCAGAGCCAACCTCGACATCTCGTGCCAGCTGGCTGTAACCCTGGGCGATGAACTCGACTTCGTGAACCAGTATGTGAAGGTAGAACAGCAGTTGCTGAGCGATGACTTCGACTTTCATATTCATATCGCTCCCGAGGTATATATAAATAAGGTGAAGATACCCTCCATGTTTGTGCAGATACTGGTAGAGAATGCCTTTGTGCACGGACTCAGAGGATGGGAAGGACACAAGCAACTCGACATCAGCGTGGAGCGCAGGCAGAAGATGATACGGATAGCCGTATGCGACAACGGACCCGGTTTCGATATACGAAGCGTGGGACGCAGCAAGCGCACGGGGCTCAGCATCATCACGCAGACCGTAGCCATCGTGAATGAGCGCAACAGAAGCAAGATGTCCTTCGCCATGACCAACAGGAAAGACGAGGCGGGTAACGCCTGTGGATGTGAGGCTGTCATCATGGTGCCAGACGACTTCCGACTGGATTTCTAAACCCCGAAAGTAAAAGAAAACAAAAACCAACATCACATACAGCTCATGAAAACAATCATTATCGACGACAACAAGGATGCAGCCCGAAGCCTGGCAGAGCATCTCGCAGATTACGACGAGGTCAGCGTGGCAGGCATCGCCTACAACGGATTCGACGGACTCACTATGGTGAGCGAGCATCAGCCCGACCTGATATTCCTCGACGTACAGTTGCCCGACATCTCGGGGCTCGACTTCCTCGACCGTGTCGACATCTTCACGCATGGACGCTGCCGTGTAGTGATGTACACCGCCTATGATGAGTTTGTGCTGCCTGCCTTCCGCAAGAAAGCCTTCGATGTACTGCTCAAGCCCATAGACGGGAAAGAACTGGCAACGGTAATGGGCAGACTGCAGAAAGTGACAGCCGCAAGCGACGGCAAAAAGGAAATGCAGGACGGCAAGAAGAGCGACGACAAGTTTCTGCTCTATACCAACACCGTAGACTTTCGGCTCGTGGACAAGCGCGACGTGTGCCTCTTTCAGTACAACCATGAGGTTCGGTGTTGGGAGGCTGTGGTGGCAGGATGCAAGACTCCGGTAAGGCTGAAGCGCACACTGAAGAGCGAGGAACTGCTCGATTTCGACAGCCAGTTTGTGCAAGTGAGCCAGCGATGCATCATCAATATGAACTATCTCATCGAGGTGGTCGACAACGTGTGCCATTTCTATCCACCCTTCGAAACGCTCACTCATGTAAAGGTGGGGCGGTTCTATCGGCGCAAACTCATAGAGAGGTTCAGCAGTTTGTAGACAACCCCCGTCATTGTGTGAAAAATCACTATCGTGAGCTGTTTTGTGCCAAAAACTACTATTATGAGCAGTTTTGTGCGATTTTATTATAAAAAATCGTCAATATGTTAGCCATTTGCCAAGAATTTTGTAATTTTGCACCGCAAACTTTAAACAAACAATAAAAGAATGGCTAATTTGAGATTTGAGGTTGTAGCCGAGGCCTTCAAAAAAAGACCTGTAGAGGTGGATGCTCCCAAGACAAGACCTTCGGAGTATTTCGCCAAGTATGTATTCAACCGCCAGAAGATGTACAAGTATCTTCCATCCGATGTGTACGAGAAACTCATCGACGTGATAGACAACGGTACCCGACTGGATCGTTCCATCGCCGACTCTGTGGCAGCCGGCATGAAGCTATGGGCAGAGGAAAACGGGGTAACACACTATACGCACTGGTTTCAGCCCCTCACGGAGGGAACAGCTGAAAAGCACGACGCCTTCGTAGAGCACGACGGAAAGGGCGGCATGATAGAAGAGTTCTCCGGAAAACTGCTCGTACAGCAGGAACCTGATGCCAGTTCATTCCCCAACGGAGGTATTCGCAACACCTTCGAGGCGCGTGGCTATTCGGCATGGGATCCAACATCGCCGGTCTTCATCATCGACGACACACTGTGCATTCCTACCATCTTTATCTCTTACACTGGCGAGGCTCTCGACTACAAGGCTCCGTTGCTGCGTTCGCTCCACACACTGAGTGAGGCGGCTACCGACGTGTGCCATTACTTCTATCCACAGGTCAAGAAGGTGCAGACCAACCTGGGATGGGAACAGGAATATTTCCTTGTGGACGAGAGTCTCTACTCGGCACGCCCCGACTTGATGCTTACTGGGCGAACCCTTATGGGGCACGACTCAGCCAAAAACCAGCAGATGGACGACCATTACTTCGGCACCATTCCAGAGCGTGTGCAGGCGTTCATGAAAGACCTTGAAATCCAGGCTCTCGAACTGGGTATTCCCTGCAAGACACGCCATAACGAAGTGGCGCCAAACCAGTTTGAACTGGCTCCTATCTATGAGGAGTGCAACCTCGCTGTCGACCACAACATGCTGTTGATGAGCTTGATGAAGCGTGTGGCTCACAAGCACAGCTTCCGAGTACTGTTGCATGAAAAGCCATTTGCCGGTGTCAACGGCTCGGGCAAGCACAACAACTGGAGTCTCTGTACCGATACAGGTGTGCTGCTCCATGCTGCAGGCAAGACTCCCGAGGACAATCTGCGCTTTGTCGTCTTCATCGTGGAAACCCTGATGGGCGTGTACAAGCACAACGGTCTGCTCAAGGCCTCCATCATGAGTGCCACCAATGCGCACCGACTGGGTGCCAACGAGGCTCCTCCAGCCATCATCTCATCTTTCTTAGGCAAGCAGCTCACCGACCTGCTCGATCATATCGAGAAAGCCGACAAGGAAGAACTCTTTGCCCTGGCAGGCAAGAAGGGTGTGGAGCTCGATATTCCGGAGATTCCTGAGTTGATGATCGACAATACCGACCGCAACCGTACTTCTCCATTCGCCTTCACCGGCAACCGATTCGAGTTCCGTGCTGTAGGCAGCGAGGCCAACTGTGCATCGTCGCTCATCGTGCTGAATGCGGCTGTAGCCGAGGCACTGCAGAACTTCAAGACAAGAGTTGATGCACTCATCGAGGCAGGCGAGGACAAGACTTCCGCCATCATCGACGTAGTGCGCGAGGATATCAAGACCTGCAAGCCCATCCGCTTCGACGGCAATGGCTACAGCGACGAGTGGAAGGAAGAAGCTCAGAAGCGCGGACTCGACTGCGAGGCGTCCTGCCCCGTCGTCTTCGACCGTTATCTCGACAAGGAAAGCATTGACATGTTCGCCAAGACCAATGTGATGAGCGAGAGTGAGCTGAAGGCGCGCAACGAGGTGAAATGGGAAATCTACACCAAGAAGATTCAGATAGAGGCCCGTGTGATGGGCGACCTCTCGATGAACCACATCATTCCTGTGGCAACCCACTACCAGAGCCGTCTGGCAAAGAATGTAGAGGGCATGATCAATATCTTCGGCGGAGAGGAAGGCAAGAAACTCACCGCTCGCAATGTGAAGATTATCCGCGAGATAGCCGAGCGCACGCAGACCATAGAGACTGGAGTAGAGGCACTGGTGAATGCCCGCAAAGTGGCCAACAGAATAGAGAGCGAGCGCGAGAAGGCAGTGGCTTATCACGACACCGTGGCGCCTAAGATGGAGGAAATCCGTTATCAGATCGACAAACTCGAGCTTCTCGTAGCCGATGAACTCTGGACACTGCCAAAGTATCGCGAGCTGCTATTTATCCGCTGATGTATTAAGAATAAGCACACAACATATTCATAAAAAGGCTGACTTCATTTCGAAGCCAGCCTTTTATCTTATAGGGAAGCCACCGCCATTCTAAAAGTTCTTACCAGTGCCAGAGTCCATAAACTCAGCATCAGAGAAAGTGAAGTCAGCCGAGTTCGACACACCGAAGAGATCGCCGGTGGTGTATTTCGTCACATAGTTGGTTTTCAGATGAACGTTCTCAAAGGACAGACTCTTCAGCAGCGTGCCCTCAGAGTCCAGCATCTCCACATCCACCTTGATATTCTCCTCCTCCGCCGAGCTCAGGAAGACATAAGCGTTAAACCGGGAATAAGTATTGCTCATCTCGATTGTCGGAGTCACCACGCTCACGTCAGCCGCCAGACCTGTCGTAGGATTCCATTTGTTGCTGCAGTTACCCGAAATGCGGAACTTCATATTCTTCACCACATCCGTCGTGGAACCAGTATTTTCAATGGTAAACTTAGCCACAGAACGCTTCATATTGCAATTAAAAGCATTGTTTCCTTCCTTTACCTTTATCTTCTGGCAAACAGCCGCCATGTCTGTCACCTTGTTGGGGAAGACAACCTCCGTCACAGAATTAATCTTCACATCGGCATTCTTGCTGGCTACAGCTATCATATCATATTCACCCACAGGAACCCGCATACTGACATGACCGAAGTTGTCTGCCATTTCAGCCTTCACCTGTCTGAAAACGATAGTTTTGCCCGTACCATTGGTAGGAATCAGGGAAATATCCAAGTAAGTAAACGGGCTGTTCTTCAAAGCAGTACTCGTACTGCTTTCGTCTGCTCGAGTCTTTGCCTGAGAATTCTCCAATGACTGCATGGTCACTTGGTAAAACGACAAGCTAACTTGCTGGTTCGCTACATGGGATGATTCATTACCATCACCGTTTTCGGTTGTACAACCGGCACTAACTAATAGTGCAATAGCCATGAATAGGCTATTAATTGTTAACTTAAGATGCATAATCTTCGGTTTTTTAGTTATTGAAAAGTATCGAAACTCTTTCGGTACATGCTTCAAAAATAAGAATTATTAATAAGAAATTACTATTTAAATCTTTTAAAACCGATTTATTTAATATAATTTACACTGATTTTATAAATATTTATCTAAAAATAGCATTAAAAAATAAAAAGTATCTATATATGCCGTTATGCTCGATGAACAATGAGAGCGAGCCTCGGGCTGCCAGCTCGTGCGGTGTGTCGGTCTCGAAACGCCCAGGGCTAAGAGCTTCTGCCCCTACAGGCAGGGTGTGTTGCTGCTCGGTACTGGCAGCTGTCCCAGAAAAGCCCCTTTTCCTATTCCATCTCCCATATCGGCATAACCTCAATCCTTATTCCGTCTCGTTCGAAGGTCTCTCGTTGGGAGAAAGTGATGATTTTTCCCTGTTTGCAGCCTGTAACGGAGGAGGCAGCTATCAAGCCTCCTATCTCTCGTTCTACGTTATCATCATTCAAAGTCCAGCAGACTTGTATCAGCTCAGCTACATGCTCGCCCTTTTTCACAACGAAGTCGCATTCCTTCGATTCATAGAAGTAGAATATCCCGTCCTCTTCTCCAAGCGTTCTCTCCAAGTTGAGATAAACGATATTCTCCAAAGCCTTGCCTGCATCTTCGCTCTCTGGCAATAATACGGCATTGCGCAGAGCAATGTCTGCCACATAATACTTGGCAGGAGCAGAACGCTGTTTTACCATCGACTTATCGAATTTTTCCACTTTGCGAAACATGAAAATGTTGCAAGCATAGTCGAGCCACAGATAGAGGGAATCCTTGGAGACCTTTAAGCCTTGCGATTTCAAGTCGTTATAAATATTGTTCACGCTGGTCGGCTTCGTGAGTTTGTTCATCACACGCTTTAAGAAATAACGCACCACCGAAGGAGAAGCTCCGATATGACAATGCTCCACCATATCCCTGAAGAGCATGGTGTTGAAGTAAGACTGCAGGATTTTGACTTTTTCCATCTTGCTTTTTTCGAGAACAACCTCTGGAAAACCGCCCTCCTCGCAATAACCGCGGAAGGAGACCGCCAGCTTTGCCTTGCCAGCTTCGCTAAATGGATTTACCTTGATGCCTTTGAACGCCAAATATTCCTTGAAACTCAAAGGATACTCGCGATATTCGTCAGGCCATCCTCGCAAAGCGGAAGCCATTTCTTCTGAAAGCATCTTGGCTGTGCTACCTGTTACATAGATATGCTTGCAATAATTCTTATACACCCGGAGAACAAAGAGTTCCCATCCCTCTATGAGTTGTATTTCATCAAAAAACATATAAACATCCTTAAGCGATGTATCAGGATACATTTCACGATAAGCTTGCAGCAATTCATCGAAGTTTTCGGGCGACATGGAAAGAAAACGTTCATCGTCGAAGCCTACATAGAGGATGTGCTCTTTTGGAGTTCCTTGTTGTAGCAGGCGATTAATCGTAAGTCCCAATAATGATGACTTTCCGCAACGGCGAATGCCAGTAACAGTCACGATGCGGTTTCCATCCAACGGAAGTTGGGTGCTTCTCTCTTGCAAGGCAAAAGGTAATTCCTCTTGGTGCAAGGAAATGATTGACTGAAATGTGCTGCGTAGTTCCATTTGTGTACCTTCTTTATTACTGATTATTTTATTGTTAATATGTAGATACCTACACTCGGTCGCAAAGACACAAACTTTCCTTCTAAAAAGGAAAGAAATCGGCAATTATTTCCTTTTCAAAAGGAAAGTTTCTGTTTTTATCTAAAATCTCTTTTTGCTCTTTAAAGCTCTAGTTGTTGTCTTGCAGTAGCCATTTCCAGATAGGTACTACCTCTATCGTATAACCATCTGCCTTTATTTGGGTCTGGTAATCACGGGTGATGATGTAGCCGTGATAGCCTGGAAAGGCTTTCAGAAATTTAATCAGTCCTCCTACTTCTCGCTCGTAGGTTGCCTCATCATTCAGATTGTAAGATACCTGTATGGCCAACTGGGCAGAAGGAACGCAGAAATCTATCTCTACGTTCTTGTTGAAATAATAGAGCAAGGTTTCTTCTGTCGTGTTTCTGAATCTTCTGTTCAGTTCTATCGCCACCATATTCTCCAACAGCTTCGTTTCTCCCTGAAACAGAAAGAGATTGAGTATTCCATTATCGGCAACGTATCTTTTTTGAAGTGTTGCCTGTTCTGTCATAGGTGAAACCAGATTCGGAATCGGGAAGAAGAGATACGCATCTTGCATGTATTCCAGGTAATCCTTTAGGGCTGGCAAACTGATGGTGTCTCCGGTAGATTTCACCATGTGTTGCAATCTGGTCAGGGATGAAGGCTGCATCACGCTATCGGCAAGTTTTTTAGCCAGAAAGCGGAATATTCTTGAATTGCGAATGCTGTTTCTCTCCACGATGTCGCCAATCAGAATTTTCTGATACAGGGCATTGAGATATTCCCGCTTGTCGGGTTGCTCAAATGATTCTGCTATTCCCCCTTCGTAAAAGTAGGAATCAAAATAGTTGGATATTATTGATTTTATCTGCTGGTTGTATTCCCAGTTTTCACCTGGTTCCACTTGATGATAGGTTAGGTATTCTGCAAAGGAAAAAGGAAAGATTTCCTTCGGAATGTATCTTCCTCCAAGTGTAGAATACATTTCCTTGCCCAGCATCTTGGCGTTGCTGCCTGTAATCATCACGCGATATTGGGAGTCAGCCAGGCGGCGGGCAAATTTCTCCCAACCTTCTATATTCTGAATCTCATCAAGATAGACGAAGGGCTGTTTGCCTGGATATAGTTCCATGTAGGAATCCAGGATAGTGCCCAGTTCTTCAGCCTTGAGGGATGACAAGCGCTCATCCTCAAAGTTGATGTAGATGATTTGCTCCCAGTCCACACCGGCCGCCACCAGATCCAGCACGATTTTATACAGCAGCGTGGATTTTCCCGCGCGGCGCAGACCTACCAGCACATAATTGCCGTTTTCCTCAAATTCGTAGTCGCGCGGCACGATTTGAAAATTGCGGATAAATTCGTGTTGGTCGTAGATGACGGATTTTAAAAGGGCATGATTCATAGCGTGTGCCTCCGAGGAACGCAGTTTGTTTTGTC
>OGMR01000656.1_pt1 | contig 15233 bp, 14 predicted proteins | sample 1573251 | NCBI WGS metagenome assembly OGMR01 (sample SAMEA2581979, study PRJEB24529) | metagenome | biome: Human gut stool | place: China | collected 2011
CTTTTTGCAAATAGCCTTAAATTTGCATGCAAAATTACAAAAAAATATTAGAAAAGACTCCATGTTGGAGAAAAAAGAGTTATCTTTGCATTTAAATTAACGAAATATATAGGAGAAAAGAGTATGAAAAAGATGAAATTTCAGGTAGCAGCCCTTTCTATGCTGCTGGTTTTGGGTAGTTGTCAGACTAAGACGGGCACGGGTGCAGCCATAGGTGCTGGTTCGGGTGCGGCTCTGGGAGCTATCGTTGGTGGACTGCTCAACAACAGTCATCGTGGAACCGGTGCCCTCGTGGGTGCTGCCATTGGTGCTGCTGTAGGTGGTGGAGCCGGAACTCTGATTGGCAAACACATGGACAAGGTGGCTGAGCAGGCCAAGCAGGTGGAGAACGCCAAGGTGGAGCAGGTGACCGACGCCAACGGACTGGCTGCTGTCAAGGTGACCTTTGATTCAGGAATCCTTTTCAAGATCAATAAGTTCGACCTCAACGCCAACGCCAAGAACGACCTTGCCAAGTTCTCTCAGGTATTGAAGAACAATACTGATTGCCAGGTTGACATCCAGGGTTATACTGACTCAACTGGTAACGACGGAATCAACCTGCCTCTGAGTGAGAACCGTGCCAAGGCTGTTTACAATTATCTCACCTCTTGTGGTGTGAAGGCAAGCCAGTTCAAGAACGTGGCTGGTTACGGCTCAAGCAACCCTGTAGGCGACAACAGCACCAAGGCTGGTCAGCAGGCCAACCGCCGTGTGGAGGTTTACCTCTATGCAAGCCAGGCCATGGTTGACAAGGCCAACAACGGTACTTTGAACTAATGAACTGAATCCAACGGGCCGTGGACGCATTCTTTGTGCTCCCCGGTCCACATGAGTAATCATTACGATGATTCTAAAGAAAATAAAGAAAATATTGAAATGGGTGGTGGTGCTGTTTTTCAGTACCACCATTCTTGCTGTTGTGGCCTATCGTTTCATCCCGGTCTACATCACGCCCCTGATGGTGATAAGGTGCTTTCAGCAAGTGGCTGAGGGCGAGAGTGTTACCCTGCATCATCATTGGGTTTCGATGGACAAGATTTCGCCCCACATGCCCGTGGCGGTCATGGCAAGCGAGGACTCCCGTTTTCTGAAACATCATGGTTTCGACTTCAACGCCATAGAGAATGCAGCCCGCAACAATGCCCGTGGCGGAAAGGTGCATGGAGCCAGTACCATCAGTCAGCAGACGGCAAAGAATGTCTTCCTGTGGCCCGGTCGCTCGTGGACCCGAAAGGGATTCGAGGCTTACTTCACCTTCCTCATAGAGATGATGTGGAGCAAGCAGCGCATCATGGAGGTTTACCTCAACAGCATCGAGATGGGCGACGGTATTTATGGTGTGGACGCTGTGGCTGAATACCATTTCGACAAGGAGGCGAACGACCTCTTCCGTAGTGAGTGCGCCCTGATTGCCGCCACTCTCCCCAATCCCCGCAAGTTCAACTCGGAGCATCCCAGTCGCTACATGCGCAAGCGACAGAGGCAGATAGAGCACGAAATGCGCTTCATTCCCGCCTTTCCGAAGGAGGGAGAAGATCTTGACCCCAATACTGCTGTGGGAGGATATAAATAATGAGTAGTAAACATTAAAAGAATGGATTTATTGAACGACCTGAACGAATCGCAGCGCAAGGCTGTGGAATATATTGACGGACCTTCGCTCGTGATTGCCGGTGCAGGTTCGGGAAAGACCCGTGTGCTTACCTATAAGATCGCTTACCTCTTGCAACAGGGAGTGAAACCCTGGAGCATCATGGCGCTCACCTTTACCAACAAGGCTGCACGAGAGATGAAAGAACGCATCGGCAAACTCGTAGGACAGGAATTGGCGCAGCATCTCTATATGGGAACTTTCCACAGCATTTTCTCTCGCATTCTCAGAGCCGAGGCTCAGCACATAGGTTTCACCAACAACTTTACCATCTACGACGAGAGCGACTCTCGCTCGCTCATCAAGACCATCGTCAAGGAGATGGGACTCGACGAGAAGGTCTACAAGCCTGCCTCCGTCCACAGCCGCATCTCTATGGCTAAGAACAACCTGATGAGTGCGGAGAACTACGCCCGCGACAAGGAATTGTATCAAGCCGACCAGCGTGCCAAAATGCCACGTGTGGGAGATATTTTCATTACCTATGTGCAGCGTTGCCAACAGGCCAACGCCATGGATTTCGACGATCTGCTGACTCTTACCTTTAAGCTCTTTCAGGAGCATGAGGACATCAGGAAGAAATACGCCGACAGGTTCGACTTCCTCTTGGTTGACGAGTATCAGGACACCAACCACGCCCAGATGTGCATCGTGATGCAGTTGTGCAAGGAGAAGGAGCGGGTTTGTGCCGTGGGCGACGACTCGCAGAGCATCTATAGTTTTCGTGGCGCCAATATCGACAATATTCTCAGTTTTCAGAGCCGGTTCAAGGAAGCCAGACTCTTCAAGCTGGAGCAGAACTATCGCAGCACGCAGAGCATTGTGGGGGCGGCAAACAGTCTGATTAAGCACAACAGCAATCAGATTCCGAAGAACGTTTACAGCAAGAACGACAAGGGAGAGAGCCTGATCTACAAACCAGCCTACAGCGACAAGGAAGAGGCCCTGATCGTGTGTCGCGAGATCAAGCGCATCAAGCGTCAGGACGATTGCCAGTACAGCGATTTCGCCATCCTCTACCGTACCAATGCCCAGAGCCGAAGTTTCGAGGAAGAGTTCAGAAAACAGGGCATTCCTTATCGCATCTATGGTGGACTCAGCTTCTTCCAGCGCAAGGAGATCAAGGATGTTATCGCTTATTTCCGTCTTGTGGCGAATCCCGACGACGAGGAAGCTTTCAAGCGTATTATCAACTATCCTGCTCGAGGAATCGGCAATACAACCCTGGCAAAGATTGCAACGTGTGCGCTCGACAATCATGTGAGCTTCTGGCAGGTTATTTCCTCGCCCGAGCATTATGGTTTGGGAGTCAACAAGGGAACGCTTGCCAAGTTGGAGAGTTTCCGGTTGATGATCAGCGGTTTTGTGGAGAAGTCGGCGAGCATGAATGCCTTCGACCTGGGCGACACCATCGTCAAGGAGAGTGGTATTAGTGCCGATATTTATAAATCAGGAAGCCGTGATCCTGAGGATTTGGCCCGTCAGGAGAACCTGGAAGAGCTGTTGGGAGGAATGCAGAGTTTTGTGGAGGAATGTCGCGAGGAGGGACGTGAGCAGGAGGCTTATCTTACGGATTATCTGCAGGGCGTTGCGTTGTTGACCGATCTCGACAGCAAGGGCGATGACGACGAGCCCCGTGTGTCGCTCATGACCGTTCATGCCTCCAAGGGACTTGAGTTCCCTACGGTCTTTGTGGTAGGTTTGGAGGAGAACATCTTCCCAAGTGCCATTGTCTCCACGCTCCGTGAGTTGGAGGAGGAGCGCCGTCTGCTTTATGTTGCCATTACGCGAGCCGAGAAACATTGTGTTCTCACGAGTGCGAAAAACCGTTTCCGTTATGGTAAGATGGAGTTTGGCAATCCCAGCCGTTTCATCAAGGAGATAGATTCTGCGTTTATTCAGGAGGATTCTGAAATGCCTCACGACGACAATGGTTTCGGAAGTAGTGGCTATGGAAGAGGCGGTTATGGAAATGGCGGCTATGGTGGAAGAATGCCCTGGGACAACCATTCCATCTCCTCGCAATTCAAGCCCGACAGAAAGGATTATTCTGACGGCGAGGATGATTTCAGAACAAACGGAAGGGGTGGCAATCGGACTTCTGGTCGTGATGATTTCAGAAGTTCTGGTCGTGATGATTTCAGAACATCGGGTAGGTCAGGTTCTGGTTTAGACAGTAGATTCAAGTCGGTAAGAGGACTGGAAGCTGCGCGTCGTATAATGGATTCTTCCTCTTCTTCGTTGGGTTCTTCCTCTTCTTCGAGTGGTTCAGCCTTTGGTTCTTCTACCTCTTCGGCAGGTTCAGGCAGACTGGTAGAAGGAGCCAAGATAGAGCATCAGCGTTTTGGCGTAGGAACGGTTCTTAAGCTGGAGGGCTCGGGCGAGAATGCCAAGGCCACTGTCCAGTTTGTCAATTCCGGGACGAAGCAGCTTCTTCTCAAGTTTGCCAAGTTTACCATTATAGGGTAGGGGGTGCTCGGTAAAGAGCGCTCCACCTTCTGAAAGTTTGACGTTGAAGGGTTGTTAAAATTGGATCGTTTAAACAAAGGGAATGGTTAAAAGAAATTAAATAAACGGATGGATACTTGCAAATTACATATTATATTTTTATATTTGCAATGTGTTTTTCATAGTATTAGATTTAAGGTTAACAACATGGGGTCACGGCGGTGGCCCATTTTTTTTGCCATTATTTTTACTTTTAAGACTTATTCCGACTTAATTTTATTTTTACTTTTCAAACTTAGCTTGTTTACTTTTTTCTCTTGAACTTGCGGTAGAGTTTCCATGCAAGGATAGCCCCATCGAGTGCGCCAGCACCCATGGACATCAGACTGCTTATTCGTTTGCTTGTGCTTGCCGACTTCGACAAGGCATCAGGCTTTTTGAAAAGCGAGTTCCATAGAGTTTTTATTTTTTCATCATCGGCATCAATATCCTTTCGCACCAATTCCTTGCGCAACATGATTTCTGCCAACGAACTTAATTCCTGTTCTTGATTATTTTTTGTCATTTTTGTTATGATTTTACTGAACTTGGTTCAATTAAACATTAGTAAGTTCAGAACCCAGTTCAATTAAACATTAAACACTAAGAATTAACCATTAAACTAAGCGCTATTTCAGGAGTAGGCTGGCAAGAAATCTGACCAAAGGTTTCTCGATCCATTGGTGCCTGTTGGCAACGAATAAGAGCAAGAGGAGAATGTAAAAAGCTGCCACGATGCAAAAACCCCATACCATTCCCAACCAGTTGCCCAGGGCGAAAGCCGCAGCAAACGACAGGTAGATGAGGACGATGGTAAGGAGCCCGAGCAACACCAGAGTGATGGTGAAGGCTGTGAGCAAGCGAACAACTTTGTCAACTACATCGAGCTTCAAATATTCCTTCTGAAGCCCGATGTAGTGCTTGATAGTTTCTACGAGTTGTCCTATTGTCTCAACGTTTTTATCGTTAGAGAACATCATATTATAAAACTAACTTTCGAATTAATTCAACTTTCGCATTTGCGAAACTTCAATTTATTGTTCAACCAATCCTGGTTGTGTTGAAAATATGCTAAAAGATGAAAGGGCAGGGAAATTAAACCTCAGTAGCAGCATCCTTGATGTCATCTACCAGGTCGTCCACATCTTTCTTGCTCAACTTGATGTCGTGCTTCTTGCAGAAATCATCAATTGCGCCAGAAATCTTGTTGCGAGTATCTTCACCTTTCTCAGGAGCAAAAATCAAACCGAGAGCGCCGCCGGCAAGTGCACCGCCGAGGAATGCGCCAATGTAACCTAATGCTTTCATAATTCTAATGTATTAAATGTTAAACATGTTATTAATTACACTTTGTCAAGTGGAGGAGTTGTTGTTCTTTCATTTCCCCGCTTGCTGAAGTTGATGTTGCAAATATACAAAATTTTAGGGACAAAACAAGAGTTTTTGGCTTAAATTTTCCATAAAAATGTTGTTTTATATGGATTTAACAAACTTTATGCGCCCTTTTTTCCCTATTTGCGATATATTTTGTATTTTCGCCGGACAAAAAAATGATTTTAAAAGTTAAACCATAAATAAACAAAAGCACATGAAGAAAATTTCAATAATGAGTGTTGGCTTATGCGCAGCCTTGGCGCTCGCAAGTTGTGGAACATCTAAGGAGAGCGCTTATCGCAAGGCTTTCGAGAAGGCGCAGGCTCAGGAGGCTCAGCAGGCACAGCAGGCTCCTGTCACTACCGAACCAGTCGTAACTCCTTTGGAGACAGCTCCAGCCACTCAGACAACAGTTACCGACGTAGATAATGCCGTGGTTCGCCAGGAGAGCGTTTCTATGGTTGCAGGTTCTGGTTTGCAGGACTTCAGCGTAGTAGTAGGCTCTTTCGGTGTGAAGGCCAATGCCGAGGGCTTGTACAACACCCTCAAGAGCGCAGGCTATGATGCTCAGATTGTTCAGGGTGACCGCAATATGTACCGTGTTGTTGCCACCACATTCGCCGATAAGGCCAACGCTGTGAAGAGCCGCAACGAGCTTCGTGCTGGCAAGTATCCAGATGCTTGGTTGCTTTTCAAGAAATAAATGCGAATCCTTTCCATCGATTACGGGAAAAAACGCACAGGGCTCGCGGTAACCGACCCTCTTCAGATTATCGCTGGAGGGTTGGGTACCGTCGAGACTTCTGTGCTCTATGAGTATATAGAGGCGTACATCCAGCGTGAGCAGGTGGAGCGCATCGTGATAGGAAAGCCCATGCAGCCCAATGGTCAGCCCAGCGAGAACATGGTAAGGGTGGAGAATTTCTACAACCGTTGGCGCAAGGCTCATCCCGAGATTCCCATAGAGTATTACGACGAGCGCTTTACGTCGGTCTTGGCCCACCGTGCCATGATAGATGGCGGAGTGAAGAAGAAGACAAGGCGCGAGAACAAAGGTTTGGTGGACGAGATCAGCGCCACCATTATTTTACAAGATTATTTGCAGTCAAGAAAATGATTTTACCAATTTATATTTATGGTCAGCCTGTTTTACGAAAGGTTGCCGAAGATGTCACCCCAGAATATCCCGAGCTTAAGACTCTTATTGCCAATATGTTCGAGACTCTCGATGCCAGCAATGGTGTAGGTCTTGCAGCACCTCAGATAGGTTTGGCCATCCGTGTGGTGGTAATCGACCTCGACGTGCTGAGCGAGGAATTCCCCGAGTACAAGGGTTTCCGCAAGGCATTCATCAATGCACATATCTTAGAGTATGACGACGAGAGCGAGAAGGCTTCCTCTGAGGAGGGTTGTCTTTCCATCCCAGGTATTTCTGAGAAGGTGACTCGTCCTACCCGCATCCATGTGAAGTATCTCGACGAGGAGATGCAGGAGCACGACGAGTGGGTGGAAGGTTACCAGGCACGTGTGATGCAGCACGAGTTCGACCACTTGGAGGGCACCATGTTTATCGACCGCCTGTCGCCTCTTCGCAAGAACATGATTGCAGGCAAGCTGAAGAACATCCTCAAGGGAAAGTTCCGCTGCTCTTATCGTACAAAGATCAGACATTAATGCAGCTTAACTTATTCAAGTTTCGCAAGCTCACTCCACACGCCCTGAAAGTTCAATTAACTTACTTGCGAAACTTGAATAACTTACATTCATCGTACATATTTTTCATCGTACAAAACATACAAGATAGGCAGACGTTCTTATGATAAGGAGATTGTTGACTGGTTTAGTTTTTATGCTTTTTGTTGGCACGGCATCAGCACAATACCGTGTCGACCGACTCATTACGGCCGGACGAAGTGCGCTTTATTATGAAGACTATGTACTCTCCATCAAGTACTTCAACCTTGCCATTGGCGCCAAACCTTATCTCTACGAGCCTTGGTATTACAGAAGTGTGGCGAAGTTCAACCTCGACGATTTCGTGGGGGCGGAGGGCGACGCCAATGAGGCTTTGAAACTCAATCCCTACATTAATGATATTTACGACCTGCGTGCGATTACCCGCATCCGACAGGGACGTTACGACGAGGCCATTTCCGACTATGATGCAGCCATCCGTTTAGAGCCCCGCAACCGCAACTATTGGTTCAACCGAGCCCTTTGCAAGATGGAGGACGGCAAGTATGACGACGCCCTCGTTCAGCTCGATTCCATCATCACCCGATGGGACAAGTTCTCGAAGGCCTATTCGCTCAAAGCCGAGGTCTATCTGCAGAAAAAAGACACGCTCAACGCCGAGAAATGGCTCGACAAGAGTCTGGTGCTCGACCCTTACGATGGCGACGCCTGGACCACGCGTGCCTATGTGGCATTGGCGCGCAAGGAATGGAAGACTGCCGACGAGGCGCTTACCAAGTCTTTGCACTTCAAGCCCAACAACGTGAACAGTTACATCAACCGCGCCCTGGCACGCATCAACATCAACAACCTCCGAGGAGCGATGAGCGATTACGACAACGCCCTCGACATAGACCCCAACAACTTCCTGGCCCACTACAACCGTGGACTGATGCGCGTGCAGTTGGGTGACAACAACCGAGCCATCGAAGATTTCGACTTCGTCATCAAGATGGAGCCCAAGAACTTCATGGCCATCTTCAACCGAGCCTTGCTACACGATAAGGTGGGCGACCTGAAGGCGGCAATCCGCGACTATACGACGGTCATCAACCAGTTCCCCAACTTCTGGACGGGTCTGTCGTATCGTGCAGGCTGTTACCGTCGGTTGGGAATGACAGCCAAGGCCGAGCTTGACGAGTTCCGCATCTTCAAGGCTCAGATGAACAAGCACTTAGGCATTCAACCCCGATGGAGCGCGAAGACCAAGAAGGCCATGCGCAAGCGTTCGGAGATAGACCCCAACAAGTACGCCTCGCTCGTGGTCGAAGATGCGCCCAAGTACGAGCATGAGTACAAGAGCGAGTATCGTGGAAAGGTGCAGAACCGTGTGGTCGAAGCCGGCTATCTGCCTATGTATCAGCTGTCTTACTTCCCCAACAACAAGAGTCTGAGCACCATTCAGGCTTACGACAAGGAGGTGGACGCCTTCAACATGACCCTCGACAAGAAAGCCAAGCACAAGCTCTACATCGTGTGCAGCAAGGACCAGCTCAACGAGGCCGAGTCGATGGAGCTCTTCTCTATGATCGATCGCCTGTCGGCCGAGCTCAGCGTGGCAAAGAGCGACGCTGAGAAAACCCACCTGCTGTTGCTCCGTGCCGTGGCCCATTCCGTGTTGCGCGATTTCGAGGCGGCCATAGCCGACTTTACCGAGTACGTGGGTCGTGGAGGCAAGAGCTCCATAGCCTACTGGCAACGTGCCGTCTGTCAGACTGAGCTCGACGAGTTCAACCTCTCCGAGGGCAAGGGCATTACCAATCTCCATTCTTCCGAGGCCGACTTCAGCGACGCCATCCGTCAGAACGGCAACAACGCCTATGTGTATTACAACCGTGGCAACCTGCATGCAGGGCGCAACGAGCTGTCCAAGGCCATCGACGACTATTCCATTGCCATCCGCATCGACTCCAACCTTGCCGAGGCTTACTACAACCGAGGCATTGCCCGTTCGAAGTCTGGCAACAAGCAAGCCGCCATCCAGGATCTTTCCAAGGCTGGCGAGCTGGGACTCTACGATGCTTACGCCGTCATCAAGCGACTCAACAAGCAGAAGTAGGGGAGTTATAGAAAACTTAAAAATAAGAATCACATTTATAAATATATATGGTTATTTATTACTTAAAGAAAGCAAAAGCATGGTGCACGCTGGCCGTCCTTTCAGCCAGCCTCTTTGCGCCCATGCAGACGAAGGCCCAGCGAGTGGCTGTCAAGACCAATGCCCTCTATTGGGCGGCCTCTACTCCCAACCTCGGAGTTGAGTTCAGGGTCAATCGCCATGTCACCTTCAATTTCGAGGCAGCTTACAACCGCATCAAGGTCTTTAACATCGACACCCGTGGCGCAATGATCACGCCAGAGGTGCGTTACTGGTTCAGCGCCCGTCCTCAGACAGGTCATTTTGTCGGAATTGCCGGCATAGGATGCCACTACAACTACGTGCGTGGGGGCAATCGCCATAAGGGCGACCTCTATGGTGGAGGCGTTACCTACGGCTACAGTTTCGTGCTGTCGCGACGATGGAGTCTTGAGACAACCCTTGGCGTGGGCATGGCTCACGTGCAGGAGATGAGTTGGGACAAGGACGAGTATGAGCCCGGCGAGGCCAATGTGAAAGGGTGGCGACCTATCCCCATCAAGGCTGGTGTAACCTTCGTGTATCTGATTAAGTAAAAAGCACAATTCCCTGGAAGCTACACACATACGAAGGCTTTCACGAGTATAGTTCTCTTTTTTTATCAGCATAAGATTTCACAAAAACGTATTTGCAAAACGTATGCATGAACATACTTATATATACATACAAAAAATAAGATAAGAATGCAATTTATGACTACTCATAACTTATTATTCATGAAGCCTCTTCGCTCCATTACTTTTCTTGTCGCCATCTTCTTGCTCACCGTGTCGGACGTCTCCGCACAGGAGGTGATGCGAGTGCTGGGTACGGTAGTTGTCAAGTCGGACGGCTCACCCTGTATCGGTGTCAACGTTTCTGACGCCTCCACACGCCGTGTGCTTGCCATGACCGATGTCGACGGAACCTTTGCCGTCAACGTACGTTCCAATGCCCGTCTGCGTTTCTCCATGGTGGGTATGAAGACCAAGGAAGTGGACGTGAAGGGCAAGTCGCGACTGCGCGTGGTGCTCGAAGAGGAGAGTGTCTCGCTCAAGGAGGTGACCATCTCGCAGAAGCGCATTACCGACAAGATACTGCCCGAGCCAACCGATATCGAGGTCAGAGGCAACTATTTCCATGTGAAGACCCGTGTGCGTGTGCCCCGCGAGATGTTCTCGCACAACACCCGACTCGTGGTTCAGCCCGTGCTCAACAACGCCACCCGCAAGCAGGTGACCCTCATGAAACCGATGGTGTACGACGCACGCGAGTACAACGAGACGCAGGACCGACTCTACAACTTCGACCTCAACGACTCGCTTGCCGGCGACCCTCTGGCACGCTACATCACCGTGAAGAGCGAGCAGACACGTGAGAAAGGCCGCACCAACGACATCATAGGCTACAACGACTCCATCTACGTGGAGCACGTGAAGGACGACTTCTCCTGCGACGTCTATATGGCCATCGAGAACTACAACCGCATCCTCTACCGCGACACCACCATCATTGCCCGTGGAACCGTCAACCCCCTGCGCTTCCTCGACTACAGCTTTGCCGCCCACGAACTTACCGACTCAGCCTACTTCCCCAAGAAGGAGGTGCAGCTTCGCGACAGTCAGGGCAAGGTGAACCTCCGTTTCCCCGTGGGCAAGGCCGTCTTCGACAGCAGCGACCCGCAGAACGCCTCCGAGATCGACAAGCTCCGTCAGCAGATAGAGACCATTTCCCAGTCGAAGGGCGCCTCGCTCAGCTCGCTCGAGCTCCGAGGTCAGTCGTCGCCTGAGGGACGCTACTCCCGCAACATGAGTCTGGCCAAGATGCGTATGGACTACGCCCTCGGCTTCCTGAAGCGCACCCTTCCTGCCGACATGACCCAGGGAATGACCTTCACGTCCGACGCCACGGTGGCTCCCTGGTCGCGTGTGGCCGAGATACTCCGCAAGGACACCCTTGCCAGCGAGGCCGACAGGGTAGAGGCCATCCTGGCTGCTCATCCTGGCAATATCGAGGCTCAGGGCAGAGCCATCCAGCGCCTGCCTTTCTATCATAAGATCATCGCCACCCGCTGTCTGCCCCAGTTGCGCCGTGTGGACTACACCCTGCACTACAACGTTTACCGCACCCTCACCATCGACGAGATAGCCCAACTCTACGCCCAGGACTACAGCCAGCTGTCGAAGTATGAGTTCTTCAAGCTCTACCGTGCCGAGGCCGACACAGCGAAGCGCGTCGCCATGATGCGCCAGGCACTCGAGGTGTACCCCTCGTTCATGGCAGCAGCCAACGACCTCTCTGTGCAGCTCATCAACCATCGCCAGTACGACGCCTCCCTGTTGCGCCCCTTCGCCGGAGCGGGTGCCCCTCAGGAAGTCAACGTCAACCAGCTCATCACCCTGCTCAACGAGGGCCTTTATGCCTCTGCCGACTCCGTGGCCCATTTCGTCAACGACAACGAGTCGACCCACACCATACTGGCCGTCAACGCCGTTCTCAACAGCCGTTACGATGCCAAAAACTACGCCACCATCGCCAAGACCGGCAAGCGCAACGAGGTGGTGATGCTCCTTGCCATGAAGCTCGACGACGCAGCCCTGCGCATGAGCCGTCAGTTGCCCGACAACGAGGCTGTGAGCCACTATCTACGTGCCATCTGTCTGAACCGTACCAACGACCCCACCGAGGCCTACGAGGAGCTGAAACGAGCCTTCGCCATGGACCCCTCGCTCAAGGAAATCGCCAAGAGCGACGGCGACGTGACCGACCTCCTGTCTACGGATAAACAACAATAAACACACACACAGATCATCATGAAAAGAAAAGATTTCATCCTCATAAGCGCCCTCATCATGGCGGGCGCACCCCTCACCGGTAAGGCGCAGCTCTCGAAGAGCGCTCTCGACTATATGTTGCAGCGCCCACAGGTCACCAAGTCGTACAAGGACAAGAAGTTCATGGACCATCTGTTCATGGATTTCGGTTTCGGAGGCAATCTCATGGGCCGCCACAACGTCAAGCTGGGTCCCATCGCCGAGATGGGCTTGGGCGACTGGATCTCGCCCGAACACGGAGTAAGGCTCAACTTCTATGGCGGAGCCTACAAGATCAGCGGCAAGGAGACGAAATACGCCTCCGTGGGCCTCGACTATCTGCTCAACATCACCGCCATCGCCCAGCCCGGCACTCACTACAGCCAGCATCCCTTCGAGGTGTACGGCATTGCCGGCGTCGACCTTTCGTATTCGCGTGAGAACAAGCACAACGACCACGGCTTCGGCGCTCACATGGGCCTGCGCGGACAGTATGCTTTCTCGCCCATCACCTACGTCTATGCAGAGACACGTGTGGGCGTGACGCAGGATAACGTGTCGCAGACGCAGACCTGGCGCAATCTTCGCCCTATGGCAAGCCTCACCATGGGTCTGGGCGTCCGTATGCCCGACGTGCGCAGGGGCAACATGCGTTCCTATTTCTCCACGCCCCACAGCTTTGCCGACGGACTCTTTGCCGGCGTGCAGGCAGGACCCCTGTTCCTGGGCAGCGCCCACGTCAGCGACTGGCACGACAACACGGGCATGAGCGTGGCTGTGTCGCTCGGCAAGTGGATCGACCCCTGCAACGCATTTCGTCTGAACCTCAACACCACCACCTTCATGCAGAACGACGCGACTCGTATGCGTGCCATAGGTGCCCGTCTCGACTATATGCTCAACCTGCACAATGCCTTCGGCGGACTCAAGCCCGAGCGACGCTTCTGGGTCAACGCCCTGGCGGGAATCGGCTTCAACTACTCGCGCGACTGGTACACCGAGTCGCGCTACAGTCTGAACGTAGGAGCCGGTCTGCAGGCCAATGTCCGCCTCTCGCGCGACATCGACTTCGTGCTCGAGCCACGTTTCGACCTCTACAACAGCCGTTGGGCGCCCAATGCCTATACGGTCGACAAGCTCGATGTGACCAGCTCGCTCATGGCAGGATTCGTCTACACCTATCACGAGGAAATGTCGCGTAAGGCCCATCAGGCAGAGGACAACATGAAGATGCGACGCAACAGCTTCGCCCTCACGGGAGGTATGGCGGTGCGCCTCTTCCAGTACGACGAGTGGAAGCGCTACATGCCTGTGGCACGCATCAGCTACACCCACTGGTCGGCTCCGATGGCAGGATTCCGCTACAGTTTCCAGGGCATGTTCGGACGCCCCATCAACGAGCGCTACTACGGTGCGGCAACGGGCGGTTTCGACTGGATGACCGACCTCACGGCCGTCAGCTATGGTTGCGACAACTCGCGTGTGCTCTCCCTGCGCTCCGTGCTGGGCTTCAATCTTGGTGCCGACCACTCCGAGTACACCCGTCTCAACTCCGACCTTCATGCTGGCGGACAGCTTGCCCTGCGCCTCTCGTCGCACGTCAACCTGCTGGGCGAGGCCCAGTTGGGCTATGAGTTCACCTCGCGCTACAAGGGCTACCGTTCGCATCGTCTGCAGCCCCAGGTGCAGTTGGGTGTGGAGTACAACGTGCAGCGCAGCTCCCGCAACAAGGACCTCGACGAGGCTCCATCCCGCAGAAATTACGTCTTCCTGAGTGCCGGAACGGGTGTCTATACAGGCAACATGGGCGACGGAGGAAGCATCGGTCGCCGTCTCACTCTTCCCACCGACATCGGTTATGGCCATTGGTTCAGTTCTCTGAGCGGCATCCAGGTGGCTTTGGGCAACACCCTCGTGCCTTCGCCCAACCTGGGCAGCAAGACGCTCACAGCCCTTCGTGCCGACTACATGATGAACCTGAAGAGTGCCGTTACGGGCGAGCCTTCCGACGACGAACTGGTGCAGATTACGGGTCTGCTGGGTGCCCAGGTGGCAGTAAGCACCAAGGAGCACCGCACGCCCAACTATGCTCCGGGTCTTCATGCTGCCATGCAGGCAGGTCTGCGTGTGTCGCCTCGTGTGGAACTGTATCTTGAACCTTCCGCCACGCTTTCTACCAAGAACCTGGAGGCTCCCCACTGGTGCAATCCTGCCGAGGTGGAACTGCGTCTCAGCGTGGGTTCGAAATATCATTTCTAATGACTTCAAGTTTAGCGTGTTCAGAGTTATAAACTCAAGTTTTATCCCACACGCCCTGAAGGGGCAGAAGCTCCTAGCCCAGGGCAACGCCCTGGGTTATTTTGTTCGCAAACCTGTCGCCCTGTAAGGTAGGGTGTTCAAAATCCGCATCAAAATTTGACTCACTTTTTGCGTATTTGAGCCTGTAAATCATTGATAAACAACCAATGTTGTATAAATGAAATGAGCAGTTTTCGGATACTTCAAAAAAACGGCATTAAAAAGCAAACGCTATCTCATTGATTGATAATATATTAAGTATATTTTTCGTTCAATATTTGAGCCAGTTTTTGAAACCTATTTTGAACACCCTACCTGTAAGGGCAAAAGCTTTAAAACTCGTGGCAATTTATAAAGCTTTTGCCCTTACAGGGCGCCTTGCAGATTGGCATTATGCCCAGGGCGCTGCCCTGGGCTAAGAGCTTCTGCCCTTTCAGGGCGTGCTGCTTGTGTCCATAACAGCCCTGGGATAGGAGCTTCTGCCCTTTACCTTTGCTTTACCTCGGCCAGCGATTTTCAATTCCACTACGCGCCGGTGACCGTTGGTTCAGGGCGTGCTGCTTCTGGAACTTTTGGGCCTTCAGTCTGTACTTAAACCACTTGAGTTATAAAATTATAGAAGTTTTGCCATGCATAAACTTAGTTTTGCGTGTATGAAAACTAAGTTTTCTCCTGTAGGGGACATAATTTTGGACTGTCAGTGTCAGTGTCAGCGCTT
>OGMR01000669.1_pt1 | contig 15027 bp, 13 predicted proteins | sample 1573251 | NCBI WGS metagenome assembly OGMR01 (sample SAMEA2581979, study PRJEB24529) | metagenome | biome: Human gut stool | place: China | collected 2011
GCTGCAAGGTATCCGAAGTATAACCACTGAACAGCTTCCTTCGCATTTGAAGCTGGCTTAGAAATATCATAGCCGTATGACTGAGCCATAACCTTCATCTCCTGAAGACGTCTGATCTGCTCTGTCAACTCTTCTCTCTGACGGATAACGTCATCATACATATTACCATCGCCGCAGTTAGCCTTATCTTCCTGCTTCCAAGCGATCAGCTGATCAATACCGTAAAGAGCAACTCTTCTGTAGTCACCAACGATACGACCACGACCATAAGTATCTGGCAAACCTGTTACGATATGTGTATGACGAGCTGCCATCATCTCTGGTGTATAAGCATCAAATACTGCCTGGTTGTGTGTCTTGTGATAATCTGTAAAGATCTTGTGGAAGTTCTCGTTTGGCTTGTATCCGTACATCTCGAGTGCTTCCTCAGCCATCTTGATACCACCATAAGGCATAAATGCTCTCTTAAGTGGCTCGTCTGTCTGAAGACCTACGATCTGCTCAAGATCCTTTGTCTCTGGATCAATGTAACCAGGACCATATGCTGTAATGCTGGATACAACATCTGCGTCCTCCTTCAATACACCACCGTTGTCTCTCTCTGCCTTCTGAAGAGCCTGAAGCTTATCCCAGAGCTTGTTCGTAGCGTCTGTTGGTCCTGCAAGGAAGCTCTCGTCTCCATCATAAGGTGTGTAGTTGTTCTGGATGAAGTCTCTTACGTTGCACTCTTCCTTCCAGAGTCTACCTGTGAATGATTCCCATTCCTGGTTCTGTAACATAATAGTTTCTCCTTTCAAATTATTTATATTATGTTTTATATTAGATGTAATATAAACTCTGACTGTATTATACAAAATGTTTCAAATAAAATCAATAATCCTTATTGTTTTTATTGTTTTTCTTTTCGTACATCAACTGTCTATCCGCTCGATTTTAAATACATTCAGTGTATCCACGTCCGGACATGCAAAAACAGCGGTACCGTTCTCCTGTCCCGGTATCTCGCCGCCATACCGGAGGATATCCACGTATGGGAATGCAACGTGCATTGCCATCGGACACAGCTTCCCCCGCTCCGTATCAAAATCATAGGAATCACCGATCTTATGACCTCTGTGACATCCCTTTTCACCCTTCTGATCAATCAGTGTGATCCGAATCCTCGGTCTTGCCATCAGTCAAGCACCTCCAAACAGGTTTCAAGCGGAATCCCCTTATATTTATCTACATTATCCGCATTTACCCTAATCATGATCTTCACGGCATCCATCGTCTCTGCGGTTGCAGTCTGCAGATCTTTACCGCTCATAAGCTTTCCGATAAATACAGCCGAGAAGATATCTCCGGTTCCCGGGAAACGTACCGGAATCTCTTCGAAATCAACCTTAAAATATTCTTCCTTCTTGTGGTCGTATCCGACAACCGATCTGCAGTCTGTGCCCGCGATCTTCGCACTTGTGATTACAATTGATTTCGCACCAAATGCACGAAGCTTGTCGATCATCGCATGATATTCTTCCTCTGTCACACCATCTTCCTTATATGGAAGCCCGGTCAGATATGCCGCCTCGGTATAGTTCGGTACGATGTAGTCCGCAACCGAAATCAGCTTGCGCATCAAATGAATCGTCTCCTCTGTAATTCCGTTATAGAGCTTTCCCTCATCTCCCATAATCGGATCTGTGAAGATCGTTACACCTTTTTCCGCCCGTGCCTTACAGAACTTAGTCACAAGCTCCGTCTGCTCCTTTGACACGATAAATCCGGTTGAGATCGCATCGAATTCAAATCCCAGCTGTTCCCAGACAGCGATCGCATTTTTCATGTAACCGGTTGTATCCAGGATGTCGAACTTACCGTAATCAAGCGTGTTCGATACGATTGCCGTTGGCAGATTAAATACCTCGTATTTCATATGGGAAAGCACCGGAATCATCGCGGATAACGCAACCTTTCCATAGCCAGCCATGTCGTTGATCAAAAGTAATTTCTTGCTCATTTTGTGTCTCCTTTTTCTAACCTTTATGCCAATTCGCATTTCATCATAGCATATTTTCTGTCAGAAAAAAACACAAAAAACATTAACTGATTTTCTTCCATTTCATGGATGAAAGCAATGGTTTGTAGTACATGCGGCTTGCAATGACCGCCTCTCCGTTATCCATCATAATCTTCCCTCGGCTGCCTGAAATCGAAGCAATACTTGAGATTCTGTCTGTATTTACAAGCATAGATTTGGATGCCCGGGTAAAATCATACGCATTTACCTTCTCTTCAATCTGGTAAAGGCGATTCTTTATCTCATAAATTTCCTGTTCCGTATAGGCAAACACTTTCTCTCCTACCGCCTCAAAATACAGGATTTCATCCGTTGAAATCCGATATAATTCTCTATGTTCTCCATATCCTGTGATTTTGTTTGCATCGCCCATTTCTTTCACCCGTCTTTATCCTTTCTTCTATCCGTGAAAATCTCCCGTCTTCCAATTCACTGCCACATATGGCACGATCTTCCCGTCGATTTTCACATAGACCTGATAGACATCATTTCCGATATATTCGTAATGATCCGGCACCACTCCATACTCCTCATACAGCGTCTTCTCGAACTCTTCCTTCCACGAATCATCGGATGGCTTGCCTTCCTGTGACTGTGATTCTGTTGTCTGGGATTCTGTTGCCGCCGGTTCCGTCTTCCCTGTATTCGAACCTTCTGACTGTAATGTGCTGTCCGGGGTATTGCTCTCCGTAACAGATTCGGTCGCAGTTTCATTTTCGGTGGTTGTCGTAACCTCCGTTGCTGCTTCCGTCGTAGTCACCATCTCGCTGCTCACCTGGATGATATCGGTTGTGTTATTTTCACTCACATTGCTGCATCCCGCCAAAGCCACTACCATTGCCGTACATAATATCCATGCTTTCTTTCTCATGGTTCTTTCCTTCTTTCGGTTGTATTATAACAATTGATATAAAAAGAAAATAGGCTCTTTTTCTATCTAAATGTGTCAATTCTTCAGATATTTTCCGATTTTCTTTTTATAACCTGCATCATACATCCGGCATGCATCATTTCTGCATCATTCTTGTTACAGATTTATATCTTTTACAAAAAATCTCTACGATACTGCGACGGTGTACTGCCCTCCGTCTTCTTGAATACCTTGGTAAACACCCGGTAATCGGCGTAGCCACACCGCTCAGAAATCTCCGCAATGGATAACTGTGTCGAGACGAGCAGCTTCTTCGCACACTCCATGCGGATCGTCGTCAGATAAGCAAGGAATTTCACACCGATTTCATTCTTGAAGAGCTGGCTGATATACTGTGCGCTCAGATGAAATGTTTCCGCAAGTACATTCAGGCTGATTTCCTCTGCCAGATGCTCCTGCATATACCGTACAATTCCAACAATCGTTGACGCTTCACTGCCGGGTGTCACATCCTTCGTCTGTTTCTCGAATATCGATATCTTCAAATGATCGATCGTGTTCCCGAACTCCTCATAGTCGACCGGTTTCAGGATGTAGTCCGTAATCTGCAGCCGCAATGCTTCCCTGCAATAAGAAAAATCATCGTATCCCGATACAACGATAAATGCCATATCCGGGTATTTCAGGCGGCTGGTCTGGATGACCTTCAGGCCGTTCATAATCGGGATATTGATATCCATGATCACGATATCCGGCACCAGACTGTCGATTACCCCAAGCGCCTCGACACCATCCGCCGCCTCGCCCACAACTTCACAGTCATGTGCGCCCCAGTCAAATAATTTCTTGAATCCCTCACGTATCATAATCTCATCGTCGACTAATACGACGCGTAATTTCCTCATGATGCTTCCTCCTTATTTATCGGCAAGAGCAACCGCGCTGTCACACCGCCCGCGCTGTTTTCCTCATAGGATAGTCCATATTTTCTACCACACAGATATTTGATCCGCTTCTGCACATTCAGGATCCCGATACTGTTTCCATCCAGCTTCGCCTCCTGCTTGTTGTAGTGCAGTAACATCTTGTCAATCTGCTCTTTCATTCCCTCTTCAAATCCACTGCCACTATCTTTGATGCAGATCTCCATGTCCGCACCGGCACGCTTCACGGATATCTCGATCTCGCCCCGGTACCCGCGGTTTTTCATACCATGCAGCAGGCTGTTTTCCACCAGCGGCTGCAGAATGAAATTCGGTACCTGTACTGCCCCTAAATCCGGGTCGATATCATAATCACAGAAGAGCTCCGGATACCGGTAACACATCAGCTCCATATATGCTTCCACAAGCTCCAACTCATCATCGAGCGTAACCATCGAACGGTCAACCTTGACACTCAGCCGGAAGAAATCGACAAGCCGCATCAGAAGCTTTGCAACCTTCTTATCCCCGTCCAACTCTGCCTGAATTCGAATCGTATCAAGCGTATTATACAAGAAATGCGGATTCACCTGACTTTTCAGATAGAGCATCGACATCTTCTGTTCCGTAAGCTCCGCACGCAGCGCATCCGGATTCTCCAAGGTCAGATAGAATGCGAGCGTCATAAGCGTGATTCCCATTCCACTGATCAGCCATGTATGGTGCAATCCCTGTAGGAAGCAGATTGTAAACTCAAAGATCAGAGCCATGCCGATGGCAAATTTCTTCTTGTTGTCCATCCGTTTCCAGTTCGCAAGCAGCAGCCATGAACAAAGTATAAGATACACCGCCACACTGACATAGCTTACATATGCATAAAGTCCCGCCGAATAATTTCCATCCGGTGTCTCGATGTAAATAATCGGAAGCGTCATCGCCCCGACTTCCGAAATCGCCAGAAATATCCGTGCCGGCAGATCGAGTGTCCGCTTCTTCCCGGTCTCTTCCTCCACCAGTATCGCAATATACTGATAGAAAAAGAACAACACTAACGCCATCGTACCGACAAACAGCCGGTGCAAAACATCGTTCAACACAAGCGGTACCTGAGCAAGATGGTTTACCGTATAGATCGTCGCCGCATCGAACATCAGATGCACGATCACCACGATCAAAAGTGCCGAAAATGTCTTATGTAACGCGGTCTGTCTCCGCCTCGCCGAGAAATAGATTCCTGCCACAAACGCCAGAATCAATATCAGCGCAATCTCCATTCGAATCATAGATTATTCTCCTTCGCGTTTATGCTCATTTACAGGAAAGTCACCGGACACCGCCCGGTGACTTCACACGTGTAAACACGTTTCCTGTATCGCACAATTAACTACTATTATTTTCACATATTATTATATCGGAAAATAGGGGATTTTTATAGGGGAATGTGTCGATTTTATAGGTTGTAATAACGTGTGAATTTTCTGTGATATTTTTCATTCCCTTATTTACGAGATATGCTTTTCCATGATATCGTAATTGTGTTGTCGAGAATCGTTGTTGTTACCAAAAATATGTACAAAAACAATTTTACCATAGACCAGATTGCATTAGCTTCAGCGAAAAGCACGGATGAAACCGAAAACATATTGGTTATAAATGAATAACATGATTTGCAGTCAATAAAAAAGAAAGGTCTATCCGATTTTCCCGGATAAACCTTTCTTTTTTCTATCTCATATCTATTATATCTCTAAAATAAAAACCGCAGCCATCCAAGCAGATATCGTACAACAAACACCCTACGGCGGCGTTTCGGTGTGAGTGCAATTGGCTCCACATGATATGGATTCGCATACTGTCCGTCAGCAAGCACCTGTCGTGCGCCCTGTTCATATTTCATCATGGCTGATTCCAACTGGGCGTTGATCTCCTTACTTCGAATTACGAGCATCAGTTCTGTGTCCAAATAGACACTGCGCATATCCATATTGAACGAACCAATGATGGATATATCATCGTCGATCAGAATGCTCTTTCCATGATACGAATATCCGCCCTCATACTCCCAGATTGTGACGCCGGTACTGCTGATCCTGTCCCGGTTTTTCTGGTAATCTGCGGAACCAAACGGGTTGCCGTTATTCGCGACAGAGTTTGTCATAACCGTAAATTCCGGTACATTTGCGGCAACATCCGACCATGTGTCATACATCATGTCATTGCAGATGATGTACGGCGTATGGATCTTCACACGTTTCTTCGCCTGCTTCATCAGGACACCCATCTCGTACCATGCTGTCGGCTCTTTCGCCCCGGTATGAATCGGATTCGAGATCAACATGATCTTGTCAGTTACAACCGTATCTTTCTCAAAGTCCGTGTCTGTGATTGTATCTTTCTGTGCTTCGTAATAAGTGATAAATGCCGTCTGCACATCTTCCTTTGCCTGCTTGACGGATCTCCGGTTGGCAAGCTTCTCTTTGTCATGGAAATATTTACAATCCTTCTGACTCCAGATCGTCTCAAAATAACTAAGCAACCGGTTCACGGAACTATCCGCCTGCGGATTCTCGCAGACAACCAGCACATCACGGTCGTAATTCTTATGTCCCGGAAACTCGCCAAGGAAATAATTGTACGTATTTCGTCCGCCAAGAATGTATGTCTTCCCATCTGCAATCAGATATTTGTCATGCATGCGCCCCATCATCTCCCAAGGTTTTAACGGGTTCGCGCGGTTATACACCTTGATCTCGATATTCGGATGCGACGACATCGCATAGAAATATGCATTTCCTTCCATCGCCGTCCAGCTCTCGAATCCATCCACCAGGATACGAATGTGCACATTCCGCTTTGCTGCCCGAAGCAAAGCACCCATCATAATCTGTCCGCTTTCATCATCGTGAAATGCGAACGTAGATAAGATGATTTCTTCCTTCGCCTGTTCGATCAGGCGGACACGCTGCAATAACGCATCCCCATTTTCCTCGATAATACGGGCGCGTTCTTCAACCGCTGCATCCGTATAGATCTCTTCCGGATGCAGGCTCTGCTTCGTCTCTTCCGAGAGCTCCGGCTGCTTTTTGTATGCAGCAAATATTCCAATCAATTCATATAACAGAATGATCACGATTGCGCCTGCGACGCAACCGATCACTCTAAGCACTCGATGTTTCCTCATTGATTATCTGTTTTTCGCCTTTGTCTTGATCTCTTCCTCAATCTTCGAAACAAATTCATCCAGACCAACAACAGTTGTATCTGCCTGGCCATGCAGTCTGTAAGATACCGTGTTATTTTCAACCTCGTTGAAGCCAAGAACCAGAAGATATGGAACCTTCTCCACCTGGCCTTCACGCATACGGTAGCCAAGCTTCTCCGCACGGTCATCTAACTCGACACGGACATTCTTCGCATCCAGCGCATCCACAACCTTGTGTGCATATGCCATCAACTCTTCGTTGTCTGTCTTAACCGGCATAACCTTTACCTGAACCGGTGCTAACCATGTTGGAAGGTTACCCTTTGTCTCCTCCAGAATGTATGCCATGAAACGATCCAGCGAACCGAGGATTGCTCTGTGCAATACAACCGGTGTCTTCTTCTCGCCATCCTTGTCAATATAAGTAAGCTGGAACTTTGCAGGCAGACAGAAGTCAAGCTGACAGGTTGAAAGTGTATATTCATTTCCGACAGCCGGCTTTACATTTACATCAAGCTTCGGTCCGTAGAAAGCAGCCTCACCGATTTCCTCTGTGTACTCGATACCAAGGTCATTCAATACCTTACGGAGTGCATCCTCGGCTGTGTTCCACATCTCATCATCATCGTGGTATTTTACCTTGTTCTCCGGATCACGCAGTGACAGCACGCAACGGTAATCTGTGATACCGAAATCCTTGTAGGTGCTGAAGATCAGGTCTACAACCTTTGAGAACTCATCCTCGATCTGCTCCGGTGTCACGAACAAATGTGCATCGTTCTGACAGAAATGTCTGCCTCGCTCGATACCCTTCAGTGTACCACTTGCCTCGAAACGGAAGTCGTGTGCGATCTCACCAATACGAATCGGGAGGTCTTTATAAGAATGCATACGGTTTGCATAAATCATCATATGGTGTGGGCAGTTCATCGGACGAAGAACGAAGGACTCACCCTCTACGTCCATAGCCGGAAACATATTTTCCTTGTAGTGATCCCAGTGACCGGATGTCTTGTACAGATTTACCGTACCAACACATGGTGTCATAACGTGCAGGTAGCCAAGCTTGCGCTCCTTCTCCTTGATGTAGTTTTCAAGCTCCTGCCAGATCGTATAGCCCTTTGGAAGGAACATCGGAAGTCCACGTCCAACGAGATCGTCTACCATGAACAGCTGCATGTCCTTACCGATCTTTCTGTGGTCTCTCTCCTTTGCCTCTTCAAGAAGCTTTAAGTGTGCCTCCAGCTCTTCCGGTGTCGGGAAGCAGACGCCATAGATTCTCTGCAATACCTTGTTGTTGCTGTCGCCCTTCCAGTAAGCACCGGAATGACGGATCAGCTTGAAGTTACGGCAGAGCTTTACATTGTCTACGTGTGGTCCACGGCAGAGGTCTGTAAAGTCGCCCTGCTCATAGCAGGAAATCGTTCCATCTTCCAGATTGGAGATCAGATCCAGCTTGTACTCATCATCCTTGAACATCTCCAGAGCTTCTTCCTTGGAAATCTCCTTACGAATGATCTTCTTGCCGGACTTTGCAACCTTCTTCATTTCCTTCTCGATCGCTGCGATATCCTCATCACGGATTACGTCATCGCCAAGGTCTACGTCATAGTAGAAACCTTCTGCAACAACCGGTCCTACCCAAAACTTTGCCTGTGGGTACAGGTGCTTGATTGCCTGTGCCATTAAGTGGGCGCAGGAGTGGTTCAATGTTTTTAACTGTTCGTCTTCTTTGAAATTTACCATTTCTTATTCTCCTTTTTCCATTATTGCGAAACAACCCTACTGTATGGGAGCCACATATGAATTGTATTCTACGCAGACACGCTCTCGCTCGGTTCAGCACGCAGTGGTACTAAATTCACGACAAACAAGTTTGCCGTTCATTAAGTACCAGCGTGCTTCAACGGTCTGCTTAAGAACTACAATTCATATGTGTCTCAATCTACTTTACGAAGTTGTTTCGCAAAATACCAAAAAGCACCCTTGAGATACAATGCCTTAACCTTGTATCTAAGGGTGCTTTCACACGGTTCCACCTTAGTGTTTCACTTCATTTGGCTTTAACGCATGCCTTACGGTGACGCTTCAACAACCGGTCATCCGGTCATCTTCTACGCACAGCTCGGGAATGGTTTTCATACATTTCTTCCATAAACGGCTTCCAGCTTATGTCGTTCTCTCTGGATGGTGCCCATGCACTACTCTTTCCGTCAACGCTTTTTCCTATATACATGGGTATTATACCACAGGATTTTTGTTTGACAACCCGATTTTTGAATAAATTTAGATTCTCCGGTTCATACTTTCGTAAGAATCTATTTTCAAAGGAGTACAATCATGTCAGAAATGTTTTGTTTTCAATGTCAGCAGACCGCAGGCAACAAAGCCTGTGTGACAACCGGTGTCTGCGGCAAACAGCCAGAAACCTCTAATCTGCAAGACGAGCTCGTATGCGAGCTAATCCAGCTGGCTGAGGCAGCTACGAAGGAGCAGAATTTCACGTCCGAATCCTGCCGTCTGATCATCGACGGACTTTTCACAACCTTGACCAATGTGAATTTTGATAACGATGCGATCCGGGATTTTATCCATCGTGTCATTGCGGAGCGGGAACGCATCGGTTCCACACCTGTTCCGGTTATCTCTCTGTGGGATGGTGCAAACGATATCGTATCGCTTCGCTCCACCCTGCTCTTCGGACTGAAGGGTATGTCCGCCTACGCGCATCACGCCCGCAACTTAAGCTATGAGAACGAGGACGTCAACCGATGGTTTTACAAGGGCTTATGCGAGGTCAATCGGGAACACACTGTGGAAGAATGGATTGCCCTGATCATGGAATTTGGGCAAGTTAATTTCAAATGTATGGAATTGCTTGACACAGCAAATACAAAATCCTTCGGCACTCCGGAACCGCGACGCGTACACACCGACATCCGGAAGGGACCATTTATCGTCGTGTCCGGTCATGACCTAAAAGATATGGCAGAACTGCTCGCACAGACAGAAGGAACCGGTATCAATGTCTACACACACTGCGAGATGCTTCCGGCACATGGCTATCCGGAGCTTGCGAAATATAAGCATCTTGCCGGGAATTTCGGAACCAGCTGGCAGAGTCAACAGACGGAATTCGAGAATATCCCTGCCCCTGTGCTTTTCACAACAAACTGTCTGATGCCGCCGCGCCCAAGCTACGCTGACCGCATTTACACGACATCCGTTGTCGGTTATGCCGGAATGAAGCACATCACCGGAGATAAAGACGGACACAAGGATTTCAGCGAATTGATTGCACACGCCAAACGCTTAGGCGGTTATGAGCACGACCACAGCATGAGCGGTATTAACGGCGGCCATATTGTAACGACCGGTTTTGCACATGGTGCAGTTTTATCCCACGCAGACAAAATCATAGCCGCCATCAAGAGCGGTGCGATCAAACACATCTTTCTTGTCGGCGGCTGTGACGGTGCCCATCCGGGACGAAATTATTATACGGAATTTGTAAAGCAGACACCAATGGATTCCCTCGTCCTGACACTCGCCTGCGGTAAATACCGTTTTAACGATATCGACCTTGGGGAGATCGACGGGATTCCACGTATCTTAGACATGGGGCAATGCAACGATTCTTACAGTGCCATCAAGGTTGCCCTCGCACTTGCAGATGCATTTTCGTGCAGCATCAACGAGCTTCCGCTTACCCTCGTCTTATCGTGGTACGAACAGAAGGCTGTCTGCATCCTGCTCACCCTGCTTTCCCTCGGTGTCAAAAAGATATACCTTGGCCCGACGCTCCCGGCATTCATGTCCGAGACCGTTGTCAAGTTCTTAGTTGATACCTACCAGCTCCAGCCACTTACGGCGCCGGAGCAGGATATGGATACGATTTTCGGCAGAGGTTAGATTGCCGGATTACTCTACCCCTTTTAATACTTCGATCATGTCAAGCTTCTTGATCCGCTTTGCGAACAGGAAGCTGACAAGAACGGAGATGATCAACACAAAGATACCGGATAAAATATAATCCATCGCCGGAACCTTCAGCATATAGTCGTCTTTTTCCCTGTGTCACTCATACATGTATCCTCCATCTCTTTTTTTCTTTTACTACGCCAAAAATCGGCGATAGTTAGTTTTTGCTAACCATCGCCGATTATAGCACCATTTTTAATATATGAAAAGTTATTCATATGATAATATTTATCAGAATTTAGAAAAATCCACTTTCTTTACAGCCTGACACTTACCTCAAATACCGCATCCTCCACGTTCAGCTCCAGCTTTCCACCATGCAGCTTCACGATCTCATGCACAATGGAAAGTCCCAGTCCATGTCCGCCTGTCCGTTTCCGGTCTTCCTCCTTGGCATATGGTTTTAGAAGCTTCTTCGCGTCCTCCGTCGTAAGGGAGCCCATGTAAGTATTTCGGATCTGATATGTACCATTTCCAATGTTGATCTCAATCTGTCCGTCTTCTTCTCCGTGCAGGATGGCATTTTGCAACAAATTATCAATCATCTGCCGGAGCATCGCCTCATTTCCGCGCATCTGCCCCTCACCGATCACGGAAATATGCTGTCCATGTGCCTCCGCAAGCTCCTTGTATTTCCGGAGCAGCGCATCTGTCTGCGCCCGCATATCAACCTCGGTCTTTTTACCAAGCCGTTCTGTCTGGCTGAGCTTCGAGAAGCCAAGCGACTGTTCGATCATACGGTTCATGTCCGCGATATTTTTCAGCATCTCCTCCGCATAATATTCCCGCTTCTCCGTATGTACATTTTCTTTCAGATTCTCAGCCATACCGGATAATATCATCAGTGGACTCTTCAGATCATGCGCCATTGCATTCGTGAGACTCCGCTGATAATCTTCAAGCTCATACCTTGCCTTAAGCCGCACGTAGGTAAACCGCGACCATAGGAAACTGATAAGCAGGATTGCAAGGGACAGGCAGATCACAAACTTCTGTACAAAGCCACGATTTGCCTGAAAGAAATCATAGTTATACGCGAACACAACCGTATATTCCGGATTTCCATTACTTTGATCACCGATTTCTATCACATTATATTGTGCATATGTCTTGGCGAAGTATCCCCGTTCCGCTGTCACACCGGCACCTTTTAACTGTTTGTCATCCTTGTAATCATCATACACATCGTATGCAAACTGCAGAAGCTCCGAAATCTCCGCCGACCGCATTCCAAGAACCGGGTACCAGCGTGTTCCTTCTCTCGTCCAGTAGTCATACGTTTCCTGTACTTTTTCCATGCCCTCTACATGCTCCGGTGTGAAATCATAAGTTTTCACCACTTTCCCTTGCTCTAAACAAGAAACGGTACTGAAATAAAACTGTCGTTTCTCTTCATCCACATAAAAATCCCCGAATTCCATTCGTTCTCCATTTTCAATGTTGCCATAGAGAAAATAGTCGTTATAATCCTGAAGGAATTCATCCGACAGTTCCTGTGCACATGTATAATACGACTGGTATAGATTTATCGTATGATCTTTCTCGTCTCCCACCGGCTCATACCGGTCACAGTACAGATAAAACCGTGGACTGCTGTCGGTTAGGAGTTCTCCATTTTCATTATAGATCGCCGCTGCCGCTGCAGATACACCATACGCGCCCATCAATCTGCTTGGGATCATACGGTACATATACGCGCCCATCTGATCGTCGAACTCTTTTCCGGGCTTCATTCCCATCGCAGTCAGTTCTTCATACCGCCTTTGGACGTAAGTCTGAATAATTTCCTGACTTTGATCCATCTCAAATTCCGCATTATCCTCCGTATCCTGCACCACGGTCCTAAAATACCATGCACCACCCATTCCAAGAATCAGAAACACAAGGACAAACCGCTCCAGCCACACCTGCCAGAACTTCTTCCGTTTCAGATACCAGTAGTTCTTCCGGCTTTGCCGCGCATCTCTTCGCTGCCCACGCTTTTGCCTGCGGATTGCACGCCTTTTTCTATTTGCTTCAAAATCCGGTAATATCGTAAACTTCATATGCATCCCTCCATTTTCTTATCTTCGTTTGATTTTCCTGAACACACATCAGATAAAATACCAACTATAATTTTTCTGTTTTCACACATGGCTACGCATCTGATATTTTATAACCCCTGCCTACCACCGTCTGAATCCGCTTTCCTTCTTCACCAAGCGCATTCCGCAGCTTCTTGATCTGGTTATCCACCACACGATCAACGCCGATGTAATCATATCCCCAGATGTGGTTTAACAGGGCATCCCGCGACCACACGATATTTTTATGCTCCATCAGGAACCGAAGAATCTCATACTGCTTATTCTGCAGCTGTACTTCCCGCTCCTTCACAAATACCTGACAGCTCTGCTTGTCCATCCGGATCTCGCCGCAGGTAATCGTCTCTTTCTTGTTCTCCTGTTTTGTCCGCCGCAGGATGGCAAGTATCTTCGCATACAGTGTCGCCAGCGAAAATGGTTTCACGATATAATCGTCGCAGCCAAGTCCGTAGCCCCAAAGTATATCCTCCTCACTTCCCTTCGCAGTCAGGAATACGATTGGAACCATATCTTTTTTCCGTATCATCCGGCAAAGTGTAAATCCATCGATATCCGGAAGCATCACATCAAGCAGGATCAGGTCAAATGTCTGACGTTCGAGTGCGCCCTCGCAGGCTCTTCCGTCCTCGGCGAGTGTCAGGCGCATCGTGTCTTTTCCCTTCTCGTCCATGTAATCTGCGATGACTTCCCGGATGGATTTGTCGTCCTCCACTAACAGAATCTGGTACATACTGTTCTCCCCTTTACTTCGTGGTGAAACTGGTTAGCATTCTATATATAGATCCAGATTGATTCATACGATATACAATGTATTGAAGCTAAGAAGTTCTATATGTTCTGATTTACATATTCACACCATCCGCCACCGCCGCCCGGGTATTGCCCCCTCGCTTCGCTCGGCGGCAGATTGTCGGGTGCATCCTAAATATGAATCTACGATTCATATGCGCCCTCCGCTCGCCATCCATGGCTCAGTGGCGGCTTGTTTGAACATCGTGTTCAAACATGGCTGCTATAATTCACAGAACATCAAGAACTTCTAAACTTCAAACATATCGTATATCTTTATGAATCAATCTGGATCTATATAATACTACTTCTAACCAGTTTCGTTAATTTCGTTTTCTATATCATATATGACACATGTGTCTTTCATATATACTATAACAAAAAAATGCACAGGCATCTAATTTTTTGATGTCTGTGCATTGTATGCTTCTTTATTTACACTTCAATTTAACTTACGACAACACCTTCGACAGGAATTCTTTGAGTCTCGGATTCTTTGGATTGCCGAAGAACTCTTCCGGTGTGCCGGACTCTAAGATCTGACCATCGTCGATAAAGAGAACTTTGTTTGCAACTTCCTTTGCAAATCCCATCTCGTGGGTAACGATGATCATCGTCATGCCTTCCTTCGCGACTGCCTTCATCAAATCCAATACCTCGCCTACCATCTCCGGATCAAGCGCGGAGGTTGGCTCGTCGAACAGGATCACATCCGGATTCATTGCAAGTGCACGCACGATTGCCACACGCTGCTTCTGTCCGCCGGAAAGTGTAGACGGATATACGTCTGCCTTGTCTAACAGTCCGATTCTCTTCAGCAGATCTTCTGCTTTTTCTTTCGCTTCCGCTACAATCTTTGCCTTGGTCGTTGTGATTTCGATTTTCTCCTGCTTCTCCTTACGGAACAGGTTTGTAAGCGGAAGGAACCGGTTGTGGCGTTTCGCCTTCTTCAGATCCTGACACTGTACATAGACCGGTGCAAGCATGATGTTCTGGATAACTGTCTTATTATTGTACAGATTAAAATGCTGGAACACCATTCCCATACGGCGGCGGTGGATATTGATATCAACCTTTGGGTCTGCGATATCGACACCATTGAAGATAATCTGTCCGCC
>OGMR01000675.1_pt1 | contig 14925 bp, 21 predicted proteins | sample 1573251 | NCBI WGS metagenome assembly OGMR01 (sample SAMEA2581979, study PRJEB24529) | metagenome | biome: Human gut stool | place: China | collected 2011
GAACCATACCGCCTACTTCATCCGTGAGCGAGCAATCGGTTTCTGCTGGAGCTGCGAACATCTGCGTGGCCGTGGCTACATCGAGGGCAGCCTCAAGACCGTGGAAGTCAAGGAGGTCTAAGACATGAAACTCTACAAATACACTGGCACCATTTCCGAGGTTTCCTTCCGCAACAGAACGGCTTGCGATATCAAGCTGTACGATATGAACGACCGCGACAAGGCTCCCACCCGGCTGGAGGTTTTCGGCGCCCTCGGAAAATACATCTTGGATATCGAGGGCACCGATGCAGAAGAGCGGTACATCCCGAACGTTTTCTACTTTGATGACAACCTGTACCTGTGGCGCATTGAGATTCCCGGCGGTGAGGTTGGCCGCCCGGCGAAAATCATCACCCAGAGCCCGCACAACATCGAGCGGCTGGAAATCTTCGGCCAGCAGGACTACATCAAGACCAGCAAGCCGGAATCCATGTCCTGCAAGGAAATTTACCGCTGGGCCGATTGGGAACGCCAGAACATGAAGTAAGGAGGTTGTGACCATGTTCAGCATTACTGATAACGAGAGGCTGCGTGATGCGTACGCACTCCTGATGTTCATGCAGAGCGATGTTCCGGCCTCTGCCGAAAAGAAGGCAGCCGTGAAAAACATGGCGGTAACCATTAAGAGGGAGATTCGGAATTACAATAACCGCCCCGCCCCTGATGTGCATATCATCTGTGCCGACTATGACGGCCGCCTGGAGCTTGTTCAGCTGCCTGATGAATTGGACAAGGCGCACAAGGCGGATGCCGCCGACTGGTTCCGCGGCAACTGCTATCTGGAAGCTTACAACAGCCCCTATGACTGCACAGGGCAGGAGTTCACGAATTGGTTCTATCTGTTCCGGCGGCGCGGTCACTGGTTTGCATATCACTCGGTTAGCCGAGATGTTTAAGGAGGAAGTAACAATGACGGACGAAAAAGCTATCGAAAAGATGCTCTATGACCAGCAGCAGGGCTGGCCGCTGTGCCCCCGCTGCGGCGAGAGGATGCCGGACAAACTGACCCACGGAGCACTGAGCCGCCACGCCAAGGGCGTGTACATCTGTGAGGCCTGCGGCACCGATGAAGCTCTCCGGGACTGGACCGGGAACGTCAAACCGCTGTCCGACTGGGTGCTGGTTCGCGTATACAATGGAGATCTTCGGAGGTAATCGATATGGAAGAAATGCTCCTGTCACTGAATGGACCGTGGTCAAACGCAGCCTGCATCGGCTACTGTGTCATGGCGATGCGCAACGCTGGTTTGAGTGAAAAGACGCAGCGTAAAGTCCTTGATGAACTGACCCGGTGTTTTGACGATGTGAGCGTTGAAGATGCTGCACAGATGAAGTTCTAAACAAACAAAAAATCCCCCTACACTGGCCCGAAGGTCAATGCAGGGGGATTTTTGCGCGCTACCGAGGTAGCCAAATATAAAATCAAGAGTGGACCATGCCGGGCCACTCTCTACAAAAGCCGAAGCTTTTCAAGTGCCTCTATTTTACACGGCACTCATGCAGCAGTCAAGACTTTTTGCCAAGTGCTGCGGTCATAACATCAAAGGCGTGTTCGATAACAGCGTCCAGCACCTCGTCGGTGATAGCCCAGCGGATAGCCGCCGGGCACTTGGCGCGGAGAGCCGCGAACACCTGCTTCTTCTTTTTGGCGCCCTGTCCGCTGCCCATGATGGACAGTTCAGCTTTTTCGACCAGCTCCAGCGCCAGATCCTTGACGGTGGCCTTGTAGCCCAGCCGGATGCCACCGACTGCCAGAGCAACGAAGCCCAGCAGCATCAGTGCGATGGCGATGGGCGCAGGGATGAAGTTCAACATAGCTTCCATGATATTGCCTCCTATAAGTATCAGCGGCGCGGGGAGCCACCCCTGCGCCGTTTTGTCGTGTTGGTTATATCGGATGTTTCACAGGTACTTGGAAGCCCCGGAGATGGTCTTCCAGCTGGCAGGACCGCAGATGCCGTCCACAGTCAGTCCGTTCGCCTCCTGTGCTTTCAGCAGGGCGTTCTCTGTGCCCTCTCCGAAAATGCCGTCCGGGGTCAGCCCCAGCAGCCGCTGGAGCATCTTCGTGGCTGCCCGGTTTGCGTCCCCGGTGCATCCCCGGCGGATGGTGGGCAGCACAAACTTATTGTAGGTCGTGCTGGGGTACTGACCCGGCGTGGTGCAGAGCCACGTTGCTTTCGTGCCACGGGTGTCGGCGTGGACAAAGGCTCCACGGCTGTGCCAGTAGATGCCGATGCCGCCAAACCCCACGGCCTGTGCAAGGATGCCCAAAGCCACCGGGTTGATGCTACGGTTTGCCGTTCGCCAGTCCGCCGCCATACCGTAGCGGTGCTTACTGCCGGAACTGCCGCCGACTGCTGCATTATGCAGGATGCAGCGGTAGCCGGACGTGATCTTCAGCGGGCGGTCTACCTTGTCCCGAATGAGCTGGAGCTTTTCGGCCAGCTCCGTGTCTGCCGACTGCTGCCCACAGCCACAGGGACACTGGAACTCCAGTCTGGTGAAATTCTTGGTGAGCGCGGTGCTGTCGCCTCGCTGGAACGTGATTATGCTCAACTTGCACACCTCCTAAAAACCGATCAGGGTGAACACATAGCCGAGGAAAGCACCGATGATGGCCGTTACTACATAGCCGACAGCCTTACGCCACAGCTCGCCATCGCGACTTTCAAGAGTTTCCAGCCGCTTTCCCTGCTTTTCCTGCTCCTTGACCATGCTTTCCATGCTCAAGGCCAGCTTTTCAACAGAGGTAGACAGTGCGCCCATTTTGCTCACGCTTTCCTCCAGCAGTGCAATCCGCCTGTCCTGACGGGAGTTTTCTTCTTCGAGCCGCCGCCTGAATTCTTCATGCTCGGCCCTTGTGATAGGCTGGTCCATCCGAACCTCCTTTTGATTTTTTACAAAAAAACAGGGGGCAAAGCCCCCTGTTCGGTCTCACAAGCTGGTTACTGAACCAGCGCGGCGATTGCCTGCAAATCAAAAATCGGAGCATCAAAAAACGCTCTCGCCCACAGCCAGTAGTCTTCGGACTCCGGGCGGCGGTACTTTTGGCAGAGTGCCGATGCCCAAACCCGGTTCCAGCGGGTCTGATAGTCCGCATCCCGACGCTCAAGGCTCCGCTGGATGTTTCCTACCAGATCCCCGCGCAGGGTGCCGTTACCGTCATCATCCTGAACAAAGCAGTCCATGCCGTTCTGGCTCCCCACAGCACACACACGCTGGTTTTTGTGCATAAGAAAACCGTCCTGACAGGTCAGGGCGGTTCCATAAGGAATATTCACTTTTCCATCTATGCCGTCGAACCGCGCCCGGCGGCGGGCGATAAAGCGTTCATGCTCCATGGGTTAGACCTGCTCTTTCTTCTCGGCGAGCATACCGGTCAGCTCGGCGTAGTGCTCATCGGTCAGTTTGCCGGCGGCGTAGAAAATATCGATCTTCTCCGCCAGACCATCGGTACTGCCGCGCTCGATCATGCGCTTGCAGGTGCGATACAGAACCATTTCCGTTGCTTTGCTCATTGCCTTTTCCTCCTATCAGGTATTCTCAGTGTCATCCGTATCGGAGACATTCAACTCCAGAAGGGTCAGGCGATAAGCCTGATCCACGTTCATATCGTCGGCATCCTCGATGGCAGCTTTCGCCTCCATAATCCAGCCACCAATGTCGGTCGGCTCCAGAATGACGCTCTCTGCATCATCCAGAGGCGTCCGACCAAACAGGTGGTACGGAGTGCCGGCATAAGAAATGCCCGAAGCATCAGGCTCCGGGCAGAGGATATAACAGCCGTTGTCGGCTTTTTTGATGTAGGTCACGTCCTCGGTCAAGGCAAGGACGGTGCCATCACTGGCTTTGATGATTTTGTTGAACAAGGCACTCTACCTCCAAAAATTGCATAGCAAAGCCGCCGCAGGCGCAGCAGCCGCCCATGGTCATCAAAATTTTTATAGTAGGCTTCTTGGCAGTTCATATACTGCGCTACCTCCTGCAGGGTACGTTTCCCGGCCAGCCATTCACGGTGGAACAGCTTCAGTTTTCTCCGTGCGCGTATCACGCCGTCACGGCTACCATTGACTTTGATTTTCCCGGTCTCGGTCAAGGTAAACCGAGCCTTGCACCAGCGGAAAGGCTTTGTCAGAGGGATGATCTTGCATTTCTTCTTGTTGACCGGGATGCCGCGGATTTCAAACTGGCGCACGATAGCGCGGCCCAGCTTTTTCAGATCTTCGATATCCGGGAGAATGATGCAGTAATCATCCATGTAGTGTCCTGCGCTATGCGTGGACATCTGGCATTTGATCCAGTTGTCCACGGCACTGGGCATCGCCGCCATTTCCTGCTGGCTCGGCTCAACGCCCAGCGGCATCCCACGGCCCGGGAATTCGCCGGGCGCAGTATCAATAATGGTATCTGCTATCCGCCGAAAATCAGGGTTCAGGATATACCGCTGGTGCCGCTGATAGATGATGGAATGGGGCGCATAAGGAAAGAACTTCTTCAGGTCGAGCAACAGCACCCCGCCCGCACGGCCATACTTGCGGTAATGCCGTGCCAGCTGCTGTTTGATGCGCTTGATCTGCCAGTGCAGTCCCTTACCAATCCGGCTTGCACCGTTGTCATAGATCATGCTGGGGTCGTAAAGCGGCTCCAACACTTCCTTGCTGATGACCTTGTGGATTTGTCGGTCTGTAATATGAGGAGCGTCAATCCCACGAATCTTGCCGCGTTCGCAGACCGTAAAATGAACGTATTTCTTAGGCCGCCACCTTTTGGCCAAAATAAGCCGCCGCTGCTTCGCTGTGTTGGAAAACAGATGCCGCTCAAAGTTCTGCGTGCTCTGCTTCCAGCGTACACCGTTGCAGCATTTCCGGCCATATTTGAACATCATGTGGTAACTGAATACTTCTCCCAACGAACCGAGGGCGGCACAACGAGCTTCCTGTCTGGCTCGGCGTGCTGCCCGGCGGCGCTGGTATCGTGCTTCATGGCGCTCCTGACTTGTCATAAAAGTATTCGCTCCTCGTACAGATGAATTGTAGGGCATCGTCTAATCTGCTTTATGCCGGCACATGAAACGCGGTAAGATGCATCCCGCGCCATGCAAGAAGCGTCCGTGTCGGCATATCGAAAAGCAGTTTTAGAGGTTTGACCCTCAGGGAAGTACCTCTCCTTTTGCTATGGTCGTCTTTCACCTATGGCTACTCCATGTGACCAAGCATTGCAAAATCCGGGCACAACACCATACGCACTGGTAGCGGTGTAATAGTCCAACGACCCCGACGACGAAACCGCGCAGAAGTAGTTGTTGTTGTTGATGTTGTTGTAGTTCGGCGACCGCAGCCACCAGACCGCCGCCGCAGGAATTGACAGAGATACACCCACTTAAAAATCAGGCTTTCCGATTGACCGTTCCGATCATGCCTTGCAGCAGGTCGTTTTCCTTGTCAATCAGCTCACCCAACTTTTGAGCCATTTTGTCCAGTCTTTCAGTTGCTTTCTTCGCATCGACACTTTTTCCTGAGGGAGTTGTGAAACATCCCTGCGGGTTCTGGGTCATGATGAGATAGCAGTGAGTCAACCGAACATCCAGCGCCATCAGGGATGCCCGCGCTTCCAGAAGATGTGCTTTACGAAGCTGGCGCCGCTGATCGTCGGAGGGATAGATGCTGTTTGCCTTTTCGGCATGGTCTATCACCTCACCCGCCAGCTTTGCAACCGGTTCTGCAATCAATCTGGAATACCTTGCGGAAATGCGGGTCAGGAAGTTTATCGTTTCAATGTAAATCGCATTGGCGACATTCACATACTCCGCCTTGCTTTCTGTGCGCTTGGATTTCAAAACTGACATGATACTTTAGTCTCCTTCGGGGTCATCGAGATCGATTTCCCCTTGCTCTCGCTCAACTTCTTCCAAATGCTTGAGCAGCACATACTCTATGTAGTTCGTGATGGACCGATGCTCTTTTGTTGCTAGAACGCCGATCTTATCAAAAACTTCATCGGACAGGCGCAGTGTAAAGACGCGCTTGTTAGTTGCCATACAATACCTCCTGACAAACAGGTTTTAATAGTATTGTATAGCGTTTTTCGCGCCGTGTATGCACTCATAAGACAGTTGAGTGATAGCACTTCCGGTATCTTTTTTCAAAAAATCGCGCGGGGCGCTGACGCGCCCTTTGAATTTTTCGAGGAAAGTTTGCTGGTTTCCGCCCACTTCCGTGGGCTTGAGTAGGTCGAGAATCCCTGCGGGGGATTAGACAACAAAGCCGGGCACAACACCATACGCATTGTAAGCGGTGTAACAGTCCAACGACCCCGACGACGAAACCGCGCAGAAGTAGTTGGTGCTGGTGAAGCTGGTGTAGTACGGCGACCGCAGCCACCAGACCGCCGCCGTTCCGGTGGCGGAATGTTTATTGGCAACTTTGCTGTTACCCGCTTTGAAGTAATCGTACTGCGCCTGATAGTTCGGCTCCGCATCATTGCAATACTTGTGCGTTGCAAAAACCTCATACTCGGACAGCAGGAACAGATAATCCGTGGTAGAGGACACATTGCTGGCGGTATTGCCGCCGCCCTTATTATCTGTATACTTCGTGCAGGACTTCATCACCGCCCGCAGATCAGAGGGAAGTGCAGCCAGCAACGTGTTTGCAGTCGGACTGGTGGGAGAGCTTGCACTACCCAGCACCTTGCTCCGCATCTGACTGCTCACCCATCCGCCAGAGTTTGTGTTGCTGGTGTTCATCGTAAACGCACCAGACGTAGAGGTCGTGCTACCGTAGTTGCTATCCACCAGCCCAACAAACTTACTGCTGATCTTGCCCAACAGGAAGTGGATGCGGTTGCTGCCCTCCTTGCCGGAATTGTGGTTGAAACCGATGATAAAGGCATCAACTTTCAAGCTGGAGATCGTAGTCGCACCCACCTTGCCATTGATTGTCACGGACTTCGTGGCACCAACAGACCAGTAGTTTGCACCCTGACCAGCATCGCTGACGGCCTTGATGACTGCCCAACTGTTGCTGCTGAGCGTTTTGGACACCAGCGTAACGGCCACCGTGAACGTCTTGCTGGACGGTGCAGTATAGTTGGTATCTGCACCCACATTGACCGTAATAGTGGCACTGCCGGTCGCCTTTGCGGTCACCGTGATGGTGGTGCCGGAAACACTTACCGTTGCAATGTTCGTACTGCCAGAGGATGCGGTCACCGTACCGCTGCCCGGCCGAGTAACAGTGATGGTGCCAGAGGTTTTCGGGTAGGTCAGGCTCAGACTGCTTGCGGACAGCGTAATACTGCCGGTCGCCTTGCCGATCGTCCACGAAGCGCTCTTGGCCGTAGTCGTCCCATCCGACCACTTATAATTGGAAGTCGGGGTAAAGGTGGCGCTGTAGCTGCCAGCGTTGGTTGCGCTGCTCGTGCCACCGATCGTCAGCTGAGAACTGTTATAGTTGCTCCACGACGGGGACTGCGCCGAGCCATTGTAAGTCACGCTACCGGTCTGTGCCGGCACATTCTTGACCTCGGCTCGGCCAATCGTCCACGACACACTCTTGGCTTCCTGCGTGCCGTCCGTCCAGACATACTTGCCGATGGGCGTAAACGTGGCCGTATAGGTGCCAGCATTGATGCCGGAGGTCACGCCTCCGATCGTCATCATGCTGCTGTCATAGCCTTTCCATGTGGGACTCTGGGTGGAGCCGGTATAGGTCAGGCTCCCGCTCTGGGCGGGCACGGCCTGAATCGTCAGGGTCAGCACAGAAAGCGCATCAATAGCTTCCTGCACATTCGCCGCCGAAATGCCGGACTTGCTGTTGTCATAGGAAATATCTGCCGCAGTGCCGCCGGACGAACCGCCGCCACCGCCAGCATTAAAAGGACCCCATGCCATAAATCAAGCCTCCTCTGCCGCTGATGCGGCTTCAATGATGTGATACTGAGCGGAAATCGCAGCACTCGGAACGGATGCCGCCCGGAGGCGTAAAACACCGGCCATGCTCTCCGTCGATGTGAAATCCGCCGCCCGTGCAACTGCGCTGCTGGACGGGTCAACATCCACTCCCACGCTATCTGCCGCCGTCAGACCATCCACCTTGATGTCGATGTACTTCGTATACCCGGGGACGCTGGAATCGGACTTCCAGCCGGTGACAGGGATGGAGAACGAAACGAATGTTGCCCGGTCTGCTTTCAGTCCGTACATTTCTTCCAGTGCAGCAGCGGCGGTAGATGCGACTTTGGCGGTAGCATTGCTGGACTGGGATGCAGCGCTGCGGAGCTGATCCAAAGTTGTGAGCGCATTGCTCAAAGAAGTCACCTCCCATAAAAAAATAAGGGGCAGCGGTGAATATTCTCCGCCGCCCCTTTACTCATGAGATCTCAGAGGCTTACTCGCCGTAAATCTCTGCCAGCATCTCGGACACCTCGGCATCGGTAGCCGTATGGTTCGCAATGGCCTTATCGATGGTGGTATTCATGCCGTCCAGCTTGGTCTTATCCGCAGCGGACATCAGGCCAGCCTTGGTAGTGGTAGCCTCGTCGTAGGTGGTATCCTGAGCCGGAATGCCCAGACCGGTGATGTCAGCCTTGGTCACAGGAGCGGCAGCAGTCACATGACCCTGCTCATCCACAGTGGTCTTATACAGGCCGCTGGCATAGGCGGTGTGGGTCGGGTGCTCATACTTGTTGGCACCCTCGGCGATGGCATCCAGCTTAGCTTTCAGCTCATCGGTGAAGTCGTTGGCAGACAGACCCTTGCCAGCCTCTTTCTCCACATAACCGGACAGGTCAACGAAACCTGCCAGCACATCGTACTTGTAGGCATCGCCGACCTTGACCACCACAACATTGGTGCCCTTGGAATATTTGTTGCCCGCACCCTCGACGAAGTTGGCGGTGGTGGTGAAAGCATCGGTCACGTTGTAGACGTTGCCCAGAACGTCCTCAGCCAGAGCAGGCAGCGCAGCAAAGGCCACAGAGCCAGCGGGCTTATAGACAGCGCTGATCTTGGCGTTGATCTCGTCCTTGGTGTAAGCGTCGGTGATGCCGTATCCACCCAGAGTAGTGGCCTTGTCGGCCTTTGCAGCCAGAACAGCAGCCAGAGCTTCGTCGAGGTCAGACTGGGAAATCTTCGCCTTGTAGGCCAGTGCAGCCAGACCCTTGATGGCAACATCGGTACCAGCCACGGAAATGCTACCGTTCTTGGAGCCGGTGGCAACCAGAATGTCCACCATCTTCTCAGCGATGGCCAGGGCAACGCCGTTCACCTTAACGCCCTCCAAGACGTTGGCCTGTGCGCCGACATCCTCCAGAGCCTTGATGCGCTTGTTCTGGGCCTCGTCAACGGCCTTCTGCTTCAGACCCAGCTCCTTCAGTGCGCCCAGCTTTGCGAGCTTCTCAACATTGTAAGCCATAATAAGTATCCTCCGTAAATTGTTGTTTGGTGTTTATTTGTCGTAGATTTCGGCCAGCATTTCGGATACATCATCCGTAGCTGCCATCTGGTCTTCGGAAACTGTGGCGTGGACAGAAATAACACCGTCTTCGGTCACTTCCACGCCGTCGCCAATTTTCACGCAGCCCAGCCGGTCACGGGTCGCAATTACCAGTTCACCGGTGCCACCTCCTTTCCCGAACAGAGTGACGACTGCCTGAATATCAGCTTCCGGGATGCGCTGAGAGAAAAAGCGAACAATACCGTTCAAAGTCTCGCACCCGTTCAGGACACCCGCATCTTCGGCAATATGAAAACTTCCCAGCAGAGGTGCGCCGCTCGGAATGAGGGCGCTCGTACTGTCGGGAAGTTCTGCGGTATAGATATAGCTGTAGTCCGGGCTTTCTTCATCAGCCTGTTCCCAGCCCGATGCAGCCAACGTCAGAAAGTATGTACCGTAGTACCCACCGCTGCCATGTTCCGCAATCTCCTTGCGAATCATAGTCTCAACAGTCTTCTGATCCATGATCTGACCGGACTCCTCCAGCTTCTTCATGGCGGAACCCACTGCATCCATGATGATGCCGGCATGAGCTTCCGGGTCTTCATTGTGCCGCTGGAGCAGGTCATTTACTGCCGCCACCGTTGCAATGGCTTCCGGGTCGATTGCCGCCGTCACGGTATCAACATCACCAACGGCGGCGATCAGATCAATGGTAGCCAGCTTGCCCACAATCGAACTTGCCGGGCGGATCCATTCAGGTTCATTTTCCAGCACGAGATAGGTATAAGGGACTTCGCCCTCATCGGGGTCTTCTGCATAAAGGACAACCGCCGTGCAGTAGAAGCCCTTGTCCACATTTGCCGAGTTGATCTGCACCGTGACCTGGCACTCACCATCCACCGGGTTGGTGATGCCCGCAATCACGGCATCCATGACATAATCGGCAGGCTCCGTCATGGTTTTCGGGGTCTTGTCGTCCGGGATATTGCCCTTGCCCACGGCCACCCGCGTGTATTTCATCGCACAGCGGCCAGCAAGAACCTTTGCGATCAGGGCAATGCCGGCGGCAGACCCATAGCTGCCGTCTTCATATTTCGCCATAAGCTCTCTCCTTAATCAATTCTTCTGGGCTTGAGGTGTGTATGGTAAACAGCGCCACGCACGCCCTCATGCGCCATGGTGGCCGTCTGCACAGTGTCAGGGTATACGCCCTCGATCACAGGCGGCAGATAGGTTCCTCTTGATGTTTCAAAGCGGCTTTCAAACAGCCGGTCTTTTCCAACAATCGGCGGATAGAAATCAGCTTCGGTAAAGCCGCCGTGGCCGATTTTGAAATCTGCCCGGCTACTGCGGTCCTGTGAAACGGGAGGAAGCCAGCGAACCACATTTACCATCGCGCCGTTACCAATGTTCAAGTCATAGCGGTATGTGCGGTAGGTCCGCAGATACAGGCGTAGGCCAACTCCGGCGGTCAGAATACGCTTGAGGGCAACTGCAATCTGATCTATCAGCGCCAGCCGTTCCTCAGAAAGCAAGCTCTGATCCACATACAGTGCGACCTTTGCAGGGTACACGTCCTGCAACTCGATATCCGAAAACTGAACACCCAGCAGCTCCCCCGCTGCCCGGATGACGGTATCGCCATCGCCGCCGGAAAGCTGTGCCAGCATCTTGACCCGGATTAAAATTCGGTAGAGGGCATCACTTGCTGCACCGCGCTGTACACCAAAGTTGGCTCCATAGCGGTCAAGGACTGCGCCCTCAGCATTTTCAAGGTCATCCCACAGCCGAACCAGTTCGGCATTTTTATGGATGACCTCAAAGCCATCTGCCAGCAGGGAAAACAGTTTTCCGATGTTCGTTTCCAGCTTACGGTTTTTTCGGACATTCTGTAGATCCCGGTGGGTATAGGGGTCTGTCAGTATGTCCAGCATCTTTTCAAGATAGCCGTATTCACGCATCGATGGTCACCATCCCATCATCCGTGACAACCTTGGAGCGGCTATCCACCGGGATGTTATCCGCCTGAAGATTTTCCGCATCCGTACCGATCAGTACATCGAAATCCAAAACACCGGGAACCTTGTACAGCACCGCCGGAAGCCGCTGGTGATACAAAGTTTCGCCGATGCTCACCCCGCCGCTTTCGTTGTCGCCGATGTATGCGACAATAGCCGCTCTGAGCTGGTCTACTCCATCATGGGGGAAGTCCCCGCTGGTAGACAGCCCGACCACTTTCACATAGACAGGTACCGGGTGCGGCCGGTTGAAGTGAATTGCCTTTGTTGCTCCGGAAGCGGTGATAACCTCAACCACTTTCTGGCCGGTCGTCTGTATTCCGGCACCCAGTTCTTTGTAAATGATCTGCGCAATGTCGCTGTCCAGACCGCCGTAAACAACAGCTTCAATGCTGTGCGGCGGCAGGCCGTAGTCATCCACATCATCAGTATCATTTTCAAACACCTTTGCTTCCATGATGCCATCAACATTCTGGAGCAGGGCGGCACGGATGCTGTCCGCATTCACGCCGCCGGCATAGTCCACGCTGGCATAGTAGCGGTCGCGGAATTCTTCATCCGTTTCCCGTTCTCTACCGCCAGTAAACGCCGCCGGGTTTGTTACAGCCGTAATACCGGCTACCGAGCCGGGGTTTGTGATGGTGGTGATCGTATCCGCCGCCACATTACCATCCGGGCCAGTGCTTGTGCAGCGGAACGGCACCATGACCGTACCCTCTGCACCAATTTCAGTATCCGAAACAGCAAAGACCTGGATGCCGGCCGCAGTTTCAACCAGCCATCCCGCCGGTACTATGACCCCCGGCGGGCCAGTCACCATGATATAGCCGCTGGCTTTCTGGGCAGACAGCACACGTAGGCCGATGGCTCTACCGAGGTTCAGCAGCGAGGTGCCAACCGCTGTGTCCACAAAGCGGCTGTTGTAGACATCTTCCAGCACAGAGAACAGGATATTGAGTATCCATGCAAAAATGCGCAGGAACAGGCCGAGAGGGCTTCTGACGGTAAGGTTCGCCGTTGCCCCAAACAATTCCCTCGCTTTATGCTCCAGAGCATCCAGCAGTTCATTGTATGTCGGGCGGCGGAAACCAGCTGAGGTCAGGCCCCATCCGTATTCATCCACCAGTGTTCACCTCCACTCTGATTGTTTCGCCATTGTACAGGACACCCGAAAATTCCACACCGAGCGCCCGGCCATCGGCCGTCATGGAAAGAGAACTGATTTCCTGCACATACGGTTCCTGAAAAATGCTCGACCGCACAACGCTGTCCGCTTCATCCACCGCTTCACTGCGGGGCTGCTGCACAACACGTTCCCAGTCGGTTCCATGATCGGTATTGAGTGGAAATTCGCCTTTCCATGTCAGAAGATTGTTTCTGACGTTTTGCGCGATCGCTTCTGCATCCTCACGGAGCATCAGCATCCCATTGGCATCAAAGCACAAATCTCCTGTTTGAGGATCCAATGCCAGAACAGTAATGTTTGCCATTCTTCCCCTCCTCAGGGCAGCGGGGCCGACGTGTTGCCGTTCCTGCTGTCCGTGTGTTTGTGGTTGACAAGGCTTATCGTTTTGGCGATCACGTCATCCCGGACTTTAACTTTGCCCTGAACTTCCACATCGCCCTTGATTTCCACCTTGTCCTGTTTCACTGCCACATAGATCCCGCCGCCCTCGGTCGCCATCACAAGGCAGTTGTCCGGCAGTCCAGACAGCGGGTTAGATGCCGGCACAAATGCACCGATAAAAACGGCATCTTCATCAGAGTGGTTGCGTTCCGTGTTCGGCTCGCTTTCTTCTCCAGATGCCGCAATGCGGTCAATATCGTGGTCGATATAGAGCAGCACCCCAACATCCCCCGCTTTGTAGCAGGGGCGCAGGACAAAGCCGCCGCCCCGAACCAGCGCGACCGGGACAGACAAAATCTGCGGCTGGGTACGATACACGCCGGCATCCAGTGCTTTGGAAAGCGGCTGCACATCAACCCGCATGGCCGCAGGGTCAAATTTTTCCACCCGGCACAAGGCTCCAACGCGGACATTGGCCGCCTGTTCACGGCGCTCCTGATCTCTCAGGTCATATTCTCTTTTGCCGTTCATACAGGCTTCACCTCAATCGTTGTTTTCCAGTCGCCATCCGGGCATCCTGTATGCTGACCGCCTTTGATAAGGTGGTTTCCATTCAGAGTATCCGACTTTATTTTCACCACATCCGCCGGGGCCAGATGGTAGTTCAGCAGGCATTCCCGCTTATAAGTGACCTCCTGCTTTTCTTTCCCATCCTTGACGGTCGTTTGGCGGGTCGTCGTTTCGGTGCGGTCTGTGGCTTCCGCTGCCTTCAACAACCCCGACTCAGCACTGAGGACATATCCTGTTTTCGTGCCTGTTTTGGGGTCATTGATGGTAACAATGCCGTTTCTTATGAGGAAGCGGCTCTTGCAGTCAGAGGTAACGATCTCCGTCAGGACATTTTTCACCTTGCCCTTGCAGACCTTGCCGCGCGGGTATTCTTTATCCACCGCCAGCTCCATCGTTCCAACCTCAAGCCCAAAAATGTTGAGCAGGTCTTTTACAATGGCACTGGTCTTGCTCCCGGCGGTGTAGGTCTTGTTGACCTCTTTCGAGAGCCATTCTTCCAGAGCTTCAGCGGCCGCAATGGTGGTAATGACCTCTGTGCCGCTATGCTTGTCCGAAACCTGTGAAACTTTCCCGGTGAATATAGCACCTATGTCCCCCTCATATCCTGCATTGAGGATAATCGGCATTCCTTTTTTGATGCTGTTGCGAGTGGCCGGAGATAGGTTGTAGGCTTCGATGGTCGCTGTTCCCAGTTTTTCGCTGTCCTCAAATGGCACCGTAAACTTGAAATAGAGATCATCCATGCCAAACCGCTTCGACCCTATTTGCAAGGTCGCTTGACGCTTCCAAAACTTCACGCTGCATTCCTTTCCCAGAGGTACAGCCGAACTTCTTTGCCGAAATTTTCAAATGTGACCTCCGAAATATCGTCGCCGGTCAGGCACAGCGGCATAATGACCGGCACCGGGAAGCGCTCATCCTCCACGCTGTTGAACAGCGGTCGGCCATATCTCACAATATCACCGTACACCAGCACTTCACCTGTGCTGGCAATCGACAGATCTACCGTAAAGAAACCGCCTACCTCATTGTAGCGGATGCTGAATGCAAACGTCCTGTCGCCCAGCTTGACGGAGAACGTATAAGGCACCTTTGACGTGTCAACATCAATATAGCTGACCTCATTTCCGAGGTCGATGAGTTTCAACCCCTCCATAGCTTCACTCCTTTACGCGGCGCTGTAGGCCCTTGTCGTGCGGCCAGACGGCCCGCTGCTGCTTGCCGCCTTGTTCGCATAGCTGTTGACATAAGAGGAATACGCGCTGGAGGAAATAGTCTGGGACACCGTTGT
>OGMR01000681.1_pt1 | contig 14861 bp, 10 predicted proteins | sample 1573251 | NCBI WGS metagenome assembly OGMR01 (sample SAMEA2581979, study PRJEB24529) | metagenome | biome: Human gut stool | place: China | collected 2011
ATAGCTTATATGCCTACTGAAAGTTATTTTTATAACTATATGAGCTGTGCTGATATTGGAAAGTATTATGCTGATTTCTTTGAGGATTTCTCACTTGACCAGTACTACAACTATCTTAATGAGATGAAGCTTACGCCTGACATGAAAGCCAGCAAGATGTCATCAGGAATGATGGCTAAGCTTAAGCTTGCTGTTAATCTTTCAAGAAATGCATCTGTTATTATGCTTGATGAACCACTTAACGGTGTTGATATTGTTGCAAGAGAGCAGGTTATCAATGCGGTAATCAGCAAGGCTTCACCTGATAAGATTATCATCATGTCGAGCCACCTTGTTGATGAGCTTGAAGCTGTTATTGACTACGCAGTATTTATCAAAGACGGTGTGATTGTTTCACAGGGAGATGCTGAAAATTTACGAACAGCTTCGGGCATGTCAATCGTTGACCAGTACAAACGCATTTATGCATATTAAAAGGGGGAATCTTCAATGTTAAAATTAACAAAATACGAATTGAGAAAGAATCTTCTCGGTATAGGAATCGTGGCAGGTATTATCTGTGTACTTCAGGCTCTGTTTATGTTTTTCTGCCTGACTGAAAATCTTAACTATACAAGCCTTTTCGGAGGACTTTTAATAATAGCTGCCTCTGTAAGTTATTTTATTGTATTTATATTTGGAGTTGTAACATATTATAGAGAACTTTCAAGCAAAAGCAGTTACCTGATATTTATGACACCTAATTCATCTCTTAGCATAATTACATCAAAGCTGCTCTATACACTGATTATTGGAATAGGAATTTCAGCAATATTCATCGGCTTTGGAGTTCTTGATATATTCATGATGGCTGGTGTCTTTGGTGATCTGGCTGACGCACTCAAGAATTTCTCAGAAATGTTAAAGATTATGGGTATTGATGTTGTCAATATAATTATTAATATTGTAGCTGGAATAATATCATTCCTTATAGCTTTCTTCTTCCTTATATCACTTGCATACTTTGCCATAACACTATCTTCAACTGCCTTGCAGAACAAGAAGATTAAAGGATTTATCTCAGTTGTATTATTCTGTGTCCTTGCATATGCAACAATTAAGATTTCTTCTTTGTTGCCTGAACTTTATAAGAATCCAGACAGCTTATCCCAGGCATTAATGTCAAGCCTTCCAGCTACCATATTCCAGTTATTAATGGTGGTTGCATGCACATTCGGAAGTGCCGTTCTTCTTGATAAGAAGGTAAGTCTGTAATTCATATTCTTATAGGCAGGGATGTTGGCAAAACCTACTAAAAGCTTCATAGGATTTAATCTAGTAGGTTTAATTCTTACAATTACATATTAATTTTGTTTAAAAGACCTACTAACTTGATGTTCTCATCGAATATAGTAGGTCTCTTTATAGTTATTCTGTTGTTCAAAGACAGATTTCATCTCCAAAACACCTACTAATATCCTAATATCTCTCTATCTAGTAGGTTTCCAGCTCTTACCAACAAGATATATCCTTAATTTTATCTATGCTCTTCATTCTTAATTGCCTCCCAGAGGTTTTTCTCAACTTTGCCTGCCATAACAGATAGTGTCTGCACCTCTTCTTCACTAAATCCATTATATATAACATTATCAATTCTGTTAAATATCCTGATAACTTCATCAGCCTTCTGGCTGCCATAATCAGTAAGTAACACATTCCACGACCTTCTGCTTGCCGGATTATTTTCTCTCTTTAACAGACCATCCTTTTCCATTCTGTCTAATGTTCTTGACATCGTAGTTACATCCATAAGGCAAGCATCCGCCAGCTCTTTCTGATTCATAATCCCATGTTCTCTTAATTCCTTAAGAATTCTTGGCTGCCCCTGGCCAACTGTAAGCCCAAGTTCAATAAAAAATGGCCTTATCAGCCGTCTTCGAAGCATTTCAATATCAAAGAACACATTTTTAATTTCATTATCCATAATTACATTTCCCCTCTTAAGCACTGATTTCATGCGGTATACGACACTGTCTAATCAAGCTCAAACTGTCCTGTATACAACTGATAATATCTGCCCTTCTGCTCAAGCAGTTCATCGTGACTGCCTCGCTCGATTACCTCGCCCTTTTCAAGAACCATTATGGCATTAGAATTTCTTACTGTCGAAAGTCTGTGAGCGATAACAAATACTGTTCTTCCCTCCATTATCGCATCCATTCCCTTCTCTATCAGCCGCTCAGTTCTTGTATCAACCGAGCTTGTCGCCTCATCAAGAATAAGCACTGGTGGCTTGGCAATAGCTGCTCTGGCTATTGCGATGAGCTGTCTCTGTCCCTGTGACAGATTGCCGCCATCAGCCGTAAGCATCGTGTCATACCCCTGCGGAAGCCTTGTTATAAATGAATCAGCATTGGCAATCTTAGCTGCTTCCCTGATTTCCTCATCAGTTGCATCAAGCTTTCCATATCTTATATTATCTGCAATAGTTCCTGTGAACAAATGTGTATCCTGAATTACCATTGCAAGTGAACGCCTCAGGTCGTCTTTCTCAATATTCATTACATCAATGCCGTCATAAGTAATCGTACCTGACTGGATATCGTAAAATCTGTTTATAAGATTAACAATAGTAGTCTTTCCCGCTCCTGTCGAACCAACAAATGCTATCTTCTGTCCTGGCTTTGCAAACAACGAAATCTTGTTAAGTACCCTCTTTTCAGGCACATATCCGAACACAACATCATTAAATCTTACATCGCCCTTAAGCTCAATAAGCTCCCCTGTCGGCAGCTTCCATGCAAAAAAACCTGTCTTGTCAGAAGTTTCTGTAAGGGTATTATCCGCATTTTTAATGACATTGCACAAAGTTACTTTCCCTTCGTCAGGCTCCTCTGCCTCATCCATCATGTCAAATATTCTCTCAGCTCCCGAAAGCGCTGAAAGTATGAAATTAACCTGCTGTGTGAACTGGTTTAATGGCATGGCACTCTGTCTTACATACACAAGATATGCAGATATGCTGCCAATGTCCATGATTCCTTTTATTACAAATATGCCTCCAACGCAGGCAGAAAGCGCATAATTAAAATATGACAGACTTACAATTACCGGGATAAGCATGCCCGAATATGCAAGTGCATTAGTCGATTCCTTTCTAAAGCTCTCATTCATCTCACAGAATTTTTCAAAATTCTTCTGCTCATGGTTAAATACTTTTTCAACCTTCTGACCTGCCATCATTTCTTGAACAAAACCGTTGATATTGCCAAGCTCCTTCTGCTGTCTGTGATAATATTTCTTGCTGCGTTTACCATTGTATTTGATAAAGATGAACATAAGAATAAGAAAAACAACAACAATAATAGTCAGCCTTACACTTAATACCAGCATCATTGTTATAGTTCCAAAAAGCGTAAGAAAGCTCTGTATTACCATGGCAAAACTATTGTTCATTGCTTCCTGAACCGTATCAATATCATTAGTGAAATGACTCATAATCTCACCATGTGTATTATTATCAAAATATTTTAACGGAAGCTTCTGTGTGTGCTTAAAAAGGTCCATTCGAATCTCACTTACTACCTTCTGGGAAGTATGCACCATAAGCCTGTTGTAGCCAAGCGTTGAGAGCGCACCGCACGCATACATGACACCCATTCCGCACACAGCTATGATAAGTCCCTTCATATTGCCCGGCACGATAAAATTATTCACCACTGGCTTTATTAAAAATGTTCCCATAATTCCTGCACCTGCGCTTATAAATACAAGCACTGCCACAAGCAGGAAAGCCCATTTGTAATGACCAAGGTATGAGAGAAGATGCTTAACAGTCTTCTTAGTGTCCTTTGGTCTTTTATATCCAACATACTTAGCCATTAAAGATCAGCTCCTTCCTTCTGGGATTCATATATTTCCTGATATATCTTATTAGTCTTTAACAGACTCTCGTGTGTTCCAATCGCATTCACACATCCACCGTCCATAATAATTATCTGGTCAGCATGACGCACTGATGAAATTCTCTGTGCAATTATAATCTTAGTCATATCAGGCAGCTTCTTTGCAAGTGCATTTCTTATCTTTCCTTCAGTTGCAGTATCAACCGCACTCGTTGAATCATCAAGAATAAGCACTTTAGGCTTCTTTAATATTGCTCTTGCAATACATATTCTCTGCTTCTGTCCGCCTGATACATTAACACCTTCCTGTCCCATCTCTGCATCAAATCCTCCAGGAAGCCTGTCTATGAATTCATCAACACACGCTATGCTGCATGCCTCTTTAATCTCATCCAGAGTCGCATTTTCATCGCCCCATCTTAAGTTATCAATAAGCGAGCCTGAAAACAGCGTATTCTTCTGCAATACAACTGAGATTGCATCTCTTAAATGTCTTACCGGGTATTCCTTAATACTAATTCCATCTATCTTAATTTCACCCTTACTTGCATCATAAAGTCTTGGAATAAGCTGGATAAGCGTCGTCTTTGATGAACCTGTCTGGCCGATTATTCCGACTGTCTGTCCTGCATTAATGTGAAATGAAACATCTGACAGCACATATTCTTTAGCAGTATCCTTATATTTAAACCAGACATGGTTAAATTCAATCTCACCCTTCTTAACTTCAATGTCCTTTGCATTCTCATCAGTTATATCAATCGGCTCGTCAATTACCTTCATAATTCTTTCTGCAGAAGCAAGTGACCTTGTCATAAGAAGGAACACATTTGACATCATCATAAGAGAATTAAGTATCAGAAGGACATAGCTTAAGAAAGAAGTAAGCTGTCCAATCATCATCTGTCCTGAATTAATCAGTCTTCCGCCTATAAGAAGAATACCAAGAATTGTAGAATACATAACGAACTGCATAGCAGGCATGTTAAGTACAGCTATTCCAAATGCTTTCTCTGATTCGTTTTTCAGATTATCATTAACGTGTCCGAATTTTTCAATTTCGTAATCGCCACGCACATATGATTTAACAACTCTTACTGCTGTAAGATTCTCCTCTATACACCTGTTTACAAGGTCAACTGCTCCCTGCATTCTTCCATATCGTGGACCAACATTAATGATTATTATGATGAGCAGGACTGCCAGAACTGGCAGTGCTACAAGAAAAACCAGTGCCAGTGTTGAATTAATCTGGAATGCCAGAGTCGTTGCAAATATCAGCATTACCGGACTTCGTCCAAATGGACGCATTCCTGTCGATACAGCATTCTGGATATTAGTTACATCACTTGTGAGTCGTGTAACCAATGACGAAACACTGAAATGGTCTATATTAGAAAATGAATAAGACTGGAGTTTCTCATACTCAGCCTTTCTTATATTAGCACCCAGTCCCTGACCTGCAAGTGCAGAAAATCTTGCACTTCCCACACCTAATATAAGTGCAGCAACTGCACATACAGCCATCTGGATACCTTTGTTTATTATATATGGAACATCTGAATTGGTCACACCTATATCAATCAGGTCAGCCATCAGCTTAGGTACCATAATCTCAAGCACAACTTCAACACCTATACATATAAGCGCCAGCCATGCGTATTTCTTATATTCTTTCATATAAGAAAAAATTCTTCTCAACATTACTTGCACCTCCAATTGTTGCATATACAACTATTGTATTTTCAAGTTCAAGCAATGTCAAGAAGACATTTTTATAATTATTTTACATTTTTCTTATAAACCATATAAGAAATTACTGATGTAATCACCTCTGTAATCCAGAAAGCATGCCATACGCCAACAGCTCCGGCTATCCTTGACATTATGAATGCAACCGGAATTATTACAGCAACATATCTGCATACAGATATAATAAGTGACGGAAATCCTTTCCCAAGTCCTTCAAGCGCACCCGCCGAAGTAACTGATACCGTTGATACAATAAATCCGGCACTTATTATTCTTAACGCTGTCTCGCCAGCACTTATTGTATCTGGATTACTTGTAAACAGACCGATAAGTGACCCCGGTATTGCAAGACAGAGAATTGTACCTGCTGCCATAATAGCAAATATAAGTACCATTGATGTCTTATATATCTTTCTTACTCTCTCATGCTCTCCTGCTCCATAGTTATAGCCCATAAGCGGTCTCATTCCCTGTACAACTCCGTTGGCCGGCAGATACAGAAATGTCTGCAGCTTGTAATATACTCCAAGAACGAATACATACACAGCCGAGTACGCAGCAAGTATTACATTAAGCACTGATATAAGAATAGATGGAAGTGCAAGGCTTAAGCTTGCAGGCATACCAATAGAATAAAGTCTTTTTGCCATCGAACCTTCTATTCTCATCTCCGATTTTCTGAATTTAACCGGAATAGGCTTAACAATATATATTATGATATATAGCACTGCTGCCGAAGTCTGGCCTATTCCTGTCGCAAGTGCAGCGCCTTCAATTCCCATTGCAGGAAATGGACCTATTCCGAATATCATCATCGGGTCAAGCACAATATTAACTATACAGCCTGTCATAAGACATACCATAGAAGCATTCATTCTTCCAACTGCCTGAAACACCTTCTCAAACATAAGCTCAATTCCAAGCATTATTGAAAATGCAAATGCAATATTGGAATATTTAAGTCCTAGTGAAACAATCTCTGCGTCTTTTGTAAACATTTTTAAGAATACCGGCATACCCGCAATACATATAACGGTAAGCACAACAGCGTGTATACAACTTAGGAGCATGCCCTGGCTGGCTGCTTTATCTGCCTGCTTCTGGTTCTGTGCGCCCATAAAAAATGATATGACCGCATTTATTCCTATTGCAAATCCTATCATAACCGAGCTTATAAGATTCTGTACCGGAAATACCAGTGACAGAGCTGTCATCGCATTTTCACTTATCTTAGCAACAAAGAAGCTGTCAACAATATTGTACAATGAATTAACCATCATTGAGATTACCATTGGAAGCGACATTTTTAATAACAATGGGAGTATCTTCTGCTCCTTCATATATGTCTGATTCATATTAACTACCTGTCCTTTTCGTAAAAAAAGAGCCAACGAGTGGCTCTTTTTTTAATGATACACGATAATATTTAATTATTCAACCAGATTCTTTCTCGTGATGAATGGATTGAAAACCTATTGGTGAAAACCTACTAAACGCCTGTGAATTCTCGATTTCGTAGGTATATTTTCCAACTTAATAAGTTAATTCCAATTATTAAACCCACTCATTCATTATCCAGATACATTTTAGTAGGCTTTTCCCAGCAATTATTCTCCAAAAGAGATGCATTTAAACTGAAAAAAGCATACTAAACTTGATATATTTGCCCACTTAGTAGGTTTCTGCCTCTTCTCAACTTATAAGCTTCCTTCTAAAAACCTACTACAATATCGCGCAAATCAATTCTAGTATGTTTCTGACTCAAAAGCCCAGAAATCCAACTCACATCACGGTAAGCTCATATCTTACTTCTTCCCCTTCTGTGTCAGCAGAACTGACATTATCAATGAAGTTATCGGCACTGTAAGTATTATGCCCATTGTTCCTGATATTCCACGCATTATCTCAATTGCAACCGAGTACATGTTAAGAATCTGGTGCATCTGGTATGAATATGCGTATATTATCATGACAAGTCCCAGACTTCCTCCTGCATAAGCAAGAATAAGTGTGTTAGACATTGTTCCTATCATATCACGTCCAATATTAATTCCTGCATGGAATATTTCCTTTGCTGATATGTCAGGTCTGTTTTCTTTAATCTCATGTAATGATGATGAAACTGACATTGCAACATCCATTACTGCTCCTAACGATGCAATCAGTATTCCTGAAAACAGCATACCGCCTATGTCAAGCTTTGAATTCTGACCTACATATATTAGATTCTCTATATCATCAACATTATATCCTGTTACATGTCCAAAATGTCCGAAAACAAGTGCTATAAGACCTGATACAACCACTCCGGCTATTGTACCAAGCATAGCGCCAATTGATTTCTTCTGAAAATCTGCCAGCAGGATAAATGTTATTAGCGTAATTATGACAACTGATAATGTAGCTGCAATAAATGGTGAAACACCTATATACATCATCGGAATATACATCATTACTACAACTGCAAATGTGAATATAAGTGCGAGTACTGAATTGAAACCTTTCTTTCCTCCAACCAGCCACATAAGTCCGAAAAATGCTGCTAATAACGCAATTATCTCTGGTTCACGGTCATAATTATATACATTGGCAGAGAGGTTTCCATTATATTCACTTATATTAGCTATTACCCTTGTTCCAACCTTACAATTGGCACCGTACAGATATCCGTTAAGACTGTACGCTTTTACTTCTTCTCCCTTGTGGCTTCCTGATTTAATACGTAAAACAACCTCCTGGCTGTCGCCGCTTTCTAAGTCAGCGGCAGCCTGAAGGTCTTCATTATCATTCTGTATAACTACTGCCTTAACAAACTTAGTATTGTCTTTGGCAAGCAGTGGTTTTCTTTCTACACTGGTGTAGAATAGAAACATAGCAATCATAATAAGTGCCACAACAAGGTATTTACCAAATGTGTCTATTATCTTTCGCAAATGTCTTCCTTCTTTCTGATACCAACTATAACAGCGCCGATGCCTGCTGCTGCGGCAGCCATACAAGCATATACTCTTGCAAGCATGTTATCTCCTGTCTGTGGAGCTTTGCCATTATCTGTCGAAGAATTTGATGAATTATCTGTTGTCGAACCTCCTGCTGGTGCAGATGGTTCTGTTACTGTACCATTATCCTCCTGTACTGTAAGTGCATTGATTGCATTAACAACTGCCAGTTTAGCTTCTTCTAATGCAGCACCATCAACTTTAGGAGCATTTTCTGCCTTGTAATCCGCAAGCTGTGCCTGTGCACCTTCCTGTGCCTGAATGTATATTGTCTTGTCCAGAAGTGTTGATACGCCCTTCTTAAATCTGTTAACACTCTTTCCGCTCTCAGACGTTGACTTGTCTGCTGCATTCTTTACAGAACCATATCCTGACACCCTGTCAGTATCTTTACCATAATTATTTACGATATCTGCAAGCATTGGGTCTTTGTCTGTTGTATATGCTGCCTTAATCTTCTTTAATGCTGAGAGAGCATCCTTAAGAGAATTCATGCTGTCTTCTGTATAATTAACCTCTGTGCCGTTAATTAAAGCTTCTGCATTATTAATAACCTCATCCACTGACATATCTGTATTAGTCTTATTGATTGTAAAATCATCAGCATATTTATTACCATTGTAGTCATATGTCTTGATGGTAAGTGAGCCGCTTGAAAAATCAATTGTTGAGAATGATGGGAGACATGCATTAGTTCTCTCTGCAATGTAGTATGGTGTATAGTTAAGCAGATTGTAGTACTTAGAACCTGAGCCTGAACCTGTTGTTATATAAAGAGTTCCATCCGGATTAGTTACCGAACCGCTGCTTATATCATAGTCAACTACATTTCCATCAAGAATCTGATAACTTCTTGAAAATGTGTGGTCATGTCCTGTAAGACATATATCAACGTTAAATTCATCCATTAATGGTGCAAATACAATTCTGTTAGTAGCAGCATCTGTATCTGCATGTGGCTGTCCTGAACCATAGATATCACTATGGAATATTACAACCTTCCACTTTGCATCAGGGTTGCTTGCAACAGCCTTATTCATAAATGTTCTGTGTTCCTCCTGATTACGGTTGTTGCTGTTTAATGATATGAATAACACATCTCCATAATTGAAATAGAAATCGCTTCCTGCTGCTGTACTTCCTAACTTATCCTCTGAATTAGGGTTGTTAAAATGTGCTGAGTAATCCGAACCTGCCATATCATGGTTACCGATTGTTGCAGCGATTGGAAGGCTTCTGAATACTGATGGATAAAGATATCCTGCATACTCACTCTCTCTTGTCTTTTTATCATCATCCTTAGCTGCACCAGACTGGTTAATCTGATCACCTGCTGACAAAAGGAATGATGCATCTGGACATGTCTTTAATGCCTGCTGCATTGTCTTATTCCAGTTGTATGCATCTCTTGCAACACTGGCATCATTAGCTGATTTATCTGAACTGCTTCCTGAAGCACCAACCTGAGGGTCACCGGTAAGAATAACCGAAAACTTATCAGTTGCCTTAGTTGTGTAATCATATTCAGCAGACCATACACTGTCATCTCCTGTGTAATTGTCTGTGTACTGGTAATGATACTGTGTGTTCTCTTCAAAGTAATCAGCTATGTTTACCTTATTAGCTGCACTGTATGACTTCCCCTGCCAGTTCTCAGCACTGATAGACTCGGCATTACCTGTTACAACCTTGGCTGATGACTTTGAGCCATCCTTCCATACCTTTACTGCTGGTGTTCCTTTTCCAGCTGAATACCATGAAAAATTAAGATCTGCCGCATCTGAGCCTGGAGTTAAAGCCACATTTTCAGTCTGTGCATAAGCTTTTTCTCCTCCCTGCCATACATTAGAAAGCCAGTTCTGGAAATCCGCTGAATTATCTGTATCCTGCTTGAATGTACTCTGACTCACATCCGCCTCACCATATGCAAATGCATTAATGAGTGGCGCCTGACTTACAAGAACTGTTGACATTGCAGCAAGTGCTGCACCTTTTCTTAATAAATTCTTACTTCTCTTCATTTTTTCCTCCACATAATGAGATATATTTATTCGTATACTGTTGTGCAACGAATTGTCATTACTATATCCCTATGTGGTAAACTTACAATAATTGCCCTGTAAATCTTATGTAAAATTTTTGTTGTAAGCAAAAAATAAGACACAGATGTTTAATGTCTGTGTCCGATTTTTTCAATTTATTTATTCTCAAGCTTTGTAATACATTTATCCAGAGATGTTGCAAACCAGTCAATATCGTTCTCTGAAAATACCATTGGTGGACGAAGCTTTAAGATATTTCCGTAATGGCCTATAACTGATGTAAGAATATGCTCATCTCTTAACATCTCTATTACATTCAACGCCATATCCTTATCAGATGTCTTATTACCATCATTCTTTACGAATTCAAATCCTAAAAACAAACCTGCACCTCTTACATCACCTACTGATTCAGGGTGTCTCTCCTGTACCTCTTTAAGTGCCTTAAGAAGTGCCGCACCTGCTTTCTTACAGTGTTCCTGAAGATTTTCATCCTTAATATATTTAAGAACAGCCTGAGCGGCGGCTATTGATACAGGATTACCACCAAATGTATTAAAGTAAGGAAGCTTGTCGCTGAAGGCTGCAAGCACATCCTCCTTTGCAGCAAGTCCTGAGATTGGAATTCCGTTACCCATAGGCTTACCCATTGTTATCATATCAGGGACAATTCCGTGTCTCGCAAATCCAAAGAATGCCTGTCCGGTTCTTGCAAATCCCGGCTGAACCTCATCTGCTATAAATACTCCGCCATTCTTATGTACAACATCTACTGTTGCTTTTAAGAATCCTACAGGGTCAGGATATATACCATCTGATGAGAATATTGAATCAGCAAGGAAACAAGAAAACTTATATCCTGCCTCATTTAATTCATCTATAGTCTTTTGCATCTCTGACGCATACCATGCTGTGAATTCTTCTGGTGTTCCACCATGACGGTAATAATCTGGTGCTGTTATAAGCCTTACATTAGGAAGTAATGGCTGACCGGCTCCAAGTGAAGGTGAACAGCCTGATGTTAATGCACTTGTTCCGTGGTAGGCTTCCTGTGTGATAATTATACCGGTACCACCCGTATAGGCTTCTGCCACACGAAGTGCAAGGTCATTAGCTTCTGAACCTGTACACATATACATTATCTTATTAATCTCATCAGGCATAAGTGCAAGCAGTTCTTCACTGTAATCAAGAATTTTTTCATGAAGATATCTTGTATGTGTATTAAGCGTTTTCATCTGTTCTGTAACTGCATTTACAACAGCAGGGTTACAATGTCCTACACCAGCTACATTGTTATACATATCAAGATATTTGTTACCTTCATCATCCCACAGATAATCTCCTTCTCCACGGACAATGTTAAGTGGCTTTCTATAAAAAAGTCTGTAAGCACCTCCAAGGTATTTTTCTCTCTTACTAATCATTTCCCTTGTTTTAGGACTTAACATAGATGCATATTCTTCCTTAAAACTGTTAGAGTCCATAATACTTGATTCTGTTGCCATAATTTCCTCCATTCTGCAAAAAGAAAAAGCACAGAACCTCTGATTTCTCAGAAATTCTGTGCTCCTTTGCACTGTCATACAGATTCATTCTGTCTGACATATATAATAGCAACATTTGGTTATTTGTCAATTTATAATCAAATGCTTATTAATCGTATTTCTTATTTATCTTAAGTTTTACAGATAATGCTATTAAAGCCACGACAATAATACCTGCAAGAACCCATACCCACACAGGAACATTCTTAATGTTATAACATCTTACATTAATCCACATCTGATTAATTCTTGTTGTCTCTTCAGCATCAAAATACTGCATAATGGCACTTCTATCCATAACCTCCTGCGTAGGATACTGTGCTGATAACTGTCTGTATGTCTGTTCTTCTGGAACTTTAAGTATATATCTTTCATCATCAGAATCACCTGAAAAGAAATATCCCAGAGGATAATCTACAACATCTGTATCACTTTCATCTGCTCCATAGTTCCACTTTACATAGTCGAATACAACATCACTGTCACCACCTGATATAACTGATGTATATCCAATATAGCTCATGTTTCTTACAGCATTTTCAGGTTTTGACAGAAAGTTAATAAAGCTCTGTGCTGCCTGCTTTTTCTCTGAATTGCCATTAATTCCAGACTTTAACATTACCCAGCCGTCAAAATAAAGGTTAGTACATTCTTCAGGTACTGCAAAATTAAGCTGAAAATCATCCTCGTCAGCCTGGTCCATAGTATATACAGCATCTCCAGACCACTGATAACCTGCGACTACCTTTCCCGTTATCATATCAGTCTTGGCACTGTCAGTCTCGAATGAATAGGCATTATTCTTAACTGACTGAAGATACTCCTGAATCCTGTCCACATTTGCCTCAGAAGTATCATTCATCTCCTCGGCAAGTTTTTCACGATAATCAGGACTGTTTATAAATGACGCTGACTTTAACTTGTCTGACTTAATTGCACCAACAGCTGCAAACATGGAATCTCTTACATTATCCTTAATCGTTATCTGACGCCTGAATTTGCTGTTATCAATTATCGTCCATGTAGATGCTTCTTTTTCTGTCACTTTATCAGGATTGTACACGATTCCTGTTATACCCCACATATATCCTGCAGCATAGCGGCTCCATGACTCACCATTAATCTTATTCTCGTCAAATGTTTTCTTTATAAATGGAGACACACCCTTAGCATAATAATTATTAGTAATTGATGTATCATAGAAATCATCTGAAAATGGCTCAAGCCAATCCTCTGCCATAAGCTTCATTATCATATATTCTGAAGGACAGATTACATCATAATCATCACCCAGAGTAAGCATGTTGTACAGTTCCTCGTTAGTTCCAAGGCAACTGTACTGTACCTTAATTTTCTTGCCGTAATTCTCATAATACCAGTTCTCGAAATCTGTAATTATCGAATTCTCACCCTTTATGCTTCCGCTTTCAAGGTCAATTATATCATCATCACTCCAGTCTCCGGTATCAATATATTCTTCCCAATTGCACACACGGAGTATGATTGTATCGTCTGCTGCCACCACTGTAAGACGGTTTGCATTAAACACTCCTGTTACTGCTGCTGTACCGCTTACTATCATTAAAGCTGAAAGTATTAATGCATTTATCTTTCCAATAATCTTATTCATCAGCTCCAGCCTCCTCTCGTACAGCCTTTCTTGCTGGCGCAAGATTAATTGCTATCTCAACTACAATAACAATAAGGAATATTATTGTAGATAAAGCCCACAAAGCAGTCTTGATATCAGTCTGTGAACCCTTGGTTGCATTAACAACATAAGTACTTATTGTGTCAAATGTTGCAGGCTTAGTGTATGTTGCAACGAAATAATCATCCAGTGATAATGTAACTGCCATAACAAATCCTGATGCTATACCGGAAGCAATCTGAGGTATTATTATCTTAAAAAGTGCATACACAGGTGTTGCACCAAGGTCAAGTGCTGCTTCATACAGACTTGGATCCATCTGTTTTAATTTAGGAACAACAGCCAGATATACGAACGGTGCACTCAGTATAACATGTCCCGCAACAAGAGGTATATAAGTATCCTTGCTGACACCTAATACAACTACAAGAAGAATACAGATAGAAAAACCTGTAACTACATCTGCATTGACAACAGGAACCTGATTAAGAACTGACATTGCTCCTTTTACTTTTCCCTTTGAATAAAATGCACCTATAGCACCTGTTGTTCCAAGTATTGTTGCAAGTACAGCACTTCCAACAGCAAGCAGCACAGAACCGATTATCATATTAATAAGCTCCGGAGTCGTAAAAAGTGTTACATAATTATGCATTGAAAATGCATGTATTGCTCCTATATTAGCGGCATCCGTAAAACTGTATACTGCAAGCACAAGAATTGGAATATACATGAACAAAAGGACAATGCATATAATCATATATTTCAGAAATTTCTTCATTATACAAGTCCTCCTCTTCCAGCATTTTCTGACTCTTTATCACCCGAAACCAGAGTGACAATACATATAATAACAAGAAGTATCAGTGCTATCATTGAGCCATTGTGCCAGTCATATGCACTGAAATAACTTCCAATCAGACTACCCATAATATATGTGCTGTTATAAAGCATATCAAGAACTACATAGTTAGTCATTGCCGGAA
>OGMR01000695.1_pt1 | contig 14758 bp, 7 predicted proteins | sample 1573251 | NCBI WGS metagenome assembly OGMR01 (sample SAMEA2581979, study PRJEB24529) | metagenome | biome: Human gut stool | place: China | collected 2011
GCCGCATATTCACCCCATGCCTTGTCGATATCATAAGTCATTTGAAGAGCCTTTCCCTCATAACCGTCTACCTCTTCAAGAGATCCTCTACCACCGCTATCGCCTACACCTTCGACCGAAGTTATTCCATTCTCGAAATCGTCCACCGTGATGTTCACCGGTATTTCATAAACCGGATTTTTCCAAGAAAGCGTAATTCTCCCATCGACAAAATTTCCTGTAAATTCACTCGGTGCAGGAGGAGGCGTAGTATCCCATACAACCGACACCTTACCTTTGGCATAAGCCCTTACGGGAGTATTCACTCCATCGTCGATAGTTCCATAAATCCAATAATCTCCTTTCGGTTGTAAATTGCGTACATTCCAATCGTACGAGTCTATTGCCTGTACATCGCTGGATAACCCTGTTACAATAGAAGTTCCATTAATACTGTCCAAAGAATAATACAAATTGATTTTTGCCGTACCCTGAGGATCGAAACAGGACCATTTGATTTTAAAACTATCGGTCACCGGGTCGTTATTTCCGTTCGGTTCCGTAATATATAAACTCGGCTTTAAACCTCCCGAACGAGTAAATTCATACGAATAAAATTCATTCCCGTCTCTGTCGCGAGCAATCAATTTGACCTTTTCACCATTCTCCGACACATCGATCGTAGAGAATCCGGCAATCTTATTAAACATCAAACTATACGGTTTATCCACCATGTTATATTGATCCCGGTTGCTCCCGTTCATCGCACCCGGACGAAGATAGTGCACGCCCGCTTTATACAGATGCTCGAAATTATGTTCGTCACCACCAAAGACAAGAATATGCTTACCCGCCAATGCGTGTTTCTCCAACAACGGCGCTATATATTCCTTTTGGCTGGCCGACCACTGCCCATGATAACTGGTTGAATAGACATTGACATGCGCAAAAATAAATATCCATTTCGAATCGGCATTCGTTAATTGTTCGTCCAACCAAGTCAACTGTTTCGAACCAGTGGCAAACGAAGGATCGTCTTTACCTTCATTCCAGTTACAACCGATAATTTTCACATCGCCGTAGTCCATAGCGAAATAGGACTCTCCTCTCGGGTCTATCCGTTCATCGGTATCGATATATCCATGAGATGGGACAGAAAAATAATCGTAATAAGTAGTAGGGCCGTTTTCATCGGATTTATCCATCGTTTCATGATTACCGATAACGGAAGTAAGAGTCTTCGCTGTAAGCATGGATTCTCCGGGAATAAAAAATGCCGAGTTCCAAGTGCGCATATCGCCTTTATTTACCAAATCGCCGATAGTAATCCACATATCGGGATCGACACCCAACATAATCGGAGCCGAGTTCTGCCAAATCTTTTCATCGTTATCATGTACATCGCTGAACGCGACCAAACGGAAATCGGTTCCTTTCTCTGGGGCTGTTTTCGCCGTACAAATCGTTTCATAACGACGACTTTCGTCCCCCACCTGATAATAATATTCTGTAAAAGGTTCGAGTCCCGTCAATTCGATGACGTGCACAAATCCCTCGCCGTCCACATTCCAACCAGTCTCGGCTGTGAGCTTTTGTCCCAAATCGGGTGTTTTCCCATAATAAACCGTACCAGACGGATTAGAATCCAACGTCTGCCAAAGAATACGCACCGAATGGGTTGTCGGGGACATACTGTATGGTTTTTTGAAACACTCATAAGGCAATTCGCCTACCGGTGCGTTTTCAGTAGAAACGCCCCAGCGCGGGTCGCCCAAATCGCTACCGTCATCACCGGCTCCCACAGCCGGAGAATCTTTGTACAGCTGGAAGTTTCCATTCTCTGCATCTACAAACAGAGGATTCTTAGATATAATATTCTCTTTCGGTGCACTTCCATACAAATCCACGTTATAGGAGATAACGTTCTTTACAATGCTTTCATCTCCGTAGGCCGTAAAGCTCTTGGTATCGTCTCTTCTTTCCGAAAATGCCGAAATACAATTTTTTATCGTCGAACGGCCTGCATTATACAGATATACGCCACGACGGTCATAGCAGTTATAGAAAGTACAATGGTCGATCAATACAACCGGCATCAAGACTAGTTCTTCGCCACAATTTATACGGAAGAAATAATTGCTCCCTGTATTAAAATTAAGGAATGTAGAATTAGTAACGGAAAGAGTTTCGACCTGCGTATGAGCGCTAGAAGCATAAATTGCTTTGTTTGTCGTACTGTTGTCCGCCCCTATAAATATACAATCGTCGATCGTCAACGATTCTATTTTACCGGACAAAGAAACATAGACAAAACGATTGGTATAATTACGTACCGTACAACCGGATATAACCACGGGAGCTCCGGTGACCGTATCATCGATTCGAATTGCATCAGCAACTTCGGAGGCTCCATCAAAAACGATTCCCCGAATGGTAGCCCCGTCTTTTATCGAAAGCTTTCCTTGAATGATCGGAGCCGACTCCAACCCCTCGGCAGCACGTAGAGTAAGGGACTTATCTATCGTGACATTTCCTACATAGGTAACAGCTTCGGATAACTCGATGATATCGCCTGCCACTGCCGAAGAGACAGCGTCGGCAATAGTTTCCGTTCCCGAAACCGGAACAACCGCCGCCCTCACATACAGAGCTGACAAAAATAATGATAACAATAAAAACTTTTTCATTTGGATTAAATTAAGGATTAATAGTAAGTATAACTCTCGGCAAGCATAAACGGTTATTGCCATTATCCGGCATTCACCCTCATTATTCGCCTTTTACATCGGCGTCAAATTCGATTTTTTGGCCGCTTACCAAACGGTCGCATTCTATGGTTATCTCCATATCGGTACTACCGGCCGGTATTCCTACCCAACGGCTCTGATCCGGCTGTAAGTCTTTCAAGTTGGACTCGGAACGAACTCCATTGACTGCGACGTAGGCATCGTAATAAATGGGAGCCACTCCCGCATTCTTTATCTGTACACAAGTAGAGTCCTCTTTCACTCTCACATCTGTTATTTCATAACGATAGCCGCACAGCATACTCGCTTGTTTGATTCTATTCATTGTCTGGTACGAAGGCTGGTTATTCCCGATCATATAAGTTATGTGAAACCGTTTGGACTCACCTTCGAAATTCCGGCCATGTATACCGTCGGGATAATCCAATACATGTTCCTGATCATATTTCGTATAATAGCCGAACTCACCTCCTGCGGGCGAAGTCTGATATCGTTTTTCTCCCAAAATCTTCCAATTTTTGCCGTTATACTCGTCGTGCGTCTCGTGCATAAACGAGTCGTCAAACACACCGAATTTTAGATTTCTCAATGAAGCATCGGCTTCCAAAGGAGTATATTCCGAACTTGCGGCATCGATAGAAACGCTCCACGGCGTACTCTTGAATGTTTCGCTCATAAACCTGAAAAACTCGGCTTGAAATTCTTTGGAGGGAAATGTCTGTCCCATAATTCTCGGCCCATCGTATATATGGTACTCAGCCCATAAGCCGAAACCGGTTTGAAGGAATGCCAAACGCGGATCATTGTCATACCGTTCTGCAAATTTCTGATAAAACTCTTTGTGAAACCGTTGTAATTCGGGATGCCGCCAGTCGGGAAATCCGGTCCGTTTTCCCTCACTCAACGCCACGGTTTCTTCATAATCGGGCAATTCGCGAATATATTGAGGCACAGCGCTTTCATATCCCGGATAGGTATACCAAAATCGGATAATGGCTTGATGTTTTCGGGATGCGACAGCATCGAGAATTTGTTCGAGAGGAGTCCAGTCATACACGCCTTTTTCTTTCACTATATCCTTATATTGCATATACGAATATTCAAGACTGATGGCATCGGTATTCCGCTTGGCGTTATCTGCCCACAAAACGATACCCGTCATCGGTTGTACTCCTGTAATTTGCGACTGCAACGATATCTTTACGAAGCCGTCGAAATCCGGTTCTTCCATTTCATGTTTCGCTTCTGTATCGTGACAAGAAAAAAGAGAAAGTATAATAACCGGGAAAAAGAGATGTATAATTTTTTTCATCATGATATATCGAATTTAAGAAAATAAAAGCGGAGCGGCGGGATTGCCGCTCCGCAATAAAGGAATGAAAAAGCTATGTAATTATAATGTTGTAGGAGTAAATGTGACCGTAAATTTCTTACCGTTTGCCGGAACAATCGTGTAATAATTACCGTCCAGATTTTCTTTGTCGATAGTAAACCCGTCTTTCAAATCGACAACTATCTTATAGTAAGTTTCTTCTGTCGGAACAGGCAATAACAAACCGCTATCGCCAGCAGGAGTCACCCCGTCAAAATATTTCACAGAAATACAATATTTACCATATTCCTCTGCCGTATAAGGAACTGCCCAGAACGAAACGTCACCACCCCACGGCAAAATGGTAGCTATCGCCTGATAGGTATTCGCCGTCGGCGAAGTGCGATACAACGTTAAACGAGTCTTTTCATTCCAAGAGCCACGTTCAATACCCATAAATCTATTCCAACACCAACCGTCCATATAAATTACATCGGGATAACCCACGTTATTCATGACGTAAACCGTTCCCGAGAAAGCATCAAGACGTATCAAGTATTCGCCTGTCGGGGCAACCATCTTCCAAGTGGGGTTACCGGCCCCGGTAAACACGTCGTGATCACAATAAGCCATAGACAAATCGACTCCCTCGGCCGTTACGGTTTGGTCTTTCGTCAACTGAGCCAATCCCTCGTACGAGAAGTACTCTCCTTCGATCAACGCCAACGAAGAGCCACAGAAAGATATGGCAGAAGGAGCCAATGCTCCGTTAATATAAATACCTTCGTTGGTATAAGCCAATGTGCGAGTACCGTCGCTCAACTCTACTTTGGTATATTCTTCACCTTCTTTAAATACTTTCATCGAGAAAGCTCCGCCCAAAGTAATCGAGAAGCTGGCAGCCTTGTCCTCTGCTCCCAAAGTCAATCGACGATTGGCGAATGTCAAGAAATTGTCTTTTCCTCCCTCTTTGAAATAAAATTGTCCGGCAACGATAGCGCCCCACATATCGGTTTCTACGCTACCCGTACCGTCCGACGGCGGAGTCCATGCCCAATATTTGCGATTACCATTTTGATATCCCTGCATCTTCGTTTTCGAACGTTCTATCCAAATACCATTGTCGGGAGCATCGTTATCGTCCCAGTGACCGGAAATCGTACCGAAGATATAAAGCGATTCGCTAATCGGCGACCAATTTTGAGCATTACCCAAAGTCAATTCGAAACTAACTGCATTAAACGAAATTTTGAAATAGGCTTCTTCCTCGCCACCGAATACGATATTATCTTTTCCAAGAGCTATAATCTCGTCTCCTTCCATACCCCACGACATACCGGTTTTGTCGCTATTGGCATAAATCTTACCCGTAGCACCGGCCGGAATAAAATCTTCCACAGAAAATACATTTCCGTCCTTTTCCATCGTATAGACCAAATTGTTATCTAAGGCCAGATAAAGAGCATCGAATGTCGGAAGCGTTACACCTTTAATGCCAACTTCTTCCGTACTCAACTCATTGCTGGAATTTTTCACCGTAACCGAAATAGTCAAATCCCCGGCCACTGCATTTTTAGGTAACGGAAGAGCTATCTTTTCATTCATGTCATACGTTTTTCCGGTAAGCATTTTTGTCGTTTCATAAAACGCCCCATTGGCATTACTTACCGAAATCATATATTGACGCAAACCTTTTTCATCGGCAAATTTAGCCGTCAAAGTCACCTCATCGCCGTATTTTACATCGGTATTCGGAGTTACCGCCAGTTCTGAAATAGCAGAGTTCCCAGCAGTACCGCCGCCTCCATTAGGTTCATCATCGTCTTTACAAGAAGTAAATACAACCATTGTACTTACCAGTAAAAACATAAAATACTTCATTGTTTTTTTCATCACAGTAATTTTTTTTGTTAATAAATTATATCACTTCATTTACGAATCACTCATTTTTTCGTAAATACTAAATCTCCATTATAGATATCGGTCTTCTCATCAGAAGTTACATTAATTCTCATTAAAAGACTGTTATATCCGGTTTCAGCTTCCCAAACGCCTTCATTCGCCAATTGTATCGAATAATCGGGATTATCCCTCAATGTTTCCATAGGATCCGGCAAATTCAGATAAATATCATAATCTCCAATCGGCATATCGGTCGGCAATCCGGCTTCTATTTCGATAGTGCTTTCCATCTCGGGTTTCCATTTACGAGGGTCGACATCGAGAGGCAAAACATAAGTAGTCTGGTCCGATACATTTCTCAAAACCAACTCTACCGCCCGAGGATTAAACGGAGCGGCATATCCTTCATTTTTCACCCGCAAAACGACTTTCAGTAAATGACCCGGAGTCACATTAGTCGTATATTCGCCCGAAGTAAGGACAAAACGATATCCCATCTCCCGTTTAATTTTATCCATACAGCCCTGAGCGATCCAACGATCGTTCACGCCTTTATAATAATCGCTGTTCAAATAAGACCAACGAAGGTTACGCATTTCTTCCTGAGCCTTACTACAATCGGCAGGAGAAACCCCATCGGGAGGACAAGTCTCTCCACCCATAGGCAAATAAAGACCTTCCTGACCTAAATATTTTTTATCTTCGGTCACATTTTGGTACGTTCCATAATCGGTCTCACTGGCCATGAAACAGTCATTGTGGTGGCCAATACGCGCGGCAATTCCATTGGTATAAGCATTTGCCGCAGTCAATGCCGTGGTAGGCTTCCCGTTCAATCGGAGATATTCCTGCTTATATTGAGGCGTGCGCACTTGAACAACACGTCCCTCCGGCAATGCTTCAAGCAATTTATCGAGGACAGCCTTACGAGCCGACGGTGTATTCAAGTTATTGGTCGTATAATACCACTCTCCCCAAGAACCTATAAACCCCGCTTGCCAAACAGCTATTACATCGGCGTTCTTTGCCAAATAGGGTTTCAATTGGTCGATATGTGTTTGAATAATAGACAGCGGTGCATCAGGCTCAGTCTCCAAACTAGTATAAGCAAAACGTAACACACACTTTACACCGGCCTCCCGCATAGCCGCCATATCTTTATCGAAAAATTGAAGAGCTTCGTCGGTAAGAGCTTTATCTCTAAAATTTTCCAAATAGAAATACCTGAATATCAAAGAATATCCATTCGCACGATAATTTTTCAACGTAGATACACTCAATGCTCCCGAAGTTCCCATTTCACAAGAAGTCGCTTTATAAAAACCTCGTTCGGGATTAACGATTATTTCATTGGAAGCCTTATAAGAAACCTGCTCCATAGGAATATCCGATTCCTTATTATTCTCATTTTCCTTCTCACAAGAAGTACATGCCACTCCCAAAAACATCAATGCGCCGGCACTGAATAATTTAAATATCATATTCATAGCTCTTTCATTTAATTATTGAATTAATGTCAGAGAAACCGGTGTCCCTCGTTTGAGGAACACCGATCCCCATCTCTTAAATAGTATATTCGGGATTTTGAATTACCTTTCCTTTACCATCGACAATAACCGACGGAGGCAATGGATAAACATATTTATATTTCGCAGCATAAGGAGCTTGGCCGGCATTCAATTCCAATACCCTATCCAACAGTTTGTCGAAACGAATCAAATCGGCTCTGTATTGACCGCTTTCACACCAAAATTCATGAGCCCTTTCTATCAACAACTGATCGATAAATGACTCTTTCGAGGGAAAATCGGATAGCTTTTTATCATCGAGTTTAGCCCGGCCACGAACATCATTCATCAAGTCGACAGCCTCTTGCGTCACACTGCCGCCCGGTTTCATCACGATAGCTTCGGCCAACGAAAGCAATACATCGGGATAACGATATATGACTATATCCAAATCGGAATATCCGCCACTACCGGGAACCGCAGGATCGATCTCATACTTTTGGGGAATAGGGCCCAAATCGAGATATTGATCGGGGTTCTCTCGATTACGAACTTCACCGTTTCCCGTCGTATATTCAGGAAGCAAATAGGTTTTACGCGTATCGTTAGGCTCGAACGAATCATAAAAATACCACGTGCTTTGTACCGTCGCCCAACCTTGAATGAGACCATCGATATCCGGCGGCATAGCCATCATGTGCCACTGGTTCTGACTGGGACCATCGATGGCACAAGGAACGACATAAATATATTCCGATGTACACTTAGACTGTCCTGCCAATTCGAACAAGGACGGATAATCGTCGACCATCGCATAGCCATAATCGGCCGTCATCATCTCTCGGGCAATGGTCTCTACCTTGTTATAATAAGATTGGTCCTCGGGAGTTTCATGCAGATATAGACGAATTAACAACATGTTGGCCAAACCTTTACTGAATTTTCCATACTCGGTATCTCTCGGATAAGGCAAATTATCGGCAGCGAATTTCAAATCGTCTTCGATAAACTTAACCATCTCCTCACGAGACAAACGAGGAAGCGGAGCTTCATTCAACGGTTCATCAAGAACTTCTACCGGTGCAATTACCAGCGGACCGAACATATCGTACAAAATGTATGACAGATACCCACGAGCGCAACGTACCTCGGCAATATAACGATCTTTTTCCTCGCGAGATAATTCGCTCTTTTCTATCATATTCATTACCGTAGTACAACGACTTATTTTACCGATAAAACCGTAAGGCTCGTCACGAGTATAATAAAAATAAGTTACATCGGTAGTTTCCGTATTGAAAGAAAGTTCATGGCAATACTTCTGAGCGCCAAACTTTCCCGCCAGAATTTCGGTGCAAGCATCGTTCACAAACATTTGCCCCCTTTCGGAAGTCGTATTGATACCGTCCCACCAGCTACCGCGCAGAGGATAGTAACACGAAAGAACCATTGCTTCCAAATCTTCTTTCGATTGAGGAAAGATAGACGGATTTATATCGCTATAATCGATTGGATCCAACTCGCAACTATTCAGCATAGGAACCAACAGCAACAACAGTGTAAATTTTCGAAAAATCTTTTTCATTGTATTCCGTATTATATTGTTGTCTACTAAAATTTAATATCTACACCGACCGTAAACGTTCGGGCATTGGGATAAGCCGCCGCATAAGAATCGGTTTCAGGATCGAGACCTCCGTAAGGAGTAATAACGAATACGTTATTTACATCGACATGGAAACGCATATTCTGGAAAATTTTCCGTGTAGTAGCAGTAGAAGGAACCGTATATCCCAACGTTATATTTTGTAAGCGGATATACCAAGCATCTTCATAGAACCAGTCTCCGTATCCATAGGTCGAACCCGAGAAAAAAGAACTGGGATTTTTAGTCGAAGGATTATCGGGCATCCAGCGATCGTCGAGACAACGCAATCCGTTATAACCATACTGTGCCATTCCCCAAGCAGAAACGCCATAAGCCATACGGGTGGGATCCATCATCACCCGGTCGAAAGAGCCGTAGAAATTGAAATTCAAGTCGAAGCCTTTGTACCGGAAAGTATTGTTGAAACCAATTGTAAACCCGGGATCCGAAGAGCCTAATAAACGGTTATCGGCATCGTCGATAATACCATCTGGTTTCCCGGTCAAGACAAAACGTCCGTTACGAACTACGGGATCGCCGGTCTCAGGATCACGCAAATAACCGTTCAAGTCCTCAATAATCAACTGACCCGGTTTCAAATCGGGTTGCGCAGCAGGAGCCTCGTCTCCCTCTTGCATAATACCGATGGCCTTACGAGAATAAATGGCCCGAATAGGATCATTATCCCCTTCGTATACCGAAGGTTTCCAATCGGTCGTATGCTCTACCCACCAGTTTTTCACACGAGAGAAAGTAATATCGGAGAACCAAGAGAAATCTTTTGTCACGATATTTTTCGTATTCAAGGTAAATTCAAATCCCCGTCCTCCTGTCGTACCGATATTAGCCGAAACAAAAGTCAGGTCATGATATGTATTTAAAGGTTTATCTGTCAACAAATCCGTTATTCGACGTTCAAAAAATTCGAACGTACCGCCAATACGTCCATCGAACAAAGCAAAATCCAAACCGACGTTGAACTCTTTGGTTGTTTCCCATTTCAAATCGGGATTTTCCAAACGCCCTAAAAATACACCTGTTTGTTGGCTATTATCCTGTTTATTATATGCCAACTGTGCATAATAAGCTGCAAAAGCATTATTAGTTACACCTGTCGCATTTCCTACCGTACCATAGCTGACACGAGGTTTCAACATCGATACCACCGAACGGGCAGGTTCCATAAACGGTTCTTCGGCCATATTCCAAGCCAATGCCACGGACGGAAAATAGCCCCACTTGTGATTACGGGCAAATACGCTGGCTCCATCGGCACGGAAAGTAGCGGTCAACAAATAACGATCCATGAACGTATATCCTACACGGGCGAACGCCGAATAAATCTTATTCTCACTACCACCGGAAGCCACTTGTTTCGTACCTTCCCCAGATTGAAGACTGTTCCATAAGAATGCATCGGTGATAAATCCATTGTTGCCGGCACTTACATAATAGTCCTTATTAAACTCGGCCGACCAACCCACTACCGCATTAATACGGTGATTACGGTTGAACTCTTTCATATAGCTACCGGTCGTCTCGATCAGATATTTCTCGCTATCGTTTTCACTAATCGTAGCGATACCGTCGGAAAGACCGCCAAAAAGAGTCTCCTTAGGCATATAAGTCTTACGACTTTGATGAGCCCTATCCATACCCATACTGAACTTGAATACCAAATCTTTGATCGGCTCATAAGTCACATACGCATTTGCCAAAATACGATCCATCAATCCCTTATCCGTATTCAACAACAATGAGGCCGGATTCGGCTGAGTCGGTAACTGCGGATTGACAGGATAATTGCCATCTTCATCTTGCGCCGGAATATTCGGATTCATCTGTACGGCAGCCCGAATCATACCCGATTTTTCATATTCTTCGGCTCCGAGCTGCGTATTATCGTTAGCTATACGAGAAGCTGTAATGTTGACACCGGTTTTGAAATATTTATTGATAACCTGATCCACGTTAATTTTTGCCGAATAACGTTTCATTCCCGAATTTTCAATAATACCACGATTATCATAATAATTCAATGACATCATAAAATTGGTATTTTTGCTACCGCCTTGCACACTCACATTGTGTTGTTGCACGCTACCGTTGCGGGTAATCAAATCGAGCCAATCGGTTCCTTCACCGGCAGCTGCAATCTGTTTATCGGTAAACGACAGTTTATAAGCCACACCGTTTTTGGGAGAATCGATTGCCTCCTGTAAAGTACGATTACCATAGGGATAAACGTTATTCTCATACATCCACAAATCCCAAGTTGCGGTATTCATGGCGTTCATCCACTCTTTCAAATTATAGACATCGTAATTATCGGTGTATTGCTGAATAGAATAAGACCCCGAATAAGAGACAACCGTCCGGCCCTCTTTTCCTCGCTTGGTCGTAATTAAAACTACACCGTTAGCAGCACGGGAACCATAGATGGCCGTAGCCGAAGCATCTTTCAGAACTTCGATAGATTCGATATCGGCCGGATTGATAAAATTCAATACGCTCTGTGTCCCAGCAACCATTCTTTCATTCGTCGTCGATGGTTGTTCCAATTCTGTTATAGGAAAACCGTCCACTACGTATAAAGGTGTTTTAGAACCATTGATAGAACCCTCTCCACGTACACGGATATCCAATCCGCCACCCGGCTGGGCACTATTCTGAGAAATCACCAAACCGGCAGCTTTTCCTTGCAAGGCATGAGCAACAGAAGGTGCTACCGCAAGATTAAGATCATCGCTCTTCACCGAAGAAACAGATCCTGTCAAATCGCGTTTCTTTACCGTACCATAACCGATAACGACGACTTCGTCGATGTAATTTCCATTTTCGGTCATAGTCACATCTAATTTTTTCGAACCGCCTATTTTCACCTCTTGGGTATCCATACCCACATATGAAAAAACAAGCGTTCCATCGGCTGGGGCCGAGATGGTGTAAAAGCCGTTATAATCGGTAGAGGTTCCTTTTGTTCCTCCTTTCACAAGAACACTGACACCGATTAACGGATCTCCAACAACATCTTTCACAACACCGGATATTTGTATATTCTGAGCCATTGCTCCCAAATATCCGCACATAAGAATCAAGGAGACGAAAAATCGCGTACAAAACCGAAATTTCATACTGTGTTTTCCATGATTCCGTTCTACTTTCTGTAATAGATTCATAGATCGAGATTTTTAGTTTGTTAAAAAAATTATATAGAGAAATTTGGACTTTCACTTTTTCACTTCGTTCGCTTGGAACAAAAGCGCTCTCTCAAACTTGCAATGCAATCGAGCCTCAGGACCCTCAACCTCACCCAACGAAACTTCATTGAAATAATCATACAGTTCATACTTTTTACCTTCTTCCAGACCTTTCACAAGGATATCACCATCGAACGACGAAGCATAAAAAGCGTAATACAACGTGCCGTCCTTACGAATGACATGAGCTTCGGGACGAGAATAGCCTATATCATACAAGCCATTTACATATTCTCCTGTCGAAAGCATCTTCTCGTTATACAGCGAGAACCATTTCTTCCAGATAACCTCCTTCTCAGGAGTCAATCGATAATCGGCTTTTACCTTAGGATTATTCTTTGGCCAAGTAAATTTGGTTCCCAATACGGCTCCTATACCGAACGACGAAGCAAAGTCATCGCCATGATCGCTCAATTCGACATGATCGCCGAAATAGGCCGTTCGAGGAACCAGTGCTTTATAGACATATCCTTTCAAACGTACTTGCCAGCTACTGGTCGGGTCGGAGGCTACCGTTTGGTTGGTATAAGGCAAATTATAAAAAGACATACAGCAGCCGCAGGGACAGTTTTGAATAACCGCATGCGGATTGATTGACCGGGATTCGTCATATATCATCTTGAAGAATCCGGGTAACTGCTCATAAGAATATTGGGGACATTCGGGGTGATGCTTCCAATTATAATCGGGATGCACGCTATTCAAATGCTGACCATCGAGTTTCAATCCGTCGAAGTCGTATTTTTTCATAAATCGATCCACCAGATCTCGACTATACGACACCACGCCCGAATCGACAGGGGAAAGGTAATAACTGTCCCACCAAGTAATATAATGCGGGGTCTGTTGCTTGGAAAGCGTAATAAAATCGGGATTTTCTTTCAGTACTTTCGTACCCGGATCGGCAGCCAGCGGAGCCCACCAAAGTTGAACTTTCAAACCATAGGCCTTCATCTTTTTCACCAAATCGACCATATCCCTATCGCCACCGGGGAAACGTTTGGTATCGAGCTCCCAATCTCCTTCGGCTATTTGATAACCGTCATCGACAGTCGCCCATTTGATGCCCAACTCTTTCACCTTAGGCAAAGTCCCTAAGATTTCGGCAAAAGTGTGATTGCATATTCCATAAATACCCCTGATGCGGCATGGAAATTGCTGATTACAGACAAGCTTGTGACACTCGGCACAGCTTTGTGATCCCCATCACCGGCCTGCACATGCGGACTGGCGAACGTCCTTATCTATGGAGTTGACGAACCATGAGCATCACAGCGAGCCTCGGGCGGCTCTCCTGCGGCTCCTCCCTGCTGGCTGGCGGTCCTTTGTGCATCATCCTCGGCGCCCTGTGCTTCAGCACCACCGGCACCGTGCAGGCCCTGGCTCCGGATGGCAGCCACCCCCTGGGCATCGGGGCCCTGCGCATGCAGATCGGGGCGCTGGCCCTCTGGGCCTGGTGCGCCTGCCGCCATTCCCTGCCCGCAGGCCTGCGACACTGGCAGCTGCGCTGGCTCATCCCCGCCACGCTGGGCCTGCTGGGCTTCCAGGTGTTCTTCTTCTGGGGCGTCCAGCAGGCGGGCGTCGCTGTGGGCACGGTGACGGCCATCGGCTTCTCTCCCGTCATGGCGGCCATCCTGGCGCGCATCATCCTGGGCGAAAGGCCTGCCCGCATCTGGTACCCCGCCACGGCCCTGGCCCTGGCGGGACTCGTGCTGCTCAATCTGGGCGGCAGCCAGGGCGCCAGCACGGCCGCCCTGATCCTGCCCTTGCTGGCGGGGGCCTGCTACGGCGCCTACTTCGTCTTCAGCAAGCCTCTGGGCCGGGTCCACGCGCCGGAACACATCATGCTCCTGCTCTGTGCAGGCAGCGGGATCCTGCTGCTGCCCGTCCATTTCTGCACGCCGCCGCTCTGGCTGCTGCAGCCCCAGGGGCTGGGGATGGCCCTGTATCTGGGCGTCGTGACCGCGGCCCTGGCCTTCAGCCTCACGCTGGCCGGGCTGCGCCGCACCCCCACGGCCATGGCCGCCACGCTGGCCCTGGTGGAACCGCTGGGCGCTGCCTGCTGGGGCATCTTTTTGCTGCATGAGCCCGTCGGCGGCCAGGAGCTGGCCGGTATGGGCCTGCTTTTCGGCGGTGTGGCCCTGCTGGCCCTGGGCAAGAAAACGGAAGGGACGGAGCCAACGGAAGAGCGGGAACATTCCCGCCCCCTGACCGGGAAAGGCGCCCCCCAACATTAGCATGCAGACACGATCATGGAGCCTGTCGGCTGCAGACGACGGCTCCCAAGGGTCCGGGAAGGATGTTCTCCGTGTCCTTCCCGGGCCCTTGCTTTTTCCGCCGTTTCCCGCTCCACCACCTTTTACAGCAGCTTCAACCTGGACATGGGTAGATCACCCGGTTTC
>OGMR01000717.1_pt1 | contig 14351 bp, 14 predicted proteins | sample 1573251 | NCBI WGS metagenome assembly OGMR01 (sample SAMEA2581979, study PRJEB24529) | metagenome | biome: Human gut stool | place: China | collected 2011
TGGAGAAAAATTCTTTTTTCTTTACAAGAAAATATATTTTTATAAAAATTTTGTAAAGATTTTGTTAGATAAATTATTTTTATTAATAGGATAATAAATTTATAACGGAAAAACTGCTGATTTAGATTGACAATTTGATATAATTTATTGTATTATAATCCTAGTGAAAAACTTAGACATATATTTGAATGATAATTTATGATTATACGTCTAGTGGTCTAATTAAGTTGTTATAAGCTAGAGTATGTATTTACATATTTTAGTTAAATATTATTCCAGTAAACTGGAAAAATTTTTTTTTACTTTTTAGGGGGTATTTTTAAAATGGCAGTTAAAGTTGCTATTAATGGTTTCGGCCGTATCGGTCGTCTTGCTTTCCGCCAGATGTTTGGTGCAGAAGGCTACGAAGTAGTTGCTATCAACGATCTTACAAGTGCAAAGATGCTTGCTCATCTTCTTAAGTATGACTCATCACAGGGTAACTATGTTGCTCAGGGTCACACTGTTGATTTCCACGAAGGTGAAGGCGAAGATAACTACATTGTAGTTGACGGTAAGAAAATTGTTATTTACAAAATGCCTAACGCTGCTGACCTTCCTTGGGGCGAACTTGGTGTTGATGTTGTTCTTGAATGTACAGGTTTCTATACATCAAAAGAAAAGGCTTCTGCTCATATTCAGGCAGGCGCTCGTAAGGTTGTTATTTCAGCTCCTGCAGGTAACGATCTTCCAACAATCGTTTACAATGTAAACCATGACACACTTACAGCTGAAGATACAGTTATTTCTGCTGCATCTTGCACAACTAACTGCCTTGCTCCTATGGCTAAGGCTCTTAACGATTTCGCTCCTATCCAGAGTGGTATCATGTGCACAATCCACGCTTACACAGGCGATCAGATGATTCTTGACGGTCCTCAGAGAAAGGGTGACCTTCGCCGTGCTCGTGCAGGTGCTGTTAACATCGTTCCTAACTCAACAGGTGCTGCAAAGGCTATCGGTCTTGTAATTCCTGAACTTAACGGTAAGCTTATCGGTTCTGCTCAGAGAGTTCCTACTCCAACAGGTTCAACAACAATCCTTACAGCAGTTATTAAGACTGACAAGGAAGTTACAGTTGATGCTATCAACGCAGCTATGAAGGCTGAAGCAACAGAATCATTCGGTTACAATGAAGACCTTATCGTTTCTTCAGATATCGTTGGTATGAGATATGGTTCACTCTTTGATTCAACTCAGACAATGGTTCTTAAAGTAGCTGATGACACATATGAAGTTCAGGTTGTTTCTTGGTATGATAACGAAAACTCATACACATCACAGATGGTTAGAACAATCAAGTACTTCTCAGAACTTGGCTAATCTTAAAAGCTATTTATTAAAGAGCTTTCCTTATGGGAAGCTCTTTTTCTTTTGCCATATAAATTGACAATGTTTATAATAAGTATTATAATATCTTTATCTCGTTATAAATATAGTACAATTTGAATTTAGGAGTATTTATGAAGAAAAGAATTTTAATGAGAGCGAGTGTTTCGCCATTCGCTGTTCACAAACCTATTGATGTTATCTGCCAAAAAGTAATTGGTAACAATACAGGCAATCTTCTTTTTGCATACAGTATGACAAGAACACTTTATACCGAAGATGTTGAAATTGACTTCCTTGCTGATAAGGAAGTGGCACACGGTAAAGTTCAGGCTGAATATATAAACGAAAATTACGATTATCTTGTTCTTCCTATGGCAAACTCGTTTAGAAAGCAGTTTATGCAGTGTATGGGAATGTGGACAAGTATTATTGAAAAATTAACTATTCCGGTGGTTGTAACAGGTATCGGCATTCAAATGCCTTATGAGCCTGATGTTACAGAGGAGCATATATACGATGAATGTGCAAAGAAGTTTATTACCGCGGTGCTTAACCACTCTGCAAGCGTAGGCGTAAGGGGTGCAATAACCGAAAGTTATTTAAAGCATTTAGGCTTTGGCAGTAATGAAATTGATGTAACGGGTTGCCCATCATTTGCTATGTTTGGCCCTGGTTTAACCGTTAGGGATAAAAAGCCGCTTACTAATGAAAGTGCGGTTTGCGTTACAGGTTCTGTGGCAAATCCGGTAAACTTTAAAGAGTTTATGATTAAAAACAGGGAGTTGCTTCCTAATTATTATTTTATGCCGCAATTTGTGGATGATTTGAGATTGATGTATCTCGGCATACCGCTTCCTATAACTAATGATTCGCAAGTGCTTTACCCTCATTTAATAAATGACGAAGTTTTTGTTAACGATAGGGCAAGATTTTTTATCAATTTACCAAGTATTCTTGAATTCAATAAAAATATTGATTTTAACTATGGCACACGAATTCATGGCGCGGTAGGAAGTATCCTTTCCGGTGTACCGAGCTTCGTGTTTCCAACCGACGCAAGAATCAGGGAGCTTGCGGAATATCACAATGTTCCTAATATGCCGGCAAGCGAAGTTGACGAAAATACAGATATTTTTGATATTTATGAAAAAACAGATTTTTCACAGGTGAATGACGGCCACGAACAACGCTTTTGGCATTTTGTTGATTTCCTTAATGCTAACGGTTTGCCGCATATTTATCAAGATAAAAACAGAACAGTCGTTCCTTTTGATGAAAAGATTAAAAATATTGAGTTTGAAGGTCCTGTTCATTCTCTTACAACCTGCCCTCCAAATGAAATGATAGAGCGAATCGCATTTGGTAATGAGCTTCTTATGAAAGAGCAGAAAAAGGCAGTTGATACTCTTAATGAAGATAAAAAGGAATTAAAAGCTGAAATCAAAGGCTTAAAATCAGAACAGAGAAAACTGAATAAAAGGCTTAATTGGTACGATAATTCATCAGCTGCAAGAATTGCGGCATCAAGAGTTAAGCACAAAATTGTTAAATAAAAGAAGTTGGCACGCTACTTTGTGCCAACTTCTTTCTTTATGTAGTTACAGTAAAGTTTAATAATATCAATATCTGTTTTATCATATACCATTCGTGCACCGACGGTATCTTCTATTTCATTAAATATCAAATGCCCATTGTCAAACAGAAAATCAATTCCTATATAATCACTTTTTATTAGTGACAGCACTTTTTTTACAAGTGCGGTTTCATCGTGATTTAATTCATACGGCGTGGCTTTTCCGCCAAGGCAAAAATTAGAACGAAAATCGGTATCGCTTTCACGCAATATGGCTGTAATGATTTTTCCGCCTATTGCCCAAACACGCAAATCTTTGCCGAGTGTGGCACAAGGTTTTTGGTAAACAAAACCGGGTTCAAATTTTTCTTTTTTATTTATCATTGTTACATTTTGCCCGCCGTGTCCGTCAATCGGCTTTTTTACAGCAGGAATTTCACTGTAATTTATCGGCAAAATTTCAATACCGTTTTTATACATAAATTCATAGCAAAGTTGCTTGTTGTTAGCAAGCATAGATAGGCTTGATGGGTTAAAAACACGAATTCCTTTTTGCTCAAATTTTTGTGCAATTATGTAATTGTTTGTTCTGTTTATCACAAAATCGGCTTTTCCGTCATAATTTTCATCCGCAAGCTTTATATCAAGATTTTCTTTGAATTTGTTAATTGCAAATATATTTCGCTTTGCTTCTTTTTCACTGTAAATCAGTATTCCGCTCATAAGATTTTACCTTTAATTGTTTCAAAAATATATGGTGCAATGTCAATTTTTGTTGAATTCATAATATTTATTATATGCGCGTTTGAATTCACTTCGCACACGCTTCCGCCATCTAATATGTCAACTCCGCCAAAGGTTAAGCCAAGCGTGTTGCACGCTTTAATTGCAGTTTCAATTTCAGCTTTGCTTGGGGTGCAAGGTGTCATTGTGCCGCCGTTTGTAACATTTGAACGAAAATCATTTTTGTTTTCACGCCTTGCCGCACATATGTATTCTCCGCCGATAATTTCAATTCTTTTATCCGTTCCTTTGCTTTCTTTGATGAATTTTTGTAAAATAAAAGGCTTATCACTTATGTGGGAATATATATCATTTTCACTGTTGCATAAAAATACCTGCGCGCCGAAAGAACCGAAAGATTCTTTAAAAACAAGCGGTAAGCCAAGTATATCAATAGCTTTTTTTACAAATTCGCTCATATCCGATTTAAAGTAACATTTAGGCGATATTAGAGTTTTAGGTTGCGGCACGATTTTATCAAGCTCAATGTAAGTAAGCCCCTTATCATCGCATTTTTCAATTGCACTTGCACTGTTGAAAACCGGAATATTGCTTTTTTCAAGCCTTTTTGCAAGGTTAATATCCTTATCCCAAAAAAGCACAAAATCTGCATTTGCATTTTGTGTGGCAAGTTCCAAATTGGTTTTAATATCAAGATTTATGCTGCACTTTTTTGCCGCAGAAACAAGATGATTGTGCAAAGTGCTGTATTTTTCACCTTTTAAAAAGTGATTTACTAATAAAATTCCGTTCATTTTGTATCACCGTGATTTATTGTATCATTCTCTATTGCATTTTTCAATGTAATGGTATAAAATATTATATCTAAATTATAAATTACTGAAAGGTGATGTAAAGATGACAGAGTATAAGCTTAAATACGGTTGTAACCCAAATCAAAATCCTGCAAGAATTCATATGGACGGAAAAGAACTTCCTTTTGAAATTTTGAACGGTGCAGCAGGATATATCAATCTTCTTGATGCTTTTAATTCTTGGCAACTTGTAAGAGAACTTAAGGAAGCAACAGGATTGCCGAGTGCGGCTTCGTTCAAGCATGTTTCACCTGCCGGTGCAGCAGTTGCTCAGCCGCTTAGTGAAGTTGACCGCAAAGTGTGTATGGTGCCTGATGATTTAGAGTTATCTCCGATTGCGCAGGCTTATGTTCGTGCAAGGGGATGTGACAGAGTTTCTTCTTTCGGCGATTTTGTTGCATTAAGTGATGAATGTGACGCAAGTGTTGCAAAATTCCTTGTAAAAGAAGTGAGCGACGGTATTATTGCTCCGTCATATTCTGATGAAGCACTTGAAATTCTTAAGGCAAAGAGAAGAGGAAATTATCTTATTATTAAGATGAACCCTGATTATCAGCCTGAAGAAATGGAAACAAAGCAGGTTTTCGGCATTAAGTTTGAGCAAAAGAGAAATGATTCAAAGCTCACTATGGCACTCTTTGACGATATGCCTACAAAGATTAAGGATATACCGGAAATTGCAAAAATCGACCTTCTTATATCACTTATCACTCTTAAATATACTCAGTCAAATTCAGTTTGCTATGCATCGGGCGGGCAAACTATCGGTGTAGGCGCAGGCCAGCAAAGCCGTATTCACTGCACACGCCTTGCAGGCAATAAGGCTGATAATCTTTGGCTTCGCCATAATGAAAAGGTGCTTAATCTTCCGTTTATTGAAGGTCTTCGCAAATGTGAAGCTGATAATGCTATTGACCTTTATATTTCAGATGAATATGAAGATTTGCTTAAAGACGGAGTATGGCAAAGATACTTTACATCTTGCCCTGAACCTTTTACTGCTGATGAAAAGAAGGCTTGGCATGAAAAGATGACTGATGTTGCTCTCGGTTCTGACGCTTTCTTCCCGTTTGAGGATAATATTGAGCGCGCTGTTCGCTCCGGTGTTAAGTATATCGCTCAACCGGGCGGCTCTGTTCGTGACGGTGCTGTAATTGAATGTTGCGATAATTTCGGTATTGCAATGGCAATGACGGGAATTCGTCTTTTCCACCACTAATATAAATTTATATGCAGGGGCGGCCGTTGGTCGCCCGTTTTGATAGGTAATATTTTAGGTGGCATTTATGAACATTTTAACTTGTCCTGTTTGCGGTGAAAAATTAAATATTGACGGTAAGGCTTTTAAATGTGCTAACAGCCACAGCTTTGATATTGCAAAGCAAGGGTATGTAAATCTTTTGCTTACAAATAAAAGCGGTGATAAAAAGGGCGACAGCAGGCAGTCGGCACATTCAAGAAGGGAATTTTTGCAAAAAGGTTATTATTCGTTTTTGCGTGATTATGTTACTTCAAAGCTTGGCGGTACAGTGCTTGATATTTGCTGCGGTGAGGGGTATTATGATGAATATCAGGGCGAACTTTATGGCTTTGATATAAGTCGTGAAATGGTTCGCCTTGCAGCTTCGGCAAGAAAGGAACATAATTATTTTGTTGCAAACCTTGCAAATATCCCTATTGAAGATAATTCGATTGATACAGCAATGCATCTTTTTGCCCCGTTTAATGAAAAAGAATTTTATCGTGTTTTGAAAAAAGGCGGGCGGCTTTTAAGCGTTATTCCGGGTGAAGACCATTTGATTGAACTTAAAAATATTCTTTATTCAACACCTTATAAGAATGACGAAAAAGCACCGCAAACCGAACTTTTAAAGCTGAAATCAAAAAATAAAATATCAGATAAATTTGATATTTCACAAAAGGATTTAAAAACATTGTTTTCAATGACGCCTTATTTTTACAGAACGAGTGAGGCTGATAAAGCAAAGCTTGATAATGTTGAAAATATCGAACTTACTGCTTCTTTTATTATTTTGGAATATGTGAAAGAGGGATGATTTTGGACTTACTGTGTGAAAAATGCTGGTATAATGAATATGACGAGGAAACGGACGAGTGCTTTTGCTCACTTGTGCTTGATGAGGATGAATATGTTCGCTTTTGCGAAGAGCAGAATAAAACCTGCCGCTATTTCAGACCGAGTGGTTCTGAATATGATATTGTACGCAAGCAAAACTAAATAGCCAATAAGATGAATAATTATTATTCATCTTATTTTTTTGCTGTTGACAAATACGGTATAGGGGTATATAATAAAAATACCCTAACGGGGTATAAGGAGTAATATATGGATAATAAAAATGAATGCTGTTGCCATAAGAAAAAGCACAGAAATGAAGAAGAGCAAAAAGCACTTATCAATCGTTTAAACAGGATTGAGGGGCAAATAAGAGGTATAAAGCGTATGCTTGAAGAAGATGCCTATTGTACAGATATTATAACGCAGGTGTCTGCTGTTAATGCCGCGCTGAATTCTTTTAATAAAGAGCTTCTTTCCACGCATATTAAAACCTGTGTTACGGATGATATTAAAGCAGGAAAAAGTGAAACGGTTGACGACCTTTTAAAAACTCTTCAAAAACTTATGAAATGATTTTGAGGTGATGTATTGAAACAGTATAATGTAACGGGAATGAGCTGTGCGGCTTGCAGTGCCAGGGTTGAAAAGGCAGTAAGCGGTGTTGACGGAGTTGAAAACTGCGCAGTTAATTTACTGACTAATTCAATGGGGGTTGAGGGTACAGCAAGTGATGAAGCGATTATAGCTGCCGTTGAAAAAGCCGGATACGGTGCAAGCTTGAAAACAGGTGATAAAAAATCAAAAGCTATGCCTGATGATGAGCTTAAAGATACCCAAACACCAAAGATAAGAAATAGGCTTATTTGGTCTGTTATTTTTCTTGCACCGCTAATGTATATTTCAATGGGGCATATGATGTGGGGCTGGAAATTGCCTGCATTTATGCAAGATAATCATATCGCAATGGGGCTTGCACAGCTTCTTTTAACTGTTATAATTATGGTTATAAACCAGAAGTTTTTTATAAACGGATTTAAAGGTATAATTCACAGAAGTCCAAATATGGATACGCTTGTGGCACTCGGTGCGTCCGCTTCATTTGTTTACAGTACGGTTCAGCTTTTTTTGATGACATCTGCCCAGCTTGCAGGTGACAGTGAAAAAGTTATGAGCCTTATGCACGAATTCTATTTTGAATCATCTGCAATGATTTTAACTCTTATTACAGTCGGCAAAATGCTTGAATCGTATTCAAAAGGCAAAACCACCAATGCTTTAAAATCACTGATGAATTTAGCACCTAAAAATGCGACTGTAATCAGGGATGAAAAGGAAGTTGTTATCCCGGTTTCAGATGTAATGCTGAATGATATATTTGTAGTAAAACCGGGTGAAAGCGTACCGGTTGATGCGGTGATTATTGAGGGTGAAACCGCTGTTGACGAGTCGGCATTAACAGGTGAAAGTATTCCGGTCGATAAAGCTATGGGGGATAAAGTATCAGGTGCTACAATAAATCAATCAGGATATATTAAATGCCGCGCAACTGCCGTAGGCGAAGATACAACAATATCGCAAATTATAAAAATGGTTAGTGACGCTTCGGCAACAAAAGCACCGATTTCAAAAATTGCCGATAGGGTATCGGGTGTATTTGTTCCTTGTGTAATAGTAATTGCATTTATTGCATTTTGCGTTTGGCTTGCTGTTGGGCAAAGCTTCGGATATGCGCTCGCACGCGGAATTTCAGTGCTTGTAATCAGCTGCCCATGTGCGCTCGGCCTTGCAACTCCCGTTGCAGTTATGGTTGGCAATGGTAAGGGTGCAAAATCAGGCATTTTGTTTAAAACTGCGGCATCACTTGAAGAAGCCGGCAGAATACAAATTGTGGCTCTTGATAAAACAGGCACAATCACAAAGGGCGAACCTAAAGTCACTGATATTATTCCTGCTAAAGCAGAAAAAAGCAAGCTTTTAAGTTATGCATATTCACTTGAAAAGAAAAGTGAGCATCCGCTTGCAAAAGCAATTTGCGATTATGCGCAGGATGCTGAAGTTGACAGCTTTGAAACTGATGAATTTAAAGCACTTGCAGGTAACGGATTAGCTGCAAATGCAGGTGATAAAAAAATTATCGGCGGAAGCCTTAAATTTATCTCAAGCCAAATCAGTGTTGATGATACAATTAGGGAAAAAGCAAGTTCGCTTTCAAAAGAGGGCAAAACACCGCTGTTTTTCGCCTGTGATGATGAACTTCTCGGCATAATAGCAGTTGCCGATGTTATTAAAGAGGAAAGCCCGAAAGCTATAAAAGAATTGCAAAATATGGGTATTCGCGTTGTAATGCTTACCGGCGATAATGAAAAAACAGCTAAGGCAGTCGGTAAGCAGATTGGTGTTGATAATGTTATTTCCGATGTTTTGCCCGACGGAAAAGAGAATGTTATTAAGGAATTGATGTCATTCGGCAAGGTTGCAATGGTTGGCGACGGAATAAACGACGCACCGGCACTTACCCGTGCAAATGTGGGCATTGCTATCGGTGCAGGCACTGATGTTGCAATTGATGCCGCCGATGTTGTATTGATGAACAGCAAGCTTACCGATGTTTCATCTGCAATCAGATTAAGCAGAAAAACACTTACAAATATACACGAAAATTTGTTTTGGGCATTTATTTATAATGTTATCGGTATTCCGCTTGCAGCAGGTGTATGGATTCCGATATTTGGCTGGACACTTAATCCGATGTTCGGTGCATTGGCTATGAGCCTTTCAAGCTTTTGTGTTGTAACTAATGCACTTAGGCTTAATCTTGTTAATGTTCATTCATCAAAGCACGATAAAAAGAAAAAAGCAGTTGACATTAAACTTAATATCACTGCTGATAATAATAAGGAGGAAAAAACTGTGATTAAAACTATTAAGGTAGAGGGTATGATGTGCCCGCATTGCGAGGCAGCTGTTAAAAAAGCACTTGAAGCAATTGACGGTGTAAAAGAAGCAACTGCAAGCCACGAAAAGTGCGAAGCAGTGGCAGAGCTTGAAAAAGATGTGGATTTATCCGTACTTGAAAAAGCTATAACAGACGCAGGATATAAAGTAATAAAATAAAAGTTAACGGCAGTAACGCTTTTGCGTTACTGCCATTTTTATAATTTGTTTTCTTCTTCGTATTCCTTTGAATATTCCACATTTTGAGTATCCGGTATAGGTACACCCATTTCGGTTTTTCTGTCAGGCTGTACAGTCGGATTTGATATGGAAGTCAAATATTTATTTGTCAAGTCATTGTCTTTGTTAAGGTTATATTTTTTCTTGTATTTGTCTTCTTTCATAAATTCACCCCAAGGGTATTATTTACAAAAGTTCGCTGATTATTAAATTGGATACTAACATTCCCTCGGGTGTCAGTGCAATATTATTGCCCGTTTCTTTCATCAATCCCATTTTTATAAATGATGAAAAGTCTTTTTTAATAAATTTTTTGTCAATCCCTTTGTTAAGTCTTAATCCGAGCATTATCCTCTCTTCTTCATAATCGACTTCGCCCTCGCTTTTCAGCGACCAATCTGTATCATAATAAAATCTCTTGCCGCCCCAAAATGAATGTGCACTTTTGCCCAAGCCTAAATAATCATCCAATATCCAATATTTTGTATTGTGCCGGCTTTCAAATGACGGTTTTGAAAAATTACTTATTTCATATTGATTAAAGCCGAGTGATTTTAGGGATGAAATTGTTTTTAAATACATTTCGCAAACAGTGTCTTCATTCGGCAGTGCAAGTCTTTCTTTAATATCGTAAAAGCGTGTGCCTTCTTCAATTTTCAACATATATGCACTTATGTGGCTTACATTCACTTTATCAATAAATTCAAATGTTTCTTCAAGTGAGGCAAGGCTTTGCTTCGGAGTGCCAAGCATAACATCAAGGCTGATATTGGTTATTCCGGCCGCCTTGGCGTCAAATACAGCTTTTTTAACCTCTGCTTGCCCCGCACTTCTGCCAAGGGCAAAGCGTTCTTCATTTCTTGCACTTTGCATACCTATGCTCACTCTGTTTATTCCGTATTTGGCATAGTTGTAAAAGTCTTTTTCAAGATTTTTTGATGGGTTGCATTCTATGGTGATTTCGGCATTTTTGTCAATATCAAAATGTTCTTTTACTGCCGATAATATCTTGCCGATTAAGTTATAATCTAATATTGACGGAGTTCCGCCGCCAAAGTAAACCGTATCAAATTCACCGGTGTAATCGCCCATAGTTTTGATTAACTCATCTGTGTATTTCTCTGCAAGGCTTTCATCATATTTTACAGAGTAAAAATCACAATAGGGGCATTTTGATTTGCAAAAGGGAATGTGTATATAAAGTCCTGCTTTGTTTTTCATAATTCATTTCACCTAAAAAACAACCCGATAGCTTAACTACCGGGTGTTATTTATATTTTATTCGTCAGCTTCGGTTGAAAGAAGAACACGGTCATTATCGAATTCTTCACCGCCGGAAGTGATTTTGAATTTAGCAAGCAAGTCTGCTGTTGTAAGGTTTTTCTTTTCCTCACCCGATACATCATAAATGATTTTGCCCTCATTCATCATAATAAGCCTGTTACCTATATTGATAGCGTCTTTCATATTATGTGTAATCATAATTGTTGTAAGATTATCTCTTTCAACAATTTTTTCTGTAAGGTCAAGAACTTTTTTCGCTGTTTTCGGGTCAAGTGCGGCTGTATGCTCATCAAGAAGTAAAATCTTCGGCTTTTTAAGTGTAGCCATAAGCAGAGTGACAGCTTGCCTTTGGCCGCCTGAAAGTAATCCTACTTTTGATGTAAGCCTTGTTTCAAGGCCTAAATCAAGGCTTTTAAGTACATCTATATACTCTTCTTTTTCTTTTCTTGTAACGCCGAATTTTAATCCCCTGTGCTGCCCTCTTCTTTTGGCAAGCGCAAGGTTTTCAAGAATTTGCATATCGGCTGCAGTACCGTTCATAGGGTCTTGGAAAACTCTGCCGATATATTTAGCTCTTTTATGTTCCGGAAGCTTTGTAACATCAATTCCGTCAACTGTTATTGTGCCGCAGTCAACAGGGTAAACACCTGCTATCATATTAAGCATTGTTGATTTGCCCGCACCGTTGCCGCCTATAACAGTAACAAAATCACCCTCGTTTAATACAAGGTCAACACCGTTAAGCGCTTTCTTTTCGTTAATAGTGTTAGGGTTAAAAGTCTTGTGTACATTGCTGATTTTAAGCATTATTTGTTGCCTCCCTTCGATTTGATATGCTTTTGTGCATATTGACTTTTAATATAAGGGATACCAAGGAATATAGCAACAATAACAGCGGTAAGAAGCTTAAGGTCATCGGTATTAAGGCCGAGGTTGATTACAAATTGCATTACAATGTAGTAAATTATTCCGCCAAATGCAACTGCAAGAAGCCTGAGTGCAAAGTTTTTGAAAATCTTGCCGAAAATAACTTCACCAATAATAACAGCGGCAAGTCCGATTACGATAGCGCCTCTGCCCATATTGACATCTGCAAAGCCCTGATACTGTGAAAGAAGGCCGCCTGCAAGTGCAACAAGTCCGTTTGAAAGAATAAGTGCTACTATTTTGGTGAATTTAATGTTGATACCGTTAGCTCGTGACATATTTTGGTTACATCCGGTTGCACGGATTGAATGGCCGAGTTCGGTATCAAAAAACCAATAAAGAATTGCAATAATTGCAACAACAAATATTGCTACGATAATAATTGCCTTTGTAATATCGGTCATACTTGCGAGCACGTGATATTTATAAATTGAAAGTGCTTGGTTTGATTTGCCGAGTATTCTCAAATTTACGGAATACAGTGCAAGCTGCGTTAATATACCTGCAAGAATAGGCGGTATGCCAAGCAATGTGTTTAACACACCGGTAACAAGACCTGCCACACATCCTGCTATGAATGAAAGTAAAAGTGCAACATATACATTCATTCCGTTCATCATTGTAATAACTAAAACTGCACCGCCTGTTGCAAGCGTGCCGTCAACAGTTAAATCGGCAAAATCAAGTACCCTAAAAGTAATGTAAACGCCGATTGCCATTATACCCCAAATAAGACCTTGTGCTACTGCACCGGGAATGGCACTGATAAAAGCTCCCATAATATTTATACCTTTCAAATAAGTAATTTAAAGAGCAACAAGTATTAACTCATTGCTCTTTATTATTTTGATACTATTATACTTTAAACCGTTAAATTAGTCAATAGATGTTTATTATTTAGCTTCGTATGCCTGATAGTTTTCAGGGATATGAGCTTTGAACTTATCGGCTTGGTCTTTATTGTAGTAGTATGTGAGGCTTTCAGACTGCTGAATATTCATAGTAGCCGGGTCTGTACCCTTTGTAAGAATTTCGTAAGCCATAGCACCTGCTTTTTCACCGATTTCATAGAATGAAATTGAAAGTGTTGCTACTGCGTTTGTTTTGTTGAAAATACCTTCTTCGCCTGCGATGATTGGTACGCCTGCTTCTGTGCAAGCTGCATCAATAATGCCACCGTTATCTGCTGCTGTGTTATCGGTTGGAATGTAAATTACATCTGATTCCTTTGCAGCTTTCTTTGCTACTGATGAAATATCGTTTGAATCGGCAAAGGTGTAGAAGTTGCATTTAACACCTTTGGCCTCAAGTGCTTTTTTCACACCGTCAACCTGGTACTGTGAGTTTGCTTCTGCTGAGCAGTAGATTGCACCTACTGTTTTAGCATCAGGGAAGAGGTCAAGAATCATCTGTGCCTGATCAGCAAGAGGAGCAAGGTCAGAAGTACCTGTAACATTGATTCCGGTTGAGGCAGTAGGATCCATCTCAATGTCAAGCGCTGTGCCATAATCTGTTACAGATGTACCGATTACAGGGATTTTGCTTGCCGCTGTTGCTGTTGCAGCAGCCTGAAGTGCAGGTGTTGCATTTGCCAAAATAAGATCATAATTTGATGATACAAATTTGTTTACGATTGTTGCGCAGGTTGCTGAATCATTAGAAGCATTTTGATAATCAAAATTGATTGTTTTTCCGTCAGCCTTTGCAAGCGCATTAAGTTTATCTTTGAAACCTTTGGTTGCATTGTCAAGTGCGTCGTGCTGTGTAAGCTGGCAAATACCTACATTATATATGTCTTTGTCAACAGCCTTTTTATCATTTGAATTTGATGAGCAGCCTGCAAAAATACCGCCCACCATAAGCGCGGAAAGTGCAACTGCCGCTACTTTTTTAACTACTTTGTTCATAAAATATTTTTCCTCTCTGAATTTATGATTACTTTAGCACTTAAAAGTGCAAAAGTTTATGCTGTTAGTTTAGCACCTAAAAGCGTTAAAGTCAATACTTAACATTCTTTTTGTTAAACTGTTACAAAATTTCTGTTGTCTTTTAGTGCATAGTCACCATAAAAAAGCGGTAACTATAAAAATATAGTTACCGCTTTTGGCGTCCCAGAAGGGATTCGAACCCCCGACCTTTCGCTTAGGAGGCGAACGCTCTATCCTGCTGAGCTACTGAGACATATATCTGACATCATTGATAGCAAAAAAGACACCGCTTAAGGTGTCTTTTAAATGGTGACCCGGACGGGAATCGAACCCGTGTTACCGCCGTGAAAGGGCGGTGTCTTAACCGCTTGACCACCGGGCCATTGGTGGCTTTAACTGGATTCGAACCAGTGACA
>OGMR01000728.1_pt1 | contig 14220 bp, 8 predicted proteins | sample 1573251 | NCBI WGS metagenome assembly OGMR01 (sample SAMEA2581979, study PRJEB24529) | metagenome | biome: Human gut stool | place: China | collected 2011
ACTGATCGCCCTGGCAGTAAAAGAGAAGGATAACAGCTAAACATCTAAAAAAGCCTGAATGTCCTAAGGAAAAAATTAAAAGACTATTTATAAAAATTCCGAGCCACGCTGTAACGAAATCCGACCAAAATACCACGAGAATCAACCAACCAACTATAAAAACACAAATCCACACTTCATTTTTCTCAAAAAAAATTTATTTTATTACTAGGGATATACCCTGTTTTTCGGTTTATATAATGTATGGAAAAGAAAACATTATATAGATATTTCGGAAATTGCGCAACCGAAGAGGAGCGCATTCAAGTTTTGGAGTGGACAAAAGCCTCGCCCGAAAACCTCAAAGAGTTCTGTCGTGAACGCAACATATACAATGCCATTTTATTATCGACTGACAATATACAGCGTACCAAATACGACTTCCGCCGCCACTACCGTGCACAACTTCTACGTATTGCCGCCGTTGTCATACTATTGTTGTCGGTAGCATTCGGCAGTTTCTATCTCACGATGGGCGATCGCATCGTTCCCCTCTATTCATTGACCGTACCGGCCGGTAACAGCAATACCCTGCTCCTGCCCGACGGTACGAAAGTATGGCTCAATGCAGGTTCCACGATAAAATACCCCTCGTCGTTCTTGGGAATGCAACGCAATATAGAAATAGAAGGCGAAGCCTATCTCGAAGTCGCCCACAACCGTTGGAAACCATTTATCGTAAATACGCCTAACGGAAAAGTTAAAGTGTTGGGAACCAAATTCTACGTGACTTCCACACTCAAAGAAAAAGACTTCATGGTCTCGCTCATCGAGGGTTCTGTAAAAATATCGTCGGGCGAAAAAAGCGCGATGCTCAAACCCGGATACCGGGCACAATTCAAAGATGGCGAGTTCAAGCAATCGGTAATCCGCACCTTCGAAACCGAGCTGTGGAAAGACGGTATCTACTACTTTAAGGACAAATCGTTCGACGAATTGATGGAAGGATTCGAAAAATCTTTCGGTGTAAAAATCAGTATCGACAAAGACATCAAAAGCACCGAGCACTACACCGGTAAGTTCTATCGCTACGATGGCATTCAACATGCGTTGCAAGTTCTTCAACACGAATTCGATTTTGATTTCAAATGGGATAAAGAACTCAATACGATACAAATCATTTCTAAACATAAATAATTCCCGAAAGCCTATGAACACATAAAAACACACCATCTCTTGTCTATCATTTTAAAATCAACAATTTATTTATTTCAGTTACAAAACTTTTGAATACCACAAAACACACGTATGTATAGAAAAAGTTTAAAAGCAATTATTGCAGCTTTAGCACTGGCTTACGCATTCGAAGCAAGTGCCGATGCGTATTCACGCATATCCCTATCCGAGGCAAATACTCCAATAGACGAAGTTTTGAAAAAAATCGAGAAAGAAGCTCATTGTCTGTTCGTTATCAACACCCAAGTGGACACGAAACGCAAAGTAAACCTTAACGTTCAAAATAAGACGGTCGGCGAGATACTCGATATCCTATTCAAAGGGACCGACGTTTCTTACTCGATACAGAACCCCAACATCATGTTGTCGAAAAAAGCCGCATCTGCGCAAGGAAATGTCGCTAGCGCAAGTGCGACGGCTCAAAGTGCCAACACGAAAATTATAACCGGTAACGTTACCGATGCTTCCGGCGAAACACTCATCGGCCTCACCGTAAAGGTTACGGGAACCAGTGTAGCGACGGCAACCGATATCGATGGTAACTACTCTATCAAAGTACCGGCAGGAAGCAACGAATTGGAATTTTCCTACATCGGTTACCAAACTATCAAACGCCCCATCAACGGACATGATAAAATCAATGTAGTGATGCAAGACAACACGAAGTTGCTCGACGAAGTCGTAGTCACGGCTATGGGTATCGCTCGTAAAGAAGAAACCCTTTCCTACTCGACGCAAACCGTCGGAGGCGACGAACTCACTCGCGCAAAAGAAGCCAACCTCATCAACTCGTTGCAAGGGAAAAGTGCAGGTTTGGTCATCACGCCTAACTCCGGGGGAGCCGGTGGAGCCTCTAAAATCTTGCTTCGCGGTAATGCATCCATGATGGGTAACAACTCGCCGCTTATCGTTATCGACGGTGTGCCCATGCAAAACAACGTGGCCGGACAAATGGATATGGACACCGGTGGCGCCACTATGATGGTCGACGGTTCGAAAGAAAGTAGCGATGCCCTTTCCCAACTCAACCCCGACGACATCGAATCGATTACCGTGCTGAAAGGAGCAAACTCCGCAGCGCTTTACGGTAGCGCCGCCTCCAACGGTGTACTTATGATTACCACAAAAAAAGGTAAAGAAGGGCAAATCCGTATCGATGTATCGAGCAGCACGACATTCGAGACTCCTTTGAAACTTCCCAAATTACAAAACAGATACGGAGGTCTAATGACCGGATCGGTTGAAAATGGTTTCACCATGGGTTCGAACAGCTGGGGACAACGCATCGATGCCCTCGGTGACGAATACTTCAACCCGGCCAACTCGCCCTACCGACTGTCGCGCAACCCATACGACATCAGCGACTTCTACCGCGTCGGTTCAAACTTCAACAACTCGGTTGCATTGAGCGGAGGTACGAAAGTGGCACAAACCTATTTCTCTTACGGAAATACCACGGCCAACGGTATCGTCGACACCAATAAGTTCATGCGTCACAACATCTCGTTGCGTCAAAGTTTCTCTTTCTTCAAAGACAAACTCAAAATTGACATTTCGGCCAATTACATCAACCAGAAGACCAAAAACCGTCCCACCGGTGGTACGTTCTTCAACCCCATCTACCAACTCTACACTTCGCCGAGAAACCTCGACATGAATTGGTACCGCAAAAACTATTACGACACCGAGGCTACTTGGTTGTCAAAAAAATACGATTACATCGTTTCCGAAACCGGTCCCGACGGGCTGCCTACTTCGGTAATACAATCGGGTAAAGAATCGATACTATTCGACAAACATTATGGTAAACAAGTATGGTATAGCGATGCCATCAACCTCAATAACCCGTGGTGGTTGATCAACCGTATGACCAGCGAAGAAGTGATTAACCGCACATTCGGTAGTATCGCTGCCAACTGGCAAATCATCGACGGTCTCAATTTGCAAGCCCGTATCAAATATGATTACAACGAACGCAACGACGAGAATCGGCAATACGCCACCACTTGGGGTAACGCCGAAATGATCGACCGGGGTCGCCTCATTCTCGACCACACCAAGACACAAGACTTCTACGGAGACTTCATGTTGAGCTACAACAAAACGTTCAAAGACTTCACCATCGGTGTCAATGCGGGTGGTAGCATGATGAACTCTTCCTACGATCAATGGATGATCACTCCTATCGCAAAATCGGGCGCTCCCTATACCGAGGATCTCTCGTGCAACCAATTCGTCCTTTCCAACATATACCTCAGCGGTAACGAAAACTTCGGTGGTCTCACTACCAAAAATTGGGAACGCGCCATTTTCGCTACGGCACAAGTTACTTGGCAAGACAAGGTAACGGTCGAGGGTAGTTACCGTGACGACTGGTATCGTGCCTTTACACAATTCCGCGATATGGATCCCCACTTTGCCTACTATTCGGCAGGAGCATCCGCTCAGATGAACAAATTGCTCACCTTACCCGAGCAAATCAACGAATTGAAACTACGGGCTTCGTACTCCGAGGTGGGTAACTCCATTCCTAACAGCCTTTTCCTCGCATCGGCAAAACGCAATCCGGCGACGGGAGCTGTCATCAACAGCGGTATCGTGAACTTCAAAAACCCGAAACCCGAAACCACGCAATCGTTCGAAGCCGGATTCGACATCAGTTTGCTCGATCGCTCCATCTCTTTGCAAGCCACCTACTATAATGCCGTCATGAAAAACCAGTTCATGAAATACAAAGGTTCTGGTGGTAAAAACGTGTACATCAACGGTGGTAAAGTCCGCAATCAAGGTATCGAGTTGACCGCATCCTATATCTTCGCTCCCAACAACGATTTCAGCTGGATCACCAATCTCAACTATGCCTACAACGACAACAAAATCCTCACGGTGGCCCGCAAGCAAAACGGTCAAAAATATATCCACGAAGTCGACATGGGTAACCTCAGCGGGTTGAAAGTCAAATTCGAAGAGGGCGGATCTTACGGAGACCTCTATGCCGTAGGGTTCATGAAAGATGCCGCTACCGGCGAAGTGGCTGTAAGAGAAGACACGGGTGCTCCCATGAAGCAAAACGGTGTAGCCGACGAATACCTCGGCAACATGAATGCCAAGCACACTCTCGGTTGGTCCAACACCTTTAATTACAAAGATTTCTCTTTCTACTTCCTCATCGACGGTAAGGTAGGCGGTAAAGTCATCTCTTTCACCGAGGCATACCTTGACCAATTCGGAACTTCCGAACGTACCGCCGATGCACGGGACTACGCCGTTGCCAACAACCTCTATTGGACATCGAACCGCGGACAAAAATTCCCCGGCATGTATATTCCGGGAACCAGCCAAGTGGTTCCGGTAGAGCAATATTACCAGACCATCGGTGGTGGATCACCTGTAGGACGCAACTACGTGTACGATGCCACGAACTTCCGCCTGCGCGAAATATCGTTGGCCTACACTTTCCGTAATCTCTTCGGTGCAAGCAAGAACCTCACGATTTCGGCCAACGCCCGCAACTTGTTCTTCTTGTATCTCGATGCCCCCATCGATCCCGACACCTCGCTGAGCACGCAAAATGCTCTGGGTAATGTCGACATTTTCGGCATGCCTACTACAAGATCTTTCGGTATTTCTCTTAAAGCTTCATTCTAATGAGACATAACATCATGAAAAAAACAGCATATTTATCAGCATTCGCTTTTGCCGTGGCAACCTCGTTGGTCGGTTGCGGCGATCCCCTGCTCGATGATTTGGATACCAACATCGAGGTTAGTAGCGGCGACCTTTCCATTGCCGAGAACTACGAACAAGCGGCCGGTATGTTCCTGACCGCCCAACAGAAAATGCACGACGTGGGTGCCGCCAACGGTGCGCACATCTACCAAGTGCAATTCAACATTCACATCGACAACTACGCCGGTTACATGGCCGGTACCCAGAACTTCGGGGGCAACCTACCCTCTACCTACGGCTATTTCGCCAGCTATTGCGATGGCCCGCAGGCCAGTTTCTTCAACGTCGCTCATGCGGCTCTCCCCGTCATGAGGTCGGCAAAAAGCCTCGGTCTCGAAGAGATAGGCGCCATGTGTAACATCATGTACTGTTTCTCGGCACTGGAACTTTCCGATGTGTACGGACCTTTCCCGTGGAACGACTATAAAAACGATGTGCAAGAGCCACCCGTTACTTACGAACCGATGGATCAAATCTACGACTCGCTGTTCGTCAACCTCAAAGATGCCGGTCAAATACTCAAAAATTTCTCTTCGACGACACAAGAGCACCAAGACAGTATCAACCAAGTACTGGCAAAATACGACAAAATCTGCGGCGACGTAAAAACATGGGAACAATTCTCCAACTCCATTCGTCTGCGCATGGCCATGCGTATGTCCAACATCGATCCCGACAGAGCCAAAGCCGAGGCTCAATCGGCTATCGAAGACGGTCTCATCGAGAAAAATATCGAGTATAACACCATGGCTCAAAATGGAACAAACCACCCGTTGGCATTTATCTCCATTCTCTGGAACGACACACGTATAAACGCTTCACTTGAGAACATCATGAAACGGCTCAAAGTTCCTTTCATGGAAAAAATATTTGCCAAGAACAGCGATGCCATACGAGACAGAAACGGCGAAATCGTATGGCCCTCAGGAAAAGACATCGTGGGAGTTCGTACCGGAATAGCGCTTACAGCTCGCGATGACAACAACCCCTACCTCAAATATTCGGGCTTAACCAGCGAGTTCGCAAACTTCCCGTTGGCGATATTCAAACTCTCCGAGCGTTACTTCCTGCAAGCCGAAGCCGCCCTTCGTTGGAATATCGGCGGATCGCTCAACAGCAACTACCTGAAAGGGGTTGCAGCCATGTTCGGCGCCTACAACATCGAGCAAACTAGCGATGAGTTCAAGGCTTATTGGGCACAAGGAGAGGCCGATACCTCCATCGACTATGTCGATCCCTACGACACCTACAACAATATCAAAGGGTTGGTTACCGTGGGTGTGAAACTCAACAGCAACGATGATCCCAAAGTGAAACTCGAAAAGATCATCACCCAGAAGTGGCTGGCCAATTTCCCGATGGGACTCGAAGCATGGAACGACTTGCGCCGCACCGGTTATCCCCGCATATTCCCTGTTAACGATATTGGAGACGGCTCGTTGGGCAAAGGCCGTATGGTTCGCCGTATTCCGTGGAACATGACCGATGCGGCAGCCGCCCAAGACGTGAACGCATCGGGTGTCCCTGCCCTCGGAGGTGGAAACTTCATGCGCACCACCCTTTGGTGGGACGTAGAAGACCCTGCCGGACTGGGTGACAACCGCCGCTGGGAAACCGAATTGATGGGAAAATAAAAAAAAGAGGGAGGCAACTCTCCAAAGAGAGCTGCTTCCCTATCCTAAAAAAATATAATTTTTAAATCTCTTATTATCAATTAAAAACAAAAAAAGCATGAAAACACCAAGATTACTACTGTCTGTGTTGGCTTGTGCTGCCGTTGCGGGAAGTTATGCGCAAAATATCCCGACACACGACTCGTATGTACGACCTTTCGAGGAAGGGAAACAAAAAAATTTCTCGTCCTATTTCAGGAATTGGGATCCTGCGACCCCAATGTCCGAAGACGAGAACTTCTACATCTCGCGTGTTCCTTTGAAACAACGTTTCGTCAATACAGCCACCCAAGTAGATCCCACCATGACACAAGACCGCAAATTCTGTATGTGGACTCCCATGGGTATATCCGACACCTACTGGCAGGCACTGCCCCGCTATGTATTCGACGGTGACAACTTCAACTTATGGTCCTATATAGACTCGCAAGGAGGCTGGTCCCTACCGTGGGTACGCGTGCCGGGCGCATACAGCGATGTAACGCACCGCAACGGTGTGGCCAATAGCGGCGGACTCTTGTTCTTCGACTCTTGGGGAGGAGACAACACCGAGAGCAACAACGTGGTAAACATGCTCGTCGAGCGACAAAACGGCAATTTCAAATGGGTTGAAAAATTCGTGAAATACCTCCGTTACTACGGTCTCGATGGTATAGGGTTCAACCCCGAGGGTACTGTGCCCAATGCCGGCGACTTGCAAGACTTCTTCATCGCTTGTCGCGAATATGCCGAAAGCATAGGCTGGCAATTCCACGTTTACTGGTACAACTCGAACAACAATGCCGGAAGAATGGACTTGAACAACAGTCACGACTTCAACCAGTACAATGAAAAATGGACTTGGAAAAACAACAAGCAAGTAGTCGACATGAACATGCTCAACTACGATTGGAGTGGCTATGCACCGGCATCGGTAAGATATGCCAAACAAGTAGGGCTTAACCCCTATACGCTGTATGCAGGTTGGGATATCCAAGGCAACTGGTTGGGACGTGGTCGTTGGACCGCTCTCCGTGACAACGAATTGTCTATCGCATTCTGGGGTAACCACACCACCAACATGATCTACCAGAACTCTTCCGAGTTCGGTTCGGGCGATGAAGCCGTACAAGCCTGCTATCTCGAAAAACAAGAGCAAGTATTCTCGGGTGGTGTAGGGCGTATAGGTGGCAAGCTTCCCGGCAAACTCCGGTTTGCGCTTACCATTTTCGTCGTAAGGATTCGGCTGGATGCCGATTTCCTCCAGGAAAGGATAGAATTTGCGGTTACGCCAGTTCTTTTCGTTCCAGAAACCGCCTTTTCCATTGGGAAAGAGCGGACCGTTTTCCACAGAGGTGGCATACGCATGTTCAAAAACCGGGATGCCAAAGTCGAGAATGGGAATGATGCGGTTGCGTCCGGCTTCGGTCTTGCAACCGCCGATCAGATAAGCACCGGATTCCGTGCGGTGAAAATCTTCGTGTTTGAAGTGCAGCAGCTCATAGATACGCACTCCGCAGGCCAGAAGAGCAATTACCATCTGCCCGGTGGGCGTGTTCTTCTGGCTCAGGATCAGCGTCACCTGTTCGTCCGTGAAAATCTCGCGTTCCGGAGATTTGCGTCCTTCGACTTTCAGGACAGATGCAAGGTTGGCATCCACGACACGCCAGCCAATGGCTGTGCGATACAGCTTACTGATAAGAGTACGCTCTTTTTCCAACATGCTTTGAGACAGGCCGTTATCGGCCATCTTATCAAGGATGTTTTGGAAGTCTTGCGCATAGAGGGCGGCAATTTTGAAGTGCCACAGCGGACGGAGATATTTCCACGCAATGTCATAGAGCTCGCGAGCCTTATCGGACCGGCCCTTATATTCACGGGACTCTTTGAACATCCGGAAGCAGTCCTGCAGGGTAGAGTCCTGATAGGGTGTGGCCGGACGCTTCATCATTTCGGCGCGGACAGCTTCTGCTTCTTCACGGGTGACGTAGGTGCCAACAGCCTTCATGACTGTAATTCCGGTGTGAGGATCAGGAATCGGCATTCGGAGCAGCCATGGCTTCCGGCGTGTTCCGGACATTCGTGTGATGCTGCCATTGCCAGACGAGGCTTTCAGCCGGGGCGATTCTCGTTTGGCTGGAACGGCAGGTGGAGCTACTGCACCGGGGGATGGCGCTGTGCCAACGGGATGACCGCAGGCAGAGCAGAATTTAGCGGTATCTGAGATTTGATGACCGCAATTTTCACAGAACATAGATTTGAACCTCCTGCTTCAAAAAAATGCCCTCAGCATCGGAGGATACTGAGGGCGAACGGTTAGATCAGTTACGGGCGCGGGAGAGCTGGTAGTCCAGGCTCTGCTCAGCCGTGAGCCCCTTCTGGAGAAAGCGGATTACATTGGGGTAAAACACGTAGATACGTGATCCGTTCGGTACGTGACTTATGTAACCGGCGGCTACGAGATTGCGGAGACTGTGGTATGTTATATCATAACCTTCGCTCCGTGCACGGCGGGCCGCACCTGTTAGTGTAAGAAAATCCTGCGGCTTATTAACCATAATTTTTCTCTCCTTTCGTAAAATGATGGAAAGCACAGGTGGCTTTTCATAATAAGCATATCTTTTTGAGATATGGGACTCTTAAAGAGGGATTAAGGGTACCAAGGAAGATCTGGCATTTTTGAAAAATCATAACGCTCCAAAGAATGCAAATCGGGTTGTACTTCCTCATATTGGGCGTTTAAAGGGGGAACGACATAGCCGCAGCTAAAGAAGAGGCTCTGGTCATGCAACGGGACGCCATCACAATCGATGTATCCACAATCGCCGGAGTGGCAACATGGAGGCTCTGTAAAGTAAATTGGAGCGCCCATAGTTGAAAGCAGATCAGCGTACTCGGGAGAAACAGGGTTTTCAAAAAATCCATCTGGGATGTTCATGATAAATCCTCCTTAAAAATGATTGACAAGCGAAGCATTTAAAGCTTTACTTATATTACAAGAGTACTTGGTTATAAATTTTTGCCGTTGAATGCTGGCAATGGAATCAGGTGCTCGATTTCGACAATGAAGCCGATGCAATATCTTCCAGATGACTGACGTTCACACAAATAGGAGCGCGAGTGGGTTTGGAGTCTTCTCCAATATAGATAGGGCCTTGAAAAACGCACTGCCCAACCTCCAGATTCCGTAAAAGGTCAGAAATCTCAGCCCGATGCTGTGGAGATGCGAGAAGCTCGGCATAATACTTTACTTCTAGGAGAGCAGGGTGAAAGAGAAGTTTGTGGTTTGCTTGGCAGAGCATCGTTCTTTCGGACGCGTTAAACTCACGGATACTCTGGCTGGCAAGGATCACATTCAGAGAGTATTTTCTTCCTTCTGTCAGGATTTTGCCAAGATAACAGTCCTTGTCGATGGAGAGGTTCTGCATCTCATCTATGTAGATGTAGCGTGGCGGTTGTCCTCCCTGTGATGCAGTGCGAAACTCATCAAAAAGAAGTAAGTCAACAATCACGTTCTTGAAGAGGGGCGGAAACTTGCTTAGGCTGATGTTTTCGATTCCGAAAGAATAGTTGACAGACTGATGTCTAAAAATATTGTGCCGCAGGAGAGGCGCAAGATAAGCCATTGCGTTTCTTGATGCTTTCGTGTCAAATTCTTCAAGGGCTTTGAGAACTGCTGGAAAAATGTCTGGATTATTGTCGCGGTCTGAAATTGCATATTCAAGAGATTCTGAGAGGGCGGTTGTTGAAGAACGGCTTAACCTGAGATGGCGAGCTATAATATTGGAAAGCGTATAACTTAAATCTGCAGGTGATTCCATAGTTCCATCCGCATAGTGCAGTGGCTCGAAAAGCGTTGTTGGAATTGGCGTGTTGTATGCATCAATTTGTGAGGACAGATGTTCAAATGACTTTCTGAAAATTGGAAAGAGATGTTCCGGGGCAGAGGAGTTATGAATATCGATGCTGCGGACGCTATAGCTCTGATTGGCCTTTTGCAGCACGATACTTTGGGCAGCAACACTCTTTCCGTAGCCGGATTCACCGAGGATGACATAAGAATCGTTATCCTGTCCTGGGATACTTTTTGTGGAAACGGATAGTTCTTGGCTGCCCTCATAGTACTTTCCTATGTAGGTTTGCGATAGCATAGACATAATAATCAAACTCCTTTTTATTTTTAGATTTCAACAAGGTCACGACTTCCGGGTTGATGTAGGCTACTTCTCAGAAGTGTTCGAAAGCGAAAATCCTTTGATTCATTTGGTGCAAAGGTGAGCGTTTTGGGGACTGATCCCGAAAGAACCCCGGCAGTTTTCAGACGATTGAGCACGTCGGACGGCATATGGGATCGCAGCTGCACCTTAATAATTTTCTTCAAAAGGGCAGTCGATGTATAATAATAGGTATCATCATATAGAATCTCCTTCTGACATTCAAAACTGCTATCGACATCTTCGAGTGGACGAAAACAAATCATATCACATCGCCGGGCTGCATAGAGTGCGTTTCGGAAAGGTGTAAGGATGTTGCCATCGTTGATTCTTTCCCAGTAGCGAGTGTATGTTTCAAGGTATTCGTCACAGCGGACGGAAAGCGTTTGTGGAGGCACTTGCATGGAGTAATGCCACTTTACAACATCAGCTATCATAGATAGTGCTGCGATTTCCCGTTGTACAGAACAATCTTCGCCAAGATCATCGAAGACTTTTGTAAAAGAACGTTCCACTGTCGAATTGAACGCATCCGCATTATTCAGAATCGACTTTATCAGACATCCAACAGAATTGATAGACCCAGCCCCAGTACAAGGCTCGATAAAATCTTGTATTGGTAAACAAAAGGTTCGTTGCCGTGGGGTAAGATCGGCGGAGACAACTATATACAGCGGATGCTTTTGACTGCTTTGCATGGAATCCAGAAGTGCTTGATAATTCTTATCACGACTGTAAGCATTGGCAGATTCATTGAAGCTTGTGTCTTCAGCACGAATCCATATAATGGGGCGGTCACGTAAGTTTTCTAGCTCCTTCTTAAAGATGAGGGGTGTTTTATCAATGCTCAAATCTGTACATTGATACTTATGGGTCAGTATGCAGAGTGGGCGACGAATCCACATCTTAGAGGGTAATCGCCCTTGAAGGATTGCGTATAGTGATACAAGCTGGTACATTATCACATCGGGTGTGAGTGAAATCGTGAAGCTCAGTAGCACAGTATTAAGGTCAACCCATTCACTCTCTTGAAATCCCCAGTGCTTTTCAGAAAAATACCATCCGGGAGAGTATTTTATCTGTGGTGGAATGGAATCGCGTGTAGCTGCGGTATGCCGGGCAATCAGCTCGCCACAAACGGTAGGAAGAAGATGTGCGATGACAATAAATCCGTTGTCGCGTAGCAAATTGTAACGGTGCAGGGCACTGCAAGTAGCATCGACTATGACGCTTTTGTGTTCTCCTGTAGGAGTATCGAACGTATATTTGATGGATTCTTTTTTTGTGTCATGTTCTATGATTTTTTGCGCTCGTAGATTTCGGCAAGGGCTAAATGGTTTTACAATAGTATTTTCCCCATTGCTGCACTGGTAAGTTAAACAACCCTGAAAGTCCTCAACTAAAGCACAGTTATCAAATCGAAGTCGCTGTTTTCTGAAAGCTTTCTGGACATCGCTCTCCCATTCCTCTTGCAGCTTTTGAATTTTGGCTTCAACAGGATTGTTTTGAAAAGCAGCACTGGGTTGAGCCTGCATGACAGATTGTTGGGAGTAAGGCGAGAACGATGGCTGCGGTTGGTTCAAAGATGCAGATGGTATATAGTTAGGTGGGAACTGCTGTGGCGTAATAGTTTGTGATTTGGAACGAACGATTCTTTTTTGTGGCGGAGTGGGTGTAGCTGAATCATCGTAGGGGCTTCCATCAGGTTTTTGAATGGCGGAAATCATGCCACTATTATTTAAGGAATTCATAGTGAGGCTCCTTTCATATAGGATGAATGGCGGACTGCGGGCAGTTTGTCCGGTCACTTTCCGGGGATATGCTGCTCGCTAATTTAGTTGTCAAGGGACGGAGAAGAAGAGGCTGAAGGCTTTCTTCTGTAAATAGGATAACACATTGACAACTGGGACAAATGGGGTGAATTTACATTGAGTGGGTGTAAATATGTAAAAACAGTATTGTTTGAGATTGATATGCGATTAACAATCTTTGGTGACGTCTCAAGTCTATAACAGGAGCTCTAGAAAGGAAAATTAAGCGGTATGAATGGCATTGACAATCTGACTCTCTATAAAACTGTAGATGAACTCCAAGAAAGTAAAAATAGTATTGAAAGGCATACGGGAATTGATTTTTCAAAAAATGTCCAACAATTCGATTTGCTGCTGGATATCGTTGAGGAAGAAACATCAGAAAACGAAGAAAAAAGACAAGTTGAAGTAGTTGAACGGATATTGGAAGCAGTATGGCCTGAAAATTTATTTGAAGCATATTGCAGTGATAAAGACAACATCGTGCAAGCCGTATATTCCAATATGATTGCAATGGTCTTGTTTTCGTTGCAATACCTTTTGGCAGATGAAATTATTGATGACGAGTATGATTCAAAATTACAACGGTGGCTTGATATGGAAAGCGATGAAGAGGCAGAAACGTTTGAATGTTATGAGAGCATGAAAAGAACAGTATCAAATAAAATAAAAAAGATTGCTAAAAAAACTCAAAAAAGTAAGGAAGACTATGAACAAAACTTAAGGTTGCCAATCCAATTGCCACAAAGCACACATAAAAAGAAAATTTTAAAATCACTTATGAAAAAAATAGTTGAATTGGAGGCGAATTCGGCACAAGAAAATGGTGCTGACAGCAAGTCGGATTCAAAGCAGAAAAAGAGAACAAATAGCATAAGTTGGAACATTCTAAAACTAGCAGAAAAAGAAGAAAATGTTGCAAATTTTAAGAAAATAAACGCTAATGAAAAAAGAAGTATAAAAAAGATATATGAAACTTTATGTAGAGAAATCACAGAAGTTTCAATGGAAGATACAGATAAAGCTGAAAAGGTAATGTTAGAGCTTGCGTATGAGTGTGTTTTTCATGCCAAAAGTATTTCTGCATTAGAAGATGGAGATGGAACAGAAATTGACTTATTGGGGAGGACGATTGTTCCGATAGGGTTTTATGTGCGAAAGTTCAAATTTGGCAACGAGGAACAGTGCATCGGCTTTCGGAATATTTACTGCGCTACATTAAAAAGCATGATGATTTATGTTGTTGAATACGCAGGTAGTGTCCTGCAAAAGAAGCAGAAGGAAATTTCACAAAAAGATAAAGTTTTGATGGCATATGAGATTGTATGTAATTATGTGAAAAGTAGATATAAGGAATATTATGAGGCAGCATTTGACGAAAAAAATAAAATAAAACTTGATCTTAACGCACCAAATATTGGCGAACATATTTGGGCTGTTATGAACATTCTCTTTTACTGTGAAAAGTATAATAAGGAAAATCAATATTTATGTAGCATTGAAACGGAAGGCGTTCCATATATTCGTCCAGAATTTCCCAAAGTAGCCAAATGCAATGAAAGTAAGAAATGCGGAAAAATAAAATACAAGGTTCCTGAA
>OGMR01000730.1_pt1 | contig 14217 bp, 9 predicted proteins | sample 1573251 | NCBI WGS metagenome assembly OGMR01 (sample SAMEA2581979, study PRJEB24529) | metagenome | biome: Human gut stool | place: China | collected 2011
GGCGGCGACGGATGCATAGCGGTCGGATTCGCCGCCACGTCCTTCGGTGCTTGTGGTGAGGCCGGAACTCTTGAAGGAGTACATCGCGTAGCCCGTCAGACCGGCAAAGGTCGGGGTCACGTAGCTGATCGCATTGTCGACGCGGGTCCAGGAAGATGCGGAGATGCAGCTGGAACCGAAAGCCTTCGTGTAGTTGGCAAACAGAGGATCGATGGCGCGGAAGAGGCCGTCGGCGCCGAGTGTGCTGCCGAAGAGCGGGAGAACGCCTGCGGAGACTTTGCCGAAGGGCCCTGTCAGGTCGACATGGGCTTCACGGCCAAAGAGCTTGCCGGTCTGGTCGAACTGACCGTCGTCGGACTTGAAGCCGGATTCGAGAACGAAGCCGACCTTGTAGCCGTTGCCGAGATCTTCGGAACCGCGAAGGCCGAAGCGGGAGCCGAATTCCTTGGCGTTTTCCATGGAGAACGTGTTGACGCGGTCGTGGCCGGCAACGTCTGCATCGCTCGAAACAAAGGAGAGGCTGGTGTCGATGACGCCGTAAACCTGCACGTCGGCAGCGGTGCTCGGGAGTGCAGCAAAAGCGCACAGCGCGCCGGCGACTGCCATGGATGAGAACTTTGTGTTATTCATGACTCATTCCTGAATGTCGGCTGCATGCATCCCGGTGCATGCAGCTGGTTGGTGATGTTAGAGGTTGATAGAGCAGGGCGCTTTTTTTAGGCGGCAGCCAATTCACGACCGACCAGCCACCCCCAGGTCGCGGCGCGGCCCGCGCACATGCCGGCAATAAGATTGGGATAGGTGTTGGCAAAGTAGCCGCCGCTGTCCTGTCCGATCACGTAGAGACCGGGAATAGGATGACCTTCCGTGTCGATGGCATTCATGTGCGTGTTGATCTGGATGCCGTCGAGCGTGCAAAGCGAGTAGCCGGCATTCTTGACGCCATAGAAAGGCGGCTTTTCAAGCGGGGACAGACGGAAGGATTCTTTGCCGAAATCTTCGTCCACGCCCTTGTGTGCGAGATCGTTGTAGCGTGCAACCGTCTTCTTGAGGGCTTCGGGCGGCAGACGAAGCTTGCGTGCAAGCTCTTCGATCGTATCGGCCTTCTGTACGAAGCCGTCGGCGATCAGCTTGGGAAGAACCGTGGATTCGATGAATTCCCATGCGAAAATCGGACGCGCGCCGTTGGGGTGCGGATGCAGGCGAGAGCATCCGGCCATGCGCGTATGCTGAACAAAGTCCGTCCACGTGGAGTCGAAAAGCGAATAGTGGCAGTGTCCCTTCTGGTATTCGTCGGCATGAAGAATGCCTTCATAAGTGCCGGACTCATTGAAGAATCGTTCGCCGTCGGCATTCACCTTGAGCCACGGCTGGCTGCCGGGCCAGAACGTACCCATGTCGGTCTTCTTCATGGCTTCGATGCCGGGTTCCTGATCCGGACGAAGCGCGCTGCGGTCAAACTGTGCCATGGAATGGGTTTCGTCCATCTTCGCGCCAACCCACAGACAGGCACGAATGCCGTCGCCCATGGCGCCGGGCATGGACTTGTTGCCGCCCAGAATTCGAAGATTCCAAGGCTGAAGGGCCTCTAGCATGTCATAGTTTCGGCAATATCCGCCCGTTGCAATCACAACACCTTTGGAGGCGAGGTAACGAACATAGCGGCCGTCCGAGTTTTCTGCGATGCAGCCGGTGATGCGGCCGTTTGCTTTTTCCAGTTTCACCATCTTGGTGTTGTAGTGGAATTCCGCACCGTGCTTGACGGCATAATCGTAGAGAACAACGTTGCCATTGAGGCGCTTTTGGCCCTTCTGATTGTTTTCCCAACGGGCCTGCGGCCATCTCGGCGTGTGGCACGTCGGGATGGCGGGATAACGCGTGTTTTCGACATTGTCGACGGTTTCATGCCAAAGTTCGACGCCTCGTTCGGCAAGGCGGTCGCCGTACCAGTTCATCACTTCGCCGGAACGTTCGGCAAACGTAAGGTGGAGACGCTGGTCGACATGGCCGCCGGCCGCCTGGGTGGCAAGGGTGACGAACTCAAACTTGTTGATGTTGGTACCCCACTTCTTCTGGTAGCGGGATCCGATGGCGGCAAAGCCTTCGCGTACGCCGGTGCCGACGACAAATCGATCGATGCCGATCACCTTGGCTCCGCTCTCGGCGGCGCTGGCAACGGCAAACATGCCGCTGGTGCCGCATCCGACAACGAGGATTTCGGTTTTGACGGTCTTGACAATGTCCTTCTCGTCGATGACAGGCGGCTTGCCGAGCCAGTCGCCGGTCTTGGACGCTTCTTCAGCCGTCTTTTCAGTAATGACTTCAACGGGAATCTTGCCCTGAGCCTGTTCAATGCACTTGCGGGCCGCACGCGTAACGGCGTTGGAGGTCACCGTAGCGCCGGAAACGGCATCGATTTCGGCACCCTGAGAGGCGAGAAGGGCCTTCTTGAGCTTTTCGGCAGCGGCCTGGCCGATGGAAGGCGTTTCACTCGACGCATCAATCACGACGTCAACGATGCGGTCGGTTACAAAAGTCATGCTGACGCGGACATCACCGGCGATGCCGGCAGCCTTGGCAGTATAGGTGCCGGGTTTGTAAAGGCCCGCCGGAGCGGCGTGAACGGCGGCGGCAGCCAGGGTGGCACTGCCGGCAAGGCCTGCGCGAAGCAGCTGGCGCCGAGAAAGGTTTTGCGACATTTGGTCTCTCCTGTGTAGATATGTGTCCTTTCGAAGAAATCATCTTCTCGAACATGAGATCATCATAGAAGAATCAATATCGGCTTTGTTTGGACAATTTTTCCCCCTGTTCGCTAATTGCGAACTCTCGTGAAAACCCTTGAGTTGCCTCTTTTCCCGTCGAAGCTTCCTGCGACCTGGTCGTCCTGCGCCGTCTTTACAACAGGCGTCGTCGATAACAAATAACAAAAGACTCGCCGGATGAAAACGGATCCGGCGAGTCTTGAGAATGACGGTAGCGCGGCATGAGTTGATGTACGTCACTTCACGCCGCTGCTTTCGGCAAATTACAGCTTGGCCTTGGCGGCGGACAGGCCTGCCTGGCGGCCGTTCACGAGGCAGTCCATGACGGCGCCGTGAATGCCGCCGACGCATTCGCCGGCCGCGAAGAGGCCGGGAATCGGCTGATCGGTTTCAACGTCAAGCACGGCGGTCGCGACGTTCGTGGCCATGCCGCCCATGCAGTGATGGACCTTCGGGCTCATTTCGGAGACGTAGAAGGGCGCTTTGCCGATCGGCTTTGCTTTCATGTCGAAGCGGCGGCCGAAGTCGGCGTCCTTGCCGGCTGCGTGAGTTCGTTGTAGCGGGCGAACGTGGCTTCGAGCGTCTTCTGATCAAGCTTGTTGGCGTCGAAGAGCTCCTCGATGGCGAGGCAGTCGATGTCGAAGCGAAGCGTGGTGACGGGACCGGGACGGCCCGTGTCGAGCACGCCGACGCAGCCCGTGTAGCCGCCCATGCGCTCGAGGAGGGCTTCGGAGACGCCTGTGGCGCGGGCGAGCTCAATGGCGGCCTCGACCTCTTCGGGCTTGCGGGCCATGACGGCGTCGGGATTGATCACCTGAAGGCCGTCGTTTCGAATTCGAGCCAGCCTTGTTCCGGATTCATGTGGAAGCTGCGGCGGTCCTCGACCATGCGGTCAACGTATTGTTCGGTATGTGCGGTCATGTTGATGTCTTTGAGACCCCGGTTCACGCGGATAATAAAACTCAATCGGTTTTGACACCTGTCGATTTTAGGCGGCACATGCTGAAGAACTGAATCGGATTAACCCTTTGGGCGGGCCTTTGTGAAAGGTTCGGACAAATGGATGCAGGGTCTTTACGTACCCTATCCCGACGAAGCCGCCTGAAATCGATCGATTGCAGCACACAATGCCTGATTCGGGACGCAACCTTGGTTCAAGGTCTTGCGGCGCAAGGGTTCGGGGAGCGGGGAGGGTGTTTTCGGCAGTCAGCCTGCGGGAGCGGCGAATGCACGATTTTCGGGAAACGGAACTCAGGGAAAATGGGGAGATTACGTTTTGCGCGAGCGTGAAAACCCGAGTAGTCATATTTGAGCGACATGGGTATGCTCACTTCTGCCGGCATGACCAGCCGGTTTGAAAGGAGCTAAAAAAATGAATTTCATGAAGACTCTGGTGGCCGCCTCCGTGGCCGGTGCGATGATGGTAGGTGCGGTGTGCGCCCAGGAAGACTCCGCGCGAATACGGCATCCAGTTCGGCGTCCTGCAGCCGGGCCAGAACAACGCCATCACTGACGTTGAAGGCGTGCTCGTCGGCCAGGTGAACGTGCATGACGACAAGAAGGGCGCTCATACGGGCGTGACCGCGATTCTTCCGCACGGCGGCAACCTCTTCAAGGAAAAGGTTCCTGCGGGCATCTTCCTCGCGAACGGCTTCGGCAAGATGACGGGCTATCCGCAGGTGAAGGAACTCGGCAACATCGAGACGCCGATCGTCCTCGTCAATACCCTCAACGTGGCCGCTGGCCTTGACGGCATCATCGACTATACGTTCTCCTTCAAGGAAAACGGCGACTGCCGCAGCGTCAACGGCGTGGTAGGCGAAACGAACGACGGCGGCATCAACGACATCCGCGCGCGCTTCCTCACCTCCAAGGACGTCCTCAAGGCCATCCAGACCGCCAAGTCCGGTCCCGTTGAAGAAGGCGTCGTGGGCGCAGGCTCCGGCACGAAGGCCTTCGGCTTCAAGGGCGGCATCGGCACGTCGTCCCGCAAGCTGCCCGCGAGCATGGGCGGCTACACGGTCGGCGTCCTCGTTCAGACCAACTTTGGCGGCTTCCTCAATGTTGACGGCGTCGCCGTAGGCGAAAAGCTCGGCGGCTATCCGTGGCAGAAGGAAATCGAATGCGCCGACGGCTCGATCATGATGGTCGTCGCCACCGACGCTCCGATTGATGCCCGCAACCTCGAGCGCGTCGCCAAGCGCGCCTTCATGGGCCTCGCCAAGGCCGGCGGCATCGCCTCCAATGGCTCCGGCGACTTCGCGATCGCATTCTCGACCGCCAGGGAAAACCGCGTTCCGCACAACACTAAGAAGCTCGAGAAGCTCCAGAACGTCAACGTCGCCAATGACGACATGACGCCGATCTTCATGGCCACGATCGAGGCCACCGAAGAAGCCGTCGTAAATTCGCTCTTCAAGGCGACGGACGTCAAGGGCTACAACGGCAAGGTCACCAAGGCGCTTCCTGTCGACCAGGTCCTCGAAATGCTCAAGGCGGAAGGCAAGATCGTCAAGCAACCGCGTTAATACGTAATCAAGCCCTCGTCAGGGAATTGAACGCCAGTGAAGGCTCCGACAAGCGTCGGGGCCTTTTTCGTCATGTGGAACAATGCAGGTGAATCTCTGTTCGGCCGGGCGCTTGTGACGTGCAAAACCGCCCGAGCTCGTTGCTGTGAGCTCGGGCGGTTTCTGAAGCCGACTGTCCGTGATGAGCTAACGGGTCATCATTTGGAAGTCAGTTGATGCGGGCTGGAAGTCAGAAAGCGTGGCGCACGCCCACGGTGGCGCGCCAGTCTTCGTCAAGATAGCCGCCGCTCGTGCGTTCGACATCGGCCCACACGTAGGTCGAATCCGTGAGGTTGAAGTTGGCTCCGAGGCCGTATTCGACCCACGTATCCTTGCCGTCGATGTCATAGACCTTGCCGTTGCCGCCTATAACGGCGTTGTCGCCCAGAAACTCATGCACTGCGGAGACGCGCAGATAAGCCGTGTTCCCGTTTTCAGGACAGCGCATGCCGAAGGCAAAGCCCGCACGTCCCATCAGACTGTCGGCGTCATCGAAGCGATAGGTCGAGCCGTCGGAGAGCGAGAGAACGTCTGCATCCACATGCGTGTAGGCGAGTTCAACCTGAGGTTCAAGATAGAAGGACTTCGAAAGGTCGAAGCGCCAGCCGAACTCTCCGGAGAGCGCGGTGACGATGTTGTCCATCGAACCCTTCTTGTTGCCGTCGACGGTCATGTCGGTTTTGGCCGTGCCGAGACGAGCGACGACGTCGGCAAACTGACCGTTCTCACCCATCCAGAGACCGTAGGCCGCAAGGCTGTAGACGTCCATGTCAGCTTTACCGCGCCTGTAGTCGGCATCGCTCATCGTGTAGGAGAAGGCCACGCCGAAGCGGGGAGCGCCGGCGGTCGGCACGGTGTCGACGCCCACCTGGATCGTGTGGAAGTCGTTTTCGAGTCCGCTTTCGGCGGAGAGCCTGCCGCCGTCATAGCGTGCCCAGGCACCCGACGTCTGCTTCATCGAACGAATGTCGCCCATGCGCTTGTGAACATCATTCGTGAGGATGCGGTTAAGGGCCAGCGGAGCAATAGTGGCAAGTTCGAGGGTGGACTGCATCACGGAGTTCGGGCCTGTGGAGTGCACCTTGGCTTCGCTGTCGATGATGAAGCCTTCGTTGTACATGCCTTCGTCAACCTTCATGGTCGTCTCAACGCCCTCAGCGGCGACATTGCCGAGAAGTTGCTTCGCCTGGTCGCTTGTTACGTCGTCGGATGTAAGGTCCTTCGTCAGGTCCTCGTTGGCGAGCTTCACCGTGAGGGAGGAGTCGGCGTCGGCAGAATCAACCGTGAAGGTGCCGGCCTGCTGGCCTTCGTCAGCGGTGAGATCCGTGGCGAGGCGAACCGTGCCGGAACCCGACAGCTTCTCAACAGTAGCGTTGACCGACTTGTCGGTAATATTCACCACACCGTTATCGAGCACAAGGCTGTTGAGCGCAACAGCACGCTGACCGTTCTGAGCCGTCGGATCGGTCGAAACAATGGCCGTCGGCGTCCACTGTGCGCCGTTCTTGACGGTGAGCTTCATATCGGTCACGGTCAGTTTGTCGCTCTCAACATTGTCAGGAAGACCAGCCCAAGCGACAACCGTGTTGCCGATCCAATAGGAATTGGCTCCCGCAAGAGTCACGTCGACATTGGCATTAACGCCCGTACCTGACGTTTCAGCATCATAGTCGAACACCACGTCGCCGTTGATCTGCGTGGAATACTTGCCGTCCTTGTTGATTTCGATCGATGCATCACCGCGAGCAAGGAGCGCATGGTCGGCAGTAATGACCGTATTGCCTTCGATATTGACCATACCCGTACTCATAACGGACAGTCCCATCGATTTCACACCTTCAATCGTCGACCTAGCCTCAATGTTAACGGCGCGCCCCTTGATGTTCAGAGTAGCCTTCTTCTCTGGATCCATTTGATTGGACGCAACCTGTACCGCTCTGACGTCCGAGCCGCCCTCTGCGTAGATGCTGATCGTCTCCCCATTGAGATTCACCTCGCCAGCCTTCTTCGGAACAATCGTGGAGTTGCCGCCTTTGAATTCATTACTGAAAACCCAAACACCGATGGCTTTCTGGGCATCGGTGGACACCGCTCGAATCGAAACATTAGAACGACCATCTCCCACGTTGATCAGGGAATTTGATGCAGCATGAATACCGACGGCATCGGACTTTGCCTGTGCATCAATGTTGATTGAAGCTGCCGTTAAATTAATTTCTGATATGTCATTCTCATCCTTGCCGTAAGCCTGCAGGCCCTTAAAGACATTTGTGACGGGTACATCGGCTTTGGCTGAAGCATCGAGCGAGGCAATCGTAATCGAATTGGTGAATTCATTACCAATGTTCACCTTGCCGCCGTAAACGACCTCAACCCCCGCTGCCTCACTTCCTGCAGCAGTCAGCTGAATGTCTTTCGCCGCCAAGTTGATAATGGCGGTACCAGACTCACTACCTATCGTACCCCGAATAGCTGCAGTCTTGATCGCAGACGCCCCGCTCGAAACCGCGCTGATCTTTACAGTATTGGCATTACTAATGGAGATTGAAGAATCGCGCTCATACCCACTTGAACCTGCCTCTACAAGCAGGCCATACGTTTCTGCCGTTGCCTTATCTGCTTGGTTTTTCACATCGATGACAACATCGTCTGCTGCGATATTGACCTCGGCATTGCGCTTCGTCTTAACGCCGTAGGCCTTAGAGCCAATGGAAGATATCGAGAGGTCTTTAGCTTGAACATCAACTGCGGTTTTTGCTCCTTCCGCAGCAATGCCGAAGGAGAAGTTGCTGCCGTCGGAAGAAATCTGCAGTGTCTCAGCAGCCGCCAATTCAACATTGACATCAGTTTGGAGCTTGACAGAGCTGTCCGATCTGCTTTTTGCGTAAATTCCTCGAGCCGTCTCGTTTGATTTCGTATCCAAAATGATGTTCTTGCCTGCTACACGAAGCAAATTGTTGTAATCGCTGCCCGTTTTACTTTCAACAGACAAGCCGGCTACGCTCTTGTTGTCACTGCCATTTATGGTCAACGTGTTGCCAGCATTGATGATGACGCTTCCTGTTGTATCATTTTTGATATAGGCGCCTGCTTTTTTGACTGTGAAGGTGAGGTCGCCTGCGGAATTGATGGTCGCGGTGTGCCCGTTTTCTGCTGCGACACCGTAATCTACGTTTTCAAACGTGTTTTGATCTTCAATAATCAGGTCTTGTGAATTCGCATGAATCCCATAGGTAGAGGCGCTGGCGACTCCCATTGGGAACAACGAAGCCAAAGCAACCGTTATTAGCAACGGCTTAAAGGGCAAATTATTGTGCATGATGAACTTCCTTTCAACCAACCCAGATATCATCCAGGCTCATAGTGGAAGAATGAACTGTTCACTGATGGGGGGGGGGGGTAGGGTTATCCCTTAAATTTGATAGAAACGCAACACTACCCAACGTTTCCAAATTCTCGATACAAAGAGAGCGTCAGAAATTCTGGCTCTTCCGACATTTTTGGGAAATGAGAGTTTTTCGGGTCCCCTCATCATAAGGGTACGCCCCCCTGACACCGTTTGTTACACGCGTAGGATCCGCCAAAATCAAGATCTCTTTTATCGAGATCAAGATGATCAATTGAACCGGGGCTCATACTGCCTACCTCAGCAGCGGCCTCAACAAAGCCGGCTTCCATCGCACCCGCCTGCATGAGTTCCTCGAAGCCGAAGATGCCCTGCCGGACCTCTGGGTGCTCTACCATCAGTTCCGTCGAATCGAGAAGCAAACGGTTACGTCCGTTCCACGCTCGAGCTCCAAGCTGATCAAGGTCGTTGGCGAACTTCGTTCCCCAGTCACTTCTCGTGTTCCTGCGAAAAGTCGGATTCCGCAGGTTCCGCTTCAATTGGAACTCCACGGTGGCGCACGTCTGAACTTTGCCACCGCAGCTCCTGAACAATTCGCCGCAGCCCTCATTCGAATGACGTCGGAGGTTGTCCGATGACGCCCTTCGACTTTTCCAAAATCCCCAATGTCACTCTGATCGTCTGTCCAGTCGACATGTGTTCCGGGTTCGATAAGATCGTCAAAATGCCCCGGTAATGCGTAATAAAGCCCCATAAGGGAATTCAATATTAATGAAGGCTCCGGCATGCGTAGGGCCTGCATTGCTTTTGCAGCCAGGGAATCAAGTTTTGCCCGCACCGTCTGGCTGGAAAGCGGTACGGCGGGTGAGGAAAGGGAGAGGCTGAACACTGTTCAGATGAAAGCGCTCTATGTTTCAGGCTGCTGAGGCAAGAGGCGGCGTGAAAACCGGTTGGGGACAGCAAATAGAGGGAGAGGATGGTTGGTGCACGAAAGCAGACTTTCAGTCAGCCGGGAAGAGATGCGCAGCCGCACCGAGGGTTGCAGTGGGAAAAAGTCAAGGGAGCGGAAGAAGGGAGGAGCTGCTCCCTCGCGAGCTTGCGGTGCGAGGGAGCGTTCCTTCTGGTCTACTGAGGGGACCGATTACTTGGATGAACGCCTGGGGCGCTTGAGCGAGACGGTGGAAGTTCCGCACTCCTCCTCTGTGTCGGACTCGTCTTTTTTACGGCGGGCCTTCGTAGAAGCCACCTCTTCCATCGATTCTTTGCTGGGCGTCTCAAGAGGTGATTCCATTTGAGCAACTCAAGTCTTCGGATCTTATAATCGATTGCGTATACCAAAGTGGTAAGGATGATCACTTGGGATCTGAGGTAATTTCCCGCCTTGTTCCTTTTTGCCAGAATACAGGTGGATTCCGTTGGGTTAAAAGGAGAGATCCAGAAGGTAAGTTGAAAGGATTGCCCGCATATGTCGTTCTTTATACTTCCATGGAAGAGTTGGCATGGCCAGATTATCTTGATGTAGAGTCTGGTGTTTTCCACTATTACGGTGACAACCGAGAGGCTGGCTGTAATCTTCACGATAAGAAAGGCAACCGCTTTCTCAATCTTGTTTTCGGCATGTTGAACAACGGTGACTGGAAGAACATTCCTCCCATTCTGATCTTCCGAAAAACAGGTCATCGAAGGGATGTTAGATTCCTTGGCCTTGCCGCTCCAGGAAATCCCAAGCTTTCTTCAGATCAGGACTTGGTGGCTTTCTGGAGAACAATGGGGAATGTCCGCTTCCAGAACTATGAAGCATATTTCACAGTGCTCGACACGCGGGGAGACGTCATATCAAGAAAATGGCTCGAATCCCTGATAAGTAACCACGAGGAAAGTATTAACCTTGCGCCGAAGGTCTGGCGCGAGTTTGTCATGGGAGGGCGGCAATTCATTAGAGCATTGAAGGCGCCTCGCATAAATCATATTCCTTCGCCGGCAGAGCAGCTCCAGTGTACAGAGATGGAAAGAAACATAATTAACGCAATACATTCATATTACGCTAGAGATAAAAACTTTGCCGAATTTGAAGCATGCGCAGCCGATGTGGTCATGAAAATGGATCCGAACTTCGAAAAATTTGAATTGACGAGACCTTGGCGCGACGGAGGACGAGATGCATTGGGTGTATACAGAATTGGCACAGGATTCAATCACAATATGCCACTGACGATTGACTGTGCCCTTGAAGCCAAATGTTATCAGGGACACGCTGTAGGCGTGCGCGAGATGTCACGACTAATCTCTCGAATTCGATATCGTCAGTTTGGCATTCTGGTTACAACAAGTTGGGTCGACTCACAAGCCTATGAAGAGGTCGTTTCCGACGGGCACCCGATTATGATTGTGACTGGGGCTGACATTGCAAAGACACTGACGAAATACAACGTCACCTCCGGCAATCTTGATTCATATCTACGCGGAGTTGGGGAACGTTTCTCAAGAATGCAAGAGAAAGTTGCTGGAGACTGTTGGAACTCCGCAGGAATTGGTCAGCAATCGGAGCTGTATTTTTGACTAATTCAGATTGTATCGACCGATAGTCACGTCGGTATAAACTATTATTACGGGGAAAGTTGCAGTACAAACCATTCTTCTCAACCTGAAAAGTGTAGGAAAATTAAAATGATTGAGGAAATAGAAGGAATTACGATAAAAGGACGATGCTTTCGAGATGAAACTAAGATAAATCTCTTTACTGCAAATGACGGGAAGCAACGACCAAATGATTGCAAAAGAGTCTCTTTAGTTTATGGAAGGAACGGTAGTGGAAAGTCCACAATAGCATATGGACTTGACTCGCTGGCTCATGGGAACCGAGAATCAGGAATTTTGTGCGCACTAAATCTTAAGGATAATAAACAATGTAATGAAGAATTGTCTAATAAAATTTTTGTTTTCAGTGAAAGTTTTATTGACCAAAATGTGAAATTGAAGGCCGATGGTTTAGGCACCATTGTGCAACTTGGCCCCCACATAGAACTAGACAATAAAATAGAAGAATTAGAAATAGATATTCAAGGAATTAATACTGAATTATCAGATATTGAGAGTAGGTTAGAAAAGGGGAAAGGGAAAGCTGAGAAGCAAGTTGAAAGATGCAAAGAAAAATTGAAAACAGGTTGGGCTGCAAGGTATAAGGAAATTACAGGAAATTCAAACAAAGGGAAGGTCACTAATGATTTGTACAAGAGAATAGGAGACAATAAACCAAATGATAATAAAGAAAATCTAGAGAAGGAATTTAAAAATTTAAAGTCAATTTACGATAACATTGGTACTATTTCGGAGGTCGTACAGGAGCCTATATTAGAGATAAAATTTGATCAAAAGGCTGAGGAAAGACTACTGGAAACGCTTGCTGAGAAAGTTGAAGAGCCAGCCTTGACTGAACGTGATCAGCTTATATTGGATTTATCGAAACAAGGGAAGACCCTCGATCTTGTTAAGGCTAAAGAAACTTTCTCAAATGATGAGGTTAATTATTGCCCATATTGCCTCCAACCAATAAGTTCAGAATACAAACATGAACTGATAAAAAGAATTGAAGGTGTTCTGAATGATCGAGCTAATGAGCACCAGAGCATTCTTACAGGGATACAATTTCCATCTTTCGATGGAATTGTAAAAAGAGTGGAGGCATTTGAGAATAGCAATCGAGAAATTTATAACCTAATTCGTGATCTTGCGGATGCCTGCCAAAAGAAGGTTAGTGAGTATTTATCTTACATTGACCAGAAAATAAAAAATTTATATACTCCGGTTAAAATCGCCAGTCTCGATTTGGCAGTCAAAACTGCACAACTTAATGAGCAGCTTCTAAAACTCGAAAAAATACGTCGCGATATTCTTGCAGCACAGAATGAGAAACAAAAAACCTTCGAGAAGTTGCTAAGGATTAGTGAAAATATAGCCTACTGGGAAATAATAGATGACTACCAGGACTATAAACAACAAGATTGCGAGAACAAGGGTCTTGAAAAAAATAAACTTGAATCCGAACAAGTTAAGAACAAAATATATTACGAACTCGAACAGATAAAAGCGCAAAAGAAAAACGCAAATCTAGCCCTTGAGGATATTAATAGGGCTTTGAGTTTTATATTTATGTCGAAGGAAAAGATTCAGCTAGTAAATGAAAATGACCAGTATCGCATAAAATCACGCGGTATGTATTCCAAGCCTAATACAATCTCAGTCGGAGAAAGAAATGCTTTGGCTTTGTGTTATTTTTTCTCATTGATGAATTATGGAGTTAATAAGTCTGATGTTTACAAATCGGAACGCCTGATTGTTCTAGACGATCCAATCTCAAGCTACGACTTCGATAATAAGATCGGTGTTATGTCCTATCTAAATAGTGTGATCACATTGATACTAAATCGTAACGAATCTAGTAAAGTCTTATTGTTAACTCATGACATTTCTGCTTTTCACGATTTGAAGGTTGTTTGCTTAGATATACTTCAGCAAATGTATTCTGGTGGGAAGGGAAAAGCCGCCGAAAAATTAAATTGGATGAAGCTTGATCGTCATGGACTTAACGATATAACGAATAAAGTTTCATATGGCCAATATGGAGAAATGTTAAAGCTGGTTTATTCGTATGCTGATGGCGAATCTGATGTGTATGAGCTTGAAATAGGTAATATCGCAAGAAGAGTGCTAGAAGCTTACAGCACTTTTATGTTTGGAAAGGGAATGAACTTTGTGCATTTTGATGATGTAAGGGATGTCTTAAAAGACTATGCGGATTTTTTTGATCATCTGATGTTTAAACTCTTTCTCAATAATGAGAGCCATACTGAAATCGTGTCTACAACGGCTTGCAATCAAATGAGTTTTTCTCGTTATATCTCTAGAGAAGAACAAATTAATATTTGCAAGAGCATAATTTGTTTAATCTATAGAGTGACGCCATTGCATTTGAAGTATAAACTCGGTCATCATTTTGATGATGCAAAGATAAGTAAATGGTCGCTCGAGTTGATCCCGTAATTGTTAACCTTAAATTCAGTATATTTTCTTTAATGAGTTGTCGAGAAAGTCTGAACTAACCTCTTAAATCAACAGCTTATGGATGTTTCTGGAAATACTAAAGGATCTTCGCGCTGGATCAAACTCGCCTACACAAAGAACAGCAAGCCTTGCTTACTGAACGTTGTGAAGCGGGATCGGGTTCTGGCCGAAGCATTTTCCAGAGATTGTTCTATTCGACAGAAAACGTGGTGGACTTCTCTTAGGTTCCAGTTACACCCGCGGCCCTCGTTTGCGGAGAACCCTCGTTCAGTTCTTCCGGCGACTTCTGGCAACTGGTGAATACTATTATCGACAGAAAGAAAATACCGATTATATTCAGTATTTTTTTCATAATAATTGGCGTTTAATTATTTTCCGGATTTGAGCGCTTCGATTTCTGCTTTCAGAGTTTCGATCTGGCTGTTAAGCTCCTGAATCGACTTGGTAAGCAGAGGAATCAATGCGCTGTAATTTACGACAC
>OGMR01000736.1_pt1 | contig 14133 bp, 11 predicted proteins | sample 1573251 | NCBI WGS metagenome assembly OGMR01 (sample SAMEA2581979, study PRJEB24529) | metagenome | biome: Human gut stool | place: China | collected 2011
ATGTACCTTTGCCAGTAACATCCATTCCTGCCACTCCATTTGCATTCAGTAAATCCCCATCGGAATCAAATTGTTTCATCAAATTATTAACAATAGTATCCCTTCCGCCAAATATTTCATATATCATTTTTTCTTCTGGAGACATCATAGCTTCGTTCTGAATTACTCCTTCTAACCAGCCTTTTTCTTTCAAAGCCTTATATTGTTTGCTATTAGTATTGACACCACTATAGGCATTACCTAATCCACTAATATTCATCGACATACAAAAACCTCCTTGTAAATAAACTAAAACTCCGTTTAAAACCAAATCATTATTATATATAGTATATCGTCATATCTCCTACAAAAATAAATAAGGCAGTTTCACAAATACCGATTTGTAAATTTCTTTCTCTCATAATACCACACTTTTTTCATCATAGATACAGCTATTCTGCTTCCGAAATTCTTCTAGTATTTTTTCCTCCCTTTCTCGTTCCTCGCAATATTTCCAGAAATCGTCCAAAAATTCATCGACAGATTTTTCCGGTGCTTCTGTCGGCTCAAGTTCTTCCAGCCTTTTTACAATTTTTATAACTTCTTCGGCATCAAATTCCTCATCGGTGGCTACCAACGTATAATAGTCAAGTTTTTCTTTCAACATCTCTATTTCTTCTTCCTTACTCATGCTAAAATTCTCCCTTCACTATATACATGACAGTTTTCGACAAAATCTTACAAATTATTATAAAAAATGTTTTTCAAAGTTTTTCAAGTTTTTTCTACTTATCCTTCTTCTGTGGAAATTCCATCTTAAACTTATACTGGAATCCCTTGATTTCTTTACCATCTTTCGTATAGGAAAATTCCTCTACACTCTCTGGAATCAGGTACGCATCATAACTGCCTTTCTTTCCTTTCAGACCTTTGACAAGTATCTTTTTCCCTTGAAGCAGGCTCTTGACCTGTGAATCGGAAAGTGTTACCCCAAGTGCCCTGCCGACATTCATACCGCACTTCCCGGTACAGTACGCTCCGAATTTTCCCTTGACTACATCAGAACCACATTTTGGGCATTTTCCAAGCACTTCCTGCCCACTCTTTCCTGCCCCAAACATGGCTTTCTGCTCATCGCTAACGCTGTGATAGGTCTTTACAAGATCACTTACCATAGTTTCAATCCCAGACATAAACTGTTCTGCAGCAACTTCTCCTTTAGATACCAGAGTAAGCTCATTCTCCCAGTCAGCAGTCAGTTTCGGAGATTTTACTACATCCGGAAGTATCGTGATCAGCTTCATTCCGTCCTCTGTCGGAATCATCTGCTTTTTCTCACGTTTTACGAATCCGTCTTTTACCAGTTTTTCTATTATATCCGCTCTGGTGGCAGGTGTGCCAAGTCCTTTTCTCTCCACTTCATCGCCCATATCCTCTGCTCCGGCTCGCTCCATGGCGGACAGCAGGCTGTCCTCAGTGTAATGTTTTGGCGGCTGTGTGAAATGCTCGGAAACCTTTGTCTGCTCCACTGCAATCATCATGCCCTCACGAAGCTCCGGCAGCTTCTTTTCTTCCTCGGCATCTGATTTATCCTCTGTGGTCTTATAGGAATTTTTGAAGAAATCATCAAATTCCTTCCATCCATTTTTCCATACTTCCTTACCGGATACCTTAAACACAATCTCGTTGCAGGTAAGCTCTGCCTTTGTGGAATTATAAATGTGCTTCTCCCCGGTTGCACACAGCAGACGGTTCGCACATAATGAAAGGATCTTCATTTCACTCTCAGGAATCACCTTTAAGTCCTGTTTGATGATCTCCATGGTCGGAATGATTGCATGGTGGTCTGTCACTTTCTTGCTATTCAAAATTCTTTTAATATCTGGATTGAACATGATATTCTGCTCAAATAACAGCGAATTGAAAATTGCTTCAATCACATTTTTCGCTGTTCCCTCCATGTCATCGGAAAGGTACTGGCTGTCTGTTCTCGGATATGTTACTAACTTTTTCTCATAAAGCCTCTGCGTATATTCCAATGTCTGCTTGGCAGTAAAGCCAAACAGACGGTTTGCATCCCTCTGGAGTGTGGTAAGGTCATAGAGTTTCGGTGGTGCCACCCACTTTTCTTCCTTTATCACAGAAGTGACAAGAGCCTGTCCGTTTTCACAGGCTCCTGCAATCCTCTCTGCTTCCGTTTTATCACTGATATGCTCCGATACAGCATCCAGACCATTTTCCATGATATGAGCCATATAATAGGCTTCTTTCTTGAAATTCATGATTTTACTTTCACGGTCTACCAGCATGGCAAGTGTCGGTGTCTGCACTCTGCCGACCTTTAATGCCTTGCCACCATACAATACCGTAAAAAGCCTAGTGCCATTGATACCCACAAGCCAGTCTGCTTCCTGCCTGCATAGTGCTGACTTGTACAGATTGTCATAATCACTGCCTGGACGAAGATTACGGAAGCCGTCACGGATAGCACTCTCCTCCATGGAAGAAATCCATAATCGTTTCATCGGTTTTCTGCACCCTGCCATGTTGTAGGTCAGGCGGAAGATCAACTCTCCCTCCCTTCCGGCATCGGTAGCACACACGACTGCATCCACCCTGTCATCATGCATGAGTTTTTTCAAAATCTGATACTGTGCTTTCGTATCACTTTTCACTTCATGCTGCCATTCCTGTGGGATGATCGGAAGATTGTCATAACTCCATTTCTTCCATGCATCCTCATAGCTTTCCGGCTGTGCCAGTTCTACCAGATGTCCCACACACCATGATACCAGATAGTCATTGCCTTCCAAATATCCGTCCTTACGCTGTGTGGCACCAAGAACTGCCGCAATGCTCTGTGCCACACTCGGCTTCTCTGCAATTACAAGCTCCATCTCTATTCCTCCCCATTTTCTACATCATTCTCGTTGTCACTGTTATCTTCACTGTCATTCTCGCCTGTATCCTCTGATTCTGTATCATCACCACCATTTATGAATGCTTCGTCGGAATCCTGCTCGGTTTCTTCCTCATCATCATAATCGTAGTCCTCGTCAAGCTCGTCCTCATCTTCATCCTCATCAATGAAGTTTTCCTTTTTCTTCTTGGATTTCACAACATATACCACTCCGATCACAGCTACCGCAGCAATGCCCATTATGATATAAACAAATCCGGAATTGTCTGTTTTTAGAGTATCTTCTTTCTGCTCACTTGTTTCTTCTGTACTGTCCTCAGTACTGCTCTCTATATTTTCTGTTCCCTGCTTCTTATCCCCTGCATTATCGGCATTATTGTTTGATAATGCGCTGTCTTTGGTCGGGATTGCAGATTCCAAAGCCGCAGAGTTTTTCGGAAGTGTCTCGCTGTTATCCGTTGTAGTATTCAACAGGTCGTTTTCACTAACTTCGGTAAGGAAATACACCTTTTCATCTTCCCCATCACGATCAATCACAAGATAAAATACCTTTTCTGATGCAGTCTGGATTGTATAAAATTCCTTGCCTTTTTCAGAAGTCTGGCTGTCACTGCTCTGGTCGGTATCCTTAGAAGTATCTCCCGTACTCGGGGACTGCTTGGCTGATGTTCCTGTACTGTTTGAAGTTGTTCCACTGCCTGTTTGGGAAACTGTATTTCCATTCACATCCGTTTTCGTATGGTCTGTAACCTGTGCGGTTGCAGAGCTAGGCTTGGTTGCTGACGCATCCACCGGGAGCTGCTGTGCCGGATCTTTTTCATTGCTGTCCTTGTTTTCCGGATCGGTGTAATAGGGATTGGCTGTTTTATAGATTTCTGAGATGTTTCCCGCATTATCCATGGCAGAAATCGTGAAATACTGATATCCTGCATCAAACTGTTGCAGACGGATATTCAAAGCACCATTCGTATGGTCGGTAAACTCATAGCCATTGACATAGATTGCCTTGATACCGGAATCCGTATCATGTGCCTGAATACTCAATAGACCATCGCTGACTGCCGCATTTAAGGTAGGCTTCGTAAAATCAAAGCACTTGATATAGCGATTTTTCTCATAGGTCTTGCCCTTCTGGTCTGTGACCTGCACATAAATGGTGCTGTTTTCGGAAATCTCTATGTACATATCCTCAGTAATATCTGTCCAGCTTCCATTCTGCCCGACTTTCGCCTTTACTGTCTGAACGGTAAAATTACCGGAAACTATCGTATCTTCTACTTTGACTGTCACCTTAGTGGTATCGTTATGCCACCCAGAAGGTGTATTGATTGTGATTTTTACGCTCGGATTGATATAGGTACATTCCTTATAGTTCTTTGCACACACCTCACAATCTTCGTCCACCGCATACTGGCTGCACTTTTCTTTGCAGGTGCATTTTGCGGCAGGCTGTGTTTCTTCAGACGAATCTTCTGTTGTGCCTTCTGTGGAATTTTCCGTCTTTCCCTCTCCGGTATCTGTTCCTGAATTTTCTTCCCTGCCATTGCCGGGTGTAACTGTATTTTCTGCGTCACTTGCACTTTCCGTTTTCTGCTCGGCAGTATCCTCCGCATGAACCTCTATCGTATTTGTCCTGTTGGCAAAAAATGCCCCAATCGGCATACAAAAAAGTATTGCCGACAGCATAAGGGACACAACTGCCCTAGCCGATAATCTCCTGTTTTTCATTGGTCGAACCCTCCTTTTCCTGTTCCCGTTTTTGTAATAAATTTCTGACTTCATCCTCACTGAGCTTATTTAACATCTGCAAACGCTCAGATGAGATTTTATATTTACGAATGATCTTCATGGCTTCGGCATCCTCCGCCATCTGTTTCTGCTCTGCAAGGTCTTTTTCCTTTGCCTGTAGCTGTGCTATCTGCTCCCTGACCTTTTTAAGCTGTGAATTGATTCTCTCTACTGACAAAAATAATTCCTCCCTTCGCTAATTCAATCTTCCAAAACCATAGAAATGGCTCTGCCAGTAAGAGGTATTGATTGAGGTGTACTGGATTGGATCGCCACAATGCACCATCGTACCGTTTCCGCAGTAAATGCCAACGTGTGTAACCGGACGTCCCGCATTATAAGTTCCGGTAAAAAAGATAATATCCCCTGCCTTTGCGTCTGCCGCTGATACCGGAGTACACTGGTCATAAATGCCCTGTGCGGTGGTTCTTGGCAGGTTATGTACGCCGCTGTTTGTAAATACCCAACATACAAAGCCTGAACAATCAAAACTTGCCGGAGCTGTTCCTCCAAAGGTGTATGGCATTCCCAGATATCTGTTTGCTTCCCGCATAAGCGTCTGCACCGTTGCATCGTCATAGGACTCCGGTGGTATCACATTGCCGGTTCCTCCTCCGGTGCCGCCCGGTGTTTCTCCATAAATGGTCTGCTCTCCTGCTTCAAAATAAAATAACGGGTTATAATACACCCCGTTATACAGACATTCAATATGAAGGTGGCTTCCGGTACTGCTTCCTGTATTTCCGCTTTTGCCTATATTGTCACCCTTTTTTATACTCTGCCCTGCGGATACATTTAAGCTGTCCATGTGGGCATATTTTGTGGTATATCCCTTGCTGTCTGTAATCACCACATAATTCCCATAGTATGAATCGTAAGCCGCTTCCGTAACCGTTCCGTCATGGGCTGCATACACGAGCGTTCCTGTCGGTACTGCTATGTCCACACCCCTGTGAAGCTCCTCAGCTCCGGTGTTTGGATTTTTCCGGTATCCGTAATAACTGCTGATATAGTAATACCAGTAATAATCAACCGGAGAAGCAAAGACCTGTAAGCCGCCTTTTGTCTCCGTATAGGCTCCAAAAATTTCCGTCTGCTCACTGTCCATGCGTCCGGCTACAATGCTCTCAAGCGGTGTGACCGTAAGTGTGACACGAAGAATTGTTACGGTATATTCTTCTTCCTCCTCGTACTCATATTCCTCGGTATGGGTAGTCCCGTCCGGATTTGTTACTATTCTGGTTCCGGTCTTTGTGACTGTCCTTGTCCGTGTTTCCTCTACTTCCTCGGTAGTGAGTGAATACATGGCATCAAATAATTCCTGAATCTCACTCTCCATTCCTGCGGCAGTAAATTCTGTATGGACTGCGGAAAGATAACTGATCAGTGTGTACGGATCATGCCCGATTGCACCAAGGTTATAATCGTATTCATCGTATCCCGGATAATTAGTTTCAATCCGGTCAATCTTGTTTTGCAGCTCCATTTCCTTTTCTGTAAAAGATAAATCTACTGCATCAATTTCTGCCGGAAGGCTAAGATATGTGCTTGCCATCGTTGTTGTCACAGTTCCGGTAAACATGGAACCGCAGCTTGATAATGCCGACATGATCATAATAAGCAGAAGTGCAAAAATACCGACTGTGATAATGAGTGTTTTATTTTTCGTGGCAATCTCCTGTAACTTCTTTGCAATCCCGGTTGCGACATTGGCTGTCTTTGTAAATGTTTCCTTTGCAGTCTTGGCTTCTGCTCCTGCCCGCCTTGCCTTGGCATACTCACGCTTGATGCGCTGTTTCTGTAGCTGCCTTTGTAACTGTTTCTTTGGACTGTTGCCCTTTAGATGTGGATTTTCACTGATGAATTTCTCATACTCCAGCTTCATATCTGCTGTGACCTGCTTTTTCTGCAATCGCTCTAGGCGGTCACGCTTTCTCTGTGCCTTGCTCTTGCGGTGATACTTCATATAGTGATAAATGTCCTCGGCACGCTGTTCCGTCTTGTGTGCACCCTCAACCGCAGAATTGTCCTTTTCTGTCTCTGCAATCTTACGATGCACAAAATACATATTTTCCGTTTGCAGCTTATGAACCGCAGTCTTTCCCAGACCATCCTGCTTAAATGGCTTCTCCACATCCACCGGAACTACGATATATTTTGCTTTTCCGTTCTGTTCATCAAAGACACGTTTCATCTCATACTGCCGCTTTTTCGGCATCTTGTCCTTTGCTTTCTGCAACTTCTGACGACTCTTTTCCGACTTATCAAAAGCCTTCTGTACTTTTTTGTCGGTAAATTCTTCCGCCTGCTCCTGCGAAAATGTGGCATCCTTTGTCTGGAAATCTCCATAATCGGACTGCTTTGTATTTTCTGACTTTGCACGTTCTCTATGTGCGTGTTCTTTCTGCACACGCCTTTTGTGATATTTTCCTTTTTCCTCAGACCGTTGGTAGGTATCCCTGACATGAACCTTGTTTTCAATCGTGCTGTCAGAAGATGTTTCAAAATCACTCTGCTCGTCCTGCATAAAGCTGTTTTCCTTCAAGAATGCCTTTTCCGCTTCGGCTTCCGACTTCTGGACGTTGTGACCAGAAGTGTCCTGTTGTTGCTGTCGGTAATACTTTTTCTTACTGTTTTTCCGATATTCTGTCCCGGTATCAAATTCCGACTTCTGGACGCTGTGACTAGAAGTTGCATTTCTTCTATGACTGCCATGGTTCGCATCCCTTGGCAGATTGCTCACAGGCTTCTCATTGGCACTATACTGATTTTCCGCAGAAAAGGTGTTGTCCTGCCTGTTTTCTGTATGCGTTGCTCCAGTCACTTCCTTGTCTTTGGAAAATGTCTCTTTTTCAAATGCCTTTGCCGCCTGCTTTTTCTGTCTCTTTTCTGCCATTTACACTGCGTCCTCCTTCTGCACGGATTCCTCCGGCTTGGTATTCATAATCTTATAGGTCTTGGTGTCTGTCGGGTATTTATCCACGAATGGAATTACGACATTATCAAACAAGATAAGACCGCTTCCCGGCTCGGAGTTGGTGACATAGGATAACTGCTTATCGGATAGTCCCAGCTTATCAGCAAGAATCGCCTGATCTTTGGCATTCTGATTTAACAGATACACAAAATCGCTGTTACCCAAAATACCCTCAATCTCCTCAGAACGGAGAAAATCGCCCACATTCTGCGTCAAACCTGTCGGAATACCGCCCCATTTTCTGAAACGCTTCCATATTTCCACAGAGTAGATAGCTGTCTGTTTTTCCTTCAGAAGAAGGTGGAACTCATCACAGTAATAACGGGTAGCAATCTTTCGCTCCCTGTTCTGTGATACCCTGTTCCAAACCGCATCCTGCACGATCAACATTCCAAGTTCCTTTAACTGATTTCCCAAGTCTCTGATGTCAAAGCACATGATACGATTGCCGCTGTCCACATTGGTACGGTGGTTAAAATAATTCTGGGAACCATGCACATACAGCACAAGGCTGTTTGCGATACGCTCTGCCTTTGGATTCTTATGCTTCAGCAGTGCGTTGTATAAATCCTCCAGTATCGGCATATTTTCTGGCACCGGATTTTCAAAATATTTATCGTAAATATGGCGGATACATTCGTCGATGATACCTTTCTCATCGTTCTCCAGACCATCCTTGCCACCTGCGATCAGGTCACATAATGTTATGATAAAATCCGATTTCAGTTTTAATGCTTCCTTATCCCCCTTATGGCTCAACTGAATATCCATGGGATTCAGATAGTCCTTGGAATTAGTGGCAAGTTTTACCACCTGTCCATGAAGTGCAGCTACAAGTGCAAAATACTCGCCCTCCGGATCGCAGATAATAATGTCGTCCTTTGTTATAAGGAAACAGCTTAAAATCTCTCGCTTTGCACTAAAACTCTTACCACTTCCGGGTGTTCCTAAGATAACTCCGTTTGGTGTACGGAGCCTTTTGCGGTCTGCCATGATCATGTTGTTACTGAGTGCATTTAATCCGTAATAGATTGCCGGAGCAGGCATAAATAATTCCTGCGTGCAGAATGGTACTAAGATTGCGGTGCTTTTTGTGGAAAGAGTACGCTCAATGCCTGTCTCATTGCATCCAATCGGTGCGGATGCCATAAGTCCCTGTTCCTGCAAATACTGTAAACATCTAAGGTCACAGTTTGCCTGCTGAATGATACCGGACACCCTCTGCATTAAACTCTCCAGTTCCCGCTTGGTTCTGCCATAACAGGTAATAAGGAATGTCATGTTAATCATCTTCTGGTTGCTCGTATTCAGATCATCCAGAAATTCCAGCGTATCCTTTTCATAGGTCACAATGTCCGTCGGCAAAATATCCATATCGTAACCGCTTCGGACTGCCTTTTTCTGCTCCTCAATTTTCATCTTCTGAATATTGGAAATGACCGCTTTTAACTTCTTGATTGCCTTTACCGGATCTTCCGTCTGCATGTGCATGGAGATTGTCAGGTTGGCATCAATGTCAAGAAGCTGCTTGATCAGCTCGTCCGTAAACTTCGGTGCGATAATATCCAGATAGGATACGCAGCCATACATATTTCCCGACTTAAAGCGGTTTGGATAGCGGAAATCAAATCCCGGCGGTGCAATATAGTCCTTGACCGACTTACCGGATTCTGCCAGATCCTTAAACGAAAAGCGAAAAGGCTCCATGGTATCCTGGTTAAAATATTCATGTAGGATACGCAGTCTTTCCTTTCCGTCCAGTCCCCTCGCAAGGGTTCCTATGTTATTTAAGTTCCGTATGACATCTTTTTCAATGTTATTAAGGCGGCTCTTGGCTTCCTTGTAGCCATTGCTCTCCACACCAAAAATCAGATATTTTGATTTGATGATACCATTGTTTCCCTTTGCCGCCTGCTTCTTTAACATTTCCGTATATTCTTCACGAATGTCGTTAAAATCATCCTCCTGCCACGGAATGTCAAACTGTTCTGTAAGCATCTGTTCGTTGACCTGCCTGTTGAAAAGCACCAGTTCAAACCTCACAGACGGATCAAAATAATTGATGAGCTTGCTGTACTGTGCCAGTATGTCCGCCTGCTCGTCCACTTCCAGAAGCGAATAGTTTATATCAAAAAATTCCACCATCTTTGTATAATAACGGTGGCTGACCTGACAGATACCGTCACGGAACATCTTTTCAAAAGTAATCGTCTTTTGTGCGGTAGTTGGCTTTTCTTTCTCAATGCTCTTTCCCGATAAAATATGTTTCAACTGTATAAGACGCTTCTTCTCTGAAAAGGTAAGTCCACCGCTTTTGCTGTTATTCCTGCTATTGCCCTTATAACTGCTTTTTCTGCGGCTTTCCGGTTCTGCCTTTTGCTTTTTCTTCAAGATAACGAACCTCCCTTCGTAATTTTTCTTTTTCTTCCAACTGCTTGTATAAGTTCTCTGACCGATATGGTCTTATGCCCGGTGTGAGTATCTTCTGCCGGAGCATAAAATACAAAATCTTCTCTGCCGGAAATCCGTTTTTCTCATACATTGCAAAAAAGAAGAATGGAAGCATTGCTCCCATCATAAGAAGTGATGCGGCTGATGTTCCGATCAGTCCCTTGGTTAAAAAATACAAGGGTATCCCGGCTACTGCCGCACCGCTGAAACAGATGATCTGTCTCTTTGTTAAGTTCAGTGCCACTTTTGTCTTGATACCGGACAAATCCTTCGGCACCTGCACGGATATTGCCATATCGTTCCTCCCTTAGTGCGCATTCCAGATAGATTTCGATAATGAACCAGTCTTAAAGAGTGAAAAGCATAAAATAACGGTATATGCTGCCACCGACCAGAGTGCCGTATGCAGGTTGTCGGATACTGCCACACCTGCCACAAGCACTGCATAGATAGCAACGCATACCATCATAAAAAATCCCTGAAATGCCAATGCACAAAGTCCCTTAAAATAATTTGTTCCTATTGTTCCCCACTCCCGGTTGGTTACGGTTGCGCAGGGAACGGGTGCTACTGATACATAAAGATATATTTCAATCATTCGCCCATAAAGAATGACGGTGATCAGGACTGACATGATTTTCATACATAAACTGACGATCATGGTCTCCATTCCAAGTCCCAACAGCTCGCCTATGCTCATCTCCGAAAACTGCTCATTGAACATCGTCTGCAGCGTGCTTGAAACATCAATGCTGGTTTCCCCGCTGATTGCCGCTGCGGCAGAATTGACGATGTGGCTTCCCACATCAAATACCGCCATTACAATGTCAAAAGTCTTGCTTAACAGCATGACTGCAATACACGCTTTCATAAAAAAACGGATAAAAATTGCCGTATTGAAGTCATGCAGATTATTCTTGTCAATAACCATGGAAATAAGCTCGTAGACGAGTACAAAACTGATGATCATTCCCGCTATGGGAATCATCACGTTATCGGACAGGGTTTTTATCATGTCAAAAATACCGGAGTTCCAAGTGCTGGGAGTTTTGCTGACCTCCCCTGCAATCGTGCCTACCTTGTCATTAACATCGGTAAACATGGTTTCAAAGTTGGTCAGAACCCACCCCTGCAACAGTTCCTTTATGAATTCAGTAATCTTATCAATGATCCCACCCATGAATTATGAAAACAGAGTGGTAAGCTGTGGAATTACCGTCTGTGCCACAATGATGATGCCACCGCCACTCATAAGCTGTTTGATGCCCTGTGATTTTGCACCAGGATTATCGTTTCCATATCCTTCGAGAAGATTGATAACTCCCCACACGCCTACACCTGCTCCGATTGCAGTTACTACTGTTTTAAGTCCTGTTACTGATGTTGTAAAAAAGCCCATTTGTTTGTCTCCTTTTTCTTGAAAAATAAAATAAAAAAGGGAGCTGTTCTGATTTGTGATTTTTCAGAAAAACTCCCATAACAATAGTTCTAATATTTAGTTGTAAAGTCACTTCTGGACATTGTGACCAGAAGTTACTCAGCAATTTCTCCGACATCGCATACCTCATCGACCACATCATTCTGCTTGAACCGCAGCTTGTTAAGGTTTTTAACGTATTTTTCAATGTCAAATTCATTCTTTTTGTCATAATCGGATAACAGCGGGTACTGCTTATGCTTCGTTATATCAAACTTATCTGAGAAAAATGGTCTCACACCTCTAAGCTGCATGATACATTTGCTGCCATCCATGACCGCAATCTCGTCCTGACTCATCAGTTCCTTTCCGGTCTTTTGATAATTCAGACCGTAGGACTGGCTCGTACCTCTTGTATCTGAGGTATTGTAAAGGTCAATCGTTTCTTTTCCAAGGATTTCTGCCAGATCTTTTAAAGTATCTTTCTCTTTTCCTCCCAAAAACAGGGTAGTGTCGCAGTTTCCTTCAATCGTGGAAGCGTTATCCCGGTACAGAGCCTTTAGCTGTGACTTTGACTGCAAAATAATAGAAGCTGATATTTCCCTGCTACGAATGGTAGCAATCAGCTTCTCAAACTGTGGAATCTGACCGATGTTCGCAAACTCGTCCAGTAAGCATCGGACGTGAATCGGCAATCTACCGTTATATACATCATCTGCCTTGTCACAGAGCAGATTGAATAACTGCGAATACATGATGCTTACAATAAAATTGAATGTTGCATCGGTATCCGAGATAATAACAAACAATGCTGTCTTTTTTTCTCCCAGAGTATCAAGCTCCAGTTCATCATAAGCAGTCAGGTCACGCAGCTCCTTAATATCAAATGGTGCTAACCTTGCACCACAGCTAATCAGAATGGATTTTGCTGTCTTTCCTGCCGCCAGCTTGTATTTTTTATACTGTCTGACTGCAAAGTGGTTCGGGTTCTCCTGTTCCAACTCCTCAAACAGCAGATCAACCGCATTTTTGAAATTCTCATCATCTTCCCTTGCTTCACTGGCATCTACCAGATCAATCAGCATGGAAAAATTCTGTTCCTCCTCCGGTGCTTCGTACCAGATATATGCGATCAGGGCTGTATAATAGAGCTTTTCCGCTTTCACCCAGAAATCCTCAGAAGCTTGCTGTCCTTCCCCCTTGGTGTTTACAATGATTGTGTTTACGAGTTTCAAAATATCCTTTTCGCTACGGATATAAGCGAAAGGATTGTAATGCATTGATTTTGCAAAGTTAATGGTATTCAGCACCTTGATCCGGTAATTATTCTTGGACAGCATTTTGCCACATTCCACGAGGACTGTGCCTTTGGGATCAGTCACAACGTAGGAACTGTGCATCTGCATAAGGTTCGGCTTAACAAAAAATCTGGTCTTGCCGGAACCGGAACCACCGATTACAAGAATATTCTTATTTCTCGCATACTTCGGCTGCTTTGGTCTGCCCGACATCATAAGCCGTTCCGTTGCAGTTAATAGCACGTTGTTCTCAAATACAGGATCAACATACGGTTCAATGTCCTTGGCAGTTCCCCACCTTGCCGAACCGTACTCAACTCCCTGCCGGAATTTCTTTGCATTTTTCGCTTTATAATAAACTACCATACGAAATCCTATCCCGCATCCCACACCTACCAATAAATCTCTTGGCAGGAAACTCGGAAGGGGATTATGGAACGCACCTCCAATCCCATTGATCGTGTCCAACACTTTCTGTAATGTGTTGTCACCTGCCTGCTGTCCATACAGCCATGAAACCTTATTCAGAACATACCCGAAGATCACATAGGGAGCACATTTCAGGGCAAGCTGCTTTTTATTTACCCCTTTTGTTTTTTCTTTGAGAGTTTTCGGAATTGACTGCAAATCTTTCACAATCCTGTCAATGACCTTGCTTATAAGCTCTGTCCCTTGTCCTTATTTTTCTCTCTGCTGCGCTCCTTATTTTTATTCTGTGCAACAATCTTCTGAAGTCCTTTCAGTTTCTGTCTGAGTGACGGACGCTGCTGTTTTTTCTCATTAACTTTGACAAATTCCTTGAATGCCTGTGCAATCACATCGGCATCCTTGCCCTTGAAAAATACAAGATACTTGGGTGGTTCCATGGTCTTATCCTTTTTTACTGCGAAATCGACATTGTATTTCCTTGCAACACGCTCAAAGGATTTAATATTGCTATCCGTAACCTCAATGGACTTTGCACCCTCTCCCTGACCGACCAGCTTTTTTACCGGGATTTTCCCATGGGAAGGCTCCTTATGTTTCTGGTGTTCCAGATACATCTTCATCGCCTTCTGTAACACGCTTGCGGTCAGTTTGGAAGTCTTGATTGCAAGAGCAATGGTTTTCTGTGTTGTTTCCTCCTGCACGGTGTACCTCCTTCCTTATCTGCACCAACTTGATTTAGGGTGGAACCAACAGCCTGTGAAGCTGTGTTTTCATTGCCATACTTACTGCTCCTCCCCTTCCTCAAGGTCTTTATCCCACCAGTTCATTTCTTCCTCATAAAAATCCTCGAATATATCAGCAGGAATATTTTCTT
>OGMR01000737.1_pt1 | contig 14126 bp, 9 predicted proteins | sample 1573251 | NCBI WGS metagenome assembly OGMR01 (sample SAMEA2581979, study PRJEB24529) | metagenome | biome: Human gut stool | place: China | collected 2011
TACAAACTCATCATCCGATGTCCTATACAATAGCTGCACCGTTATTGTGAAAAAGGAATTCAAGTTCAGAAACGTAACATTAAACAAGGGGGCCATTACCGCCGGCCGTGCCAACGAAACTGACACAGAGTGGCTGCCCGTACCCGAAATAGAAAGCCAGACCGACGCCAAATTCACGCTGATAGACGGCTCCATGATTAAAGCCAGAGAGTTCGAAGTAAAACGTGGTGACGTCATTTTCCGGGCAGTGAATGTCACCAACAATGACAAGTCGATGATTAAGGTCGGAAAAATTAAATTCGAAGAACCCACCAACGTCCAATTATTAAGCAACAATCTGGTCATAGAAGGAAAAATAGAGGGGCCGAGCCCATGTCAAAAGCCGAATACATTTCTTTCAGGGTAGGAGCGCGGAATCCTACAGCATACGAGCCGCGCAGTGAACAGTTCCTGAGTTTATACATCAGGTTCAGCTGCGGAGAAAAGTTTTGTGCCTTGGCTTCCGAATAATAGTCATAGCGTGCACTTGCTACGGCGTTGAAGTGCCTGTTCGGATTCCAGTCAAACTGAGCAAAGGCATCAGCCGTATATTGCCGGTAAGTTTCTCCTCCGGAAAACATGTAACTGGCCAGATAGTCGTAAAGATAATCTCCTCCGACGGTCAGGATATGTTTCCTGTTGAACGTATGATTGTATAAGGCACGGAAACTGTTTTGTACGTTACTGTAATCACGCACATCGCTTCGCTTCACCTTGTCGAAGTCACTTTTGTCATACTGGTCGAAAGCATATGATACTTCGAGCGACTGGCCCTTGCTGAAAAGATAGCGTCCTTTCAAGCCACCGGTGAAATCCCGGTAACGGTTATCTTCCGATGAACTTCGCTCACGTTCGCGGTAATAATATCCAACGTTGGCTGTCAGCTTTAATTGGTTGTTGGGTGTAAAGGTCAGCCGGTCTTTGAAATTCCAGGAAGCTGTGGGATCCATTGAGTCATAGGATCCTTTGTCTCCTTCCGTGTCCGGATTAAAATATTCGATACGTCCCTGACTGAGCCGTTGCAGGTTGAACGAATTGTTGAAGTTGCCTGCCCGGAAACTGACGGTCGTTCCGTAACGCTGGTTGTCATAAGCTCCGTATCGGGCATTCACATTGGCGGTCCAGGGTTCGGCGGATGTCCGGGGGATGAGATTGATGACACCTCCTACGGCATTGGAACCATAGATGGAAGAAGCCGCTCCCCTGACAATTTCCACGCGTTCCACGTTGTCCATGTTCAGGCGGGAGAAGTCAACATCGTTCATGGTTTCGCCTGCCAGACGTTCTCCATCGACCAGAAACAGTACGGCATTCCCGCTGAACCCCTGAATGTTGAGTGATGGCTGCATGTCCATTGAATATGATGTTTCAATGGCCGGCATTTCCATTTCAAGAACATCGACAATGTTGGTAGCATCTGTTTTGCGGATGTCATCGAGGGTAATGACGCGTGTAATGACAGGAACTTCTTTCAGCCGTTTGGGAGTACGGGTACCGGTGACGACGACGGTTTCCATTCCGATGGCATCTTCCTTTAGCCGGAAATCGGCTGTCCTGTCCTGGGGAGAAATACTGCGGCTTTCGGTCACATAGCCCACAAAGCGCACTTTCAGTATGTAGGTCTGATGTTTTTCGGGAAGTCTCAACTGATACTTTCCGGAAAGATCGGTGACTGCTCCCAGGCCTTTTCTTCCTTCTACGGAAACGGTTGCTCCGATGAGTGGCTCTCCGTTGCTGTCGCAGACTATGCCCGAAAGATTTCTCTGGGCCGCAGCCGGGATGATGGAAAGACATCCCAAAAGGAGCATGTATAAGATTTTTAAGATAAATTGCATGGTTGATTTCCTTAGTTTATATTGGGTATAAGAACGGATGACAGCTATTTCAGGGCATTTTCCAGTGGATAGATATATTGCACCCGCATATACCCGTTTACATACATTTCGTTCCGATAGTCTGTCAGTTTCAGGGCTGCATGGGTTCCGTCTTTCAGCCGGAGGACATAGACTTTGCCCGACAGGGTATAAGTGGGAGGCATACCTTTGCGCGAAAGCCATTGGGAAAGGACGGAATTGTAGTCAGAACATGCGTATCTGATCGTTCCGTTATACATGTCTGAAAGGTCAATGGTAATCTTATCCGTTGTTCCCGGTGTGTCGGCGGTATAGTTTCCCTGCGGAATTTCTTTTCCGGCCAGGAGCTCTTCCATACTTTCGGCCGAAGTTTCCAGTACGGCTCCTTCATTGGTTTTGGTATCATACCGGTGAATGGCAAAGTCCCATTCTTGCGGTAATGTTCCTTTGTCGGAAAGGGATACTTCTTCGCCTGCCTCATTGAGGATGCGGGTGGAGTCGACACTCAGGGAATGCAAGTCGATGTAGACCCATTGCGTGTAATCGCTGGAATTGACATAGAGTGTTCCGGAATGAGTTTTCGGAGAGACTTCGACAAAGCCGAATCCGTTGGTGGAAAGGTTTGCTTCCGACGGATTGTCGTAGATGTCATCAAACAGGCCTTCGCATGCCGGGAACGTCAGTAATAGAGTTCCCAGCATGGCGGCCTTGACATGAAACCTGTATTTTTTCATGAGCGGATAATTGCTTGTTGTCATTGGGTTGTGGTGAATTCACAGGTAATTGCCATCGGCATGGAGCCGGGTGTGACAGACATTTTGAATTGTGCATTGCTGCCGCTGACGGTGCCGGTAAAATCTTGTATTTTGAGATTGGTGTTTCCTGCAACCAGTGAAGTGTCTGCCTTGGAAAGTGTATAGTTTTCTCCATTTTGAGTGACAAGGACATCAGTCAGAGAGAAGGCAGACATGACCATGCTTCCGCTTCCGGTTTCCGGAATTTCCAGACTTACTTTCCCGTCTTTCTGATCTTTGATCTGAACAGTCATGGCAGATTCTCCGACATTGTTGTTCATCACATACATCTTGAAGGTTCCTTCATAGTTGTTTGCCACGGCTTTGGCTGCTTCCATTGCCGGGTCGGACGGTTCGTTACTGGAGCAGGCAATCAGGCTGAGTGCAATGGTTGTCATTGCGAACAAGTTCTTAAGTTTCATAAATTTTTTATTATTTAGATTAATTGGTGATGCAAAGGTACAGGCCCCTTCATTCCCGGACAATACCTAATAAAGACCATTTACGGGGTACTCCGGTAGGGAGAAAGAAGCATTCTCTATACATCAAAATAGGTAGGGAAACAGGGAAAAAAGGATTACAGAAAAGAGAAATTCGGGTTCGGATAGTATAAAGTGAGTACTTACTTTTGGGGATCAGGGTTATGGGCTTCTGCCTGAAATATTCGTTGGAATGGAGTGATCTTTCCGATTTTTATTTGTACTTTTAGCCGGCCTGTTAAAGACGAAGCCGGTCTTTTTCCTTTCTGCAGGATCGGATTGGATGAATCGTAGGCCGGAAAGTATTTTAATCAATTAATAAACCTTGAATTCAGAATGGCTTTATGGCTTGCCTGAATTCAGCAATGATTTTATCTGAAATGAGAAACACAATTAAATGTTTAGCTTTGGGGTTGGCTCTGACCGCATCAATTCCGACTTTCGGACAGTACGAAGGAATGCGTCACAAACGTTCTGACGGTTATGTATGGCCTACTGATTCACTGGTTTTGAAGAAGCTGGATCAATGGAAGGACTTGAAGTATGGTGTGATTTTCCATTGGGGACTTTATTCTGTGCCGGGAATTATGGAGTCATGGGTACTTTGCGGTGAAGATCTGGACTGGATAGAGAATGCCCGCAGAAAAGATTTGAACTATGAAGACTATAAACGCTGGTACTGGAGTCACAAGGACTCAATAAATCCTGTGAAGTTTGATCCGGACAAGTGGGCGGATCTGATGGCCAAAGGTGGCATGAAATACATGGTTTTCACCACCAAGCATCACGAGGGCTTTTGTATGTTTGACACCAAGCAGACGGATTTTTCTATCATGAACAGTCCGTTCGGAAAAGATCCGAGAGCTAATGTTACGAAGCACGTGTTTGATGCATTCCGTAAAAAAGGTTTCATGATCGGTGCTTATTTCTCCAAGCCGGACTGGCACAGTGAATATTACTGGTGGCCTTTCTATCCGACCAAAGACCGCAACGTAAATTATAACATAGCCAGACATCCGGACCGCTGGGAAAAGTTCTGCCAGTTTACCTATAATCAGATTAATGAACTGACTAACGGAGATTATGGAAATGTAGATATCCTTTGGCTGGACGGCGGACAGGTTGCACCCGGCAATAACCAGGATATCCACATGGACAAGATTGCAGCTATGGCCAGAAAGAATCAGCCGGGACTGATTGTTGTGGACCGTACCGTGAAGGGAGAATTTGAAAATTATCAGACACCGGAGGGAGAGGTGCCTGCAACCCAGCTGGATATTCCCTGGGAAACCTGTTACAGTCTGTATGGCTGGGGATGGAGAAAGGGTGCTACCCTTAAATCTTCCAAGAAGGTGCTGGCTGTATTGATTGAAGTTGTAGCTAAAGGCGGAAACTTCCTGCTGGGAGTTGGACCTAAACCGGACGGAACGATCGAAGAGCAGGCCGTAGACCGCGTGACAACCATCGGCAAATGGCTGGACAAGAATGGTGAGGCAATTTATGCCACAGTGAATGCCCGGAAATATAACGATGGAAATGTGTGGTTCACTCAGTCTAAAGACGGAAAGAAGATGTATGCCATGTATGCCCTGAAGGAAGATGATCCCGAGGTTCCTGCTGTAATTGAATGGACAGGCAATATTCCTGCGGGAAAGAAGGTGACGTTGCTTTCCACCGGTAAGCGTGTGAAATGTGAAGTGGATGGTGACCGCGTCAAGGTCTATTTGCCCAAGCATGTAGACCGGACCGAATCACTGGCTTTCTCTTTCGGAATCAAGTAACGGACCGGAAAAATAACCATGCAGAAAACGTCGAAGCGTTTTGCCTGAAAGCCGGAATTCTTTTCATTGAAACGCCGAAACGTTTTTAAAAAAGCCCGAGGCCTTTTTTCAGATGACGGAAGGCCGTTTGCACTAGCCTGGCAGGTAGTGGCAGACGGCCTTCCGGGAAATGGATCAGAAGCAGGTTTCGGGCTTACAGTTTCTGGTCTGAAATTAGTCGGGCAATGCGGGTTTTGCTCTGTGCACCCTTGGTGAGCAGATAGACATGCTTGTAGGTGTCGCGGTTCAGTTCGGTCGGTGATCCGTTGATCAGAATGATGTTCCGGTCGTTGGCAAACTTCAGGATTCCGTTCACGTTGTTGGGATGCAGCTTTCCGATTTCGTCCATCATGCAGTGGAGCTTGAAGTCTTTGAACTTCCGGGAAGCTCCTTCCTTGAACACATACAGCAACATGATGTTGATCATGGCTTTTACCAGAATGTCCGTACCTTCGGAACCGACGTTCGATAGTTTCTCTACAAATCCCGTGTCGTTGTTGTTTTCTACGATCCGGAAACGCAGTTCGAAAGAGTCGTAGAGGCGGATGGTGTCATACCGGTAGGCATGGATCTCCTTGATGAAATCACGCAGCAGAGCGATGGCTTCCTGCTTCACCAGCTGTTCGTTCTCGCTGGAGAAGAGATTGGTTCCCGGGGCCAGGTCGTGGGCATGTTCGTTGTAATATTTCCGGATGGCCCGCAGTGCATTGACCACGCGGTTGCTGCTTTCTTCCACCTTCATTTCGATGCGCTGGATGACTCCCACGAAATTGCAGGTCTGGAATCCTTTGTTTACCCTGCTGATGATATCGTGAATATCCTTTTCCGAAGCCGTAAGCATCGAAGTGTCCATACTGATACGTTTGAATACGTCGGAGTGCTCGTTGTTGATGCGCCGGATAAACTCGTTGATCTTGTTTTCCCGGATGAAGTCGTTCAGCTCTTCGGCAAAGCGCAGATACTCCCAGTCATCGTTGAATTTGGTAGCAAACTTGAAAGTATTGTCCTCATCGAAATGCCCGGTGAAAAGATTGATTTCCTTGCGCAGACCTGTCTGTAATTGCAGGAACTGGTTTTCGTCCCGGCCCAGTTCTTCAATCAGTTCGATACAGCTCTTTCGGGGAGTGATTTCCCGTGCTGCAGCCCGTCCCGTATCTCCCAGAATATCCTGATGAGGCTTGTACCAGTCGTAGGCCGCAATCTTGGCATATGCATCCAGGTTGGTATGCAGGTCGCGTACGGCATTGTCCGTTTCCTTCAGTTCCTTGTCCAGCCGGTCAAGCTGTTCCTGCAAGATGGCGTTCTCTTTTTTCAGACTTTCCTTTTCCTGACTGAGCAACTGTTTCTGCTCTTCCTGTTCCCGTTTCCAGACCGGAATTCGGTCTATCAGGTCGCGTTTATCTTTCTGGTACTCGATCAGCAGGGTTGCATGATTCTTGATGAACTGCAGTTCGGCCTCTATCTCGTTCAGCTGCGAAGTAATACTTTGCAGACGTTCCGTGTCAGCTCCCTGTGAATGCAGTTCCCGGTTCATCTGACTTTCGTAATTATTTTTCTCGGCAGTGATCCGCTGCTGTTCCAGCCGGTCTTCGTTTTTAAGTTGTTCGGCCTGTCTGTTCCTTTCATCAGCAATCTGTTGCTGCTGGTCATTCCATTGCTGCTTCAGTTCGTTGAGGCGCTTGCCTTTTTCCAGATTCAGGTTTTTCAGTTTTCCGTCGATTTCCTGCAGTTCCAGCTGAAGTGTCTGACGGTCTTTATTTAGGACAGCAATGTGTGCATTCCGTTCTTCTTCCTCTTTCTTTTTCCAGAGTTCAATGTCCAGCATGTCCTGCTGGTATTGCTGTTCCAGTTTTTCCAGTTCATACTGCTGTACACTGATGATGTCTTTCTGCTCCTTGATGCGCGGCTGGTATTTGGCTTTCAGCTGCTCCTGAAGCAAATCCTTGTCTGCTTGCAGGTGTTGCAGTTCCGATGTGATTTCCTCCATACGTCCGCTATGGCTTTCCTTCTCTCTCTGGTAGTCATTGATGGACTTGATAGGCCGTTCGATGACCGATAGATCCAGGTTGATGCCATAGAAGGAAGCCCCTTCGTCTACCTGACGTGGAGACAGTCCGGTCTGCCACAGGATTGATTCATCACAAAGTTTTCCGATGTTTTCTTCCCATCCCGGCTTGTGATCCTTGAGCCATCCCTGTAAGGTGTTCCGGCTGTTCTGTAAGAATGTTTCCAGTTCTTCGATGCGTGTACGCAGCTGTTTCTGTTCGTGAGACAGAGCCTCCATGCGTTCATCTTTTTCCCTGAAGCCCTTTTGCAGTTCTTCATCCCACTTGAGTGTCAGTTCCCGGATGACAAGCTGAGCATTTTCAATGCGGTTCTTCTTGCTCAGATGCAGTCCGGTGTACGACTGGATACGATGTTTCAGTTCTTCCTGTTCGGCTGCGAAATAAGTTTCCTTGTGACACATCTGGATCTGATAGTCAAGAGCCGTCATAGCCTTCTGCTTTTCGTTGTATTCAGGATGGAGTGTCTGCGACAGCTGCTCGTATTCCTGATACAGGGCTTCGGTAGCCGTTTCGTGCAGCTTCCGTGCCTCTTCCATCCGGCTGTTATACGTGTTGCCCAGTTCTTCCTGTTGTTTCAGTTTGGCTTCATGGATCTTGTTCCACTGTTCATCCAGACTTTGGATCAGCAACTTGTATTTGGTAGAGATTTCCGTATACTGTGAGGTGAGGATGCGCTGCTCTTCCTGCAGTCCCTGCTGGCGGTTTTTCCATTCTTCCTTTTTGGCTGACCGTTCTGCAATCTGGGAAATGTTCAGCTGGTCGTATTCCTTTTCTTTCTGAGAAGCTTTCTGCAATTCATTGTTGACAACAGCCAGCACTTCCTGCAGCCGGTCACATTTCTTTTTCGACTGCTCCTGCAGTTCCATGCGGCGGGCCAGTATGATATGCCGGTCGTTTTCTGCCTGTTTTTTCTTTTCTTCCCATTGGGGGAGCGCCTCTTCTGCCTTGATGCGGGCGGCAGCCAGTTCCCGGCAGCCTTGCACCAGTGCAGTCTGTCTTCGGTTTACTTCCGTAGCCAGTCGGGTGATCTCTGCAGCCTGTTTCTGCGTTTCTCGTTTTTGGAACTCTTCAATATCGCGAAGCCGTGTTTCGAAGTTTTTCAGATGTTCCTTATAGGTGTTCAGATCTACGGAAGTATCTTCCTCGTTGAGTGACGAGATGATGGTTTTTTTGATGAATTCCGCATCCAGTTTTGAATTCAGCAGCACATTCTGGATGGTTCGCGGGATGTTCTGATATTGCTTGCTTTCCATCAGGGCATACCGTTGCATGTCGGCTCCTGCTTCGTTGCCGTAAAGAATGTTCCGGTATTCATCGTAAGTATAGATAATGCGCGAATAGTTCACATCATACTGATCCAGTATGGCCCGGATGCGGTCGGTTCCACTGTATGCCGTACGGCTTTCCTCATCGATGAAGAATTCTTTCCGGTAGGGGGAATCGATAAAGCGGTAACACACCCGGTTCATCGACTTGAAGCTGAGGATACAGAAAGGTCCGTTCTCGGTAGCCACTTCATATACGATATACGAGTTGGAGTAGGGGAAATAGTATTCCGTGTAGCTTTGCTTTTCTACGGGAATACCCAGTTTCTGCGTGTCGGCATTATAGAAAAACAGGATGGCACGCAGGATGGTACTTTTTCCTACACCCTGTGTTCCGATAAAGTGGATGTTTCCATCCAGATAAATATCATCCGCATAGGGGATGTTTGCACTGTTGATAAAGATAATTCTATTCAGGTTTCTCATCGTCTTCCGTTTCGTCGTAAATTTGAATACTTTCGATCAGTCGTTCCAGGTAATGCCAGGAACTCATCACCTTGTAGGTGTTTTCTTTTTCGTTTTCCAGCTCCAGGAATGAATCCTTGGTGAGCTGGCGGATCATATTGTCCAGGACATCCTTGCGAACATCTTTGTCCGAGAAATGTTTCCGGATGCCGTCCAGCTTGTTCTGGAGCAGCACGTTGATGTTGGCTTCCACCAGAATCTGTTCGGGCTGAAACCGGAAGCCCGGTCCGAAAGTCTCATCGTAAGTCTTGAACAGGTCGAGCACGTCAATCCAGTAATAGGCACGCATGAGTTTCTGTTCCAGCGTAGCCCTCGGTTCGTTGCGTGAGAAATAAAAATATTCGTTGCCTCGTTCCAGTGTGTAACCGATCTGCCCGAAGTACAGGGACAGGGCTTCAAAGTTTTCATCGATATCGTCATAAAGCTGACGTACATCTTCGTTTGTGCTGTTGGAACTGATGAACAGTCCCTTTTGCAGGTAATCGAAGATCTGTGCTGTATGGTCAGGTATTCGTATGTTTAAATCCATTGTTTCGTTGTATTTTGGTCCGTCCGGAAAATTTCTCAGAGCGGATATACTTTGGCAAATTCATATTCGTGATAGGTACCGAACTCTTCGGTGATGCGCAGTTGCGTTTCGTAGAGGGAAACGATCTGACAGAAGAGGGTGGTACGTTCTTTTTCGCTTACTTCCCGCTGGAAAGAATACTTCATCAGGTATGAGAACAGATCCTCCAGTGGTGCCGATTCGTCTGCCCATCGAGCCTGAGCCTGTGCCTGGAAATAATCCCCCACGGTCGTATCGAGGTTGATCAGTTCCTGATACATGGCCTGTGCTTCCAGCTCTTCTTCACTGAAGGCACCTGCCTCGTTGTTTCGCAAAGCCTCCCGGTATTGCCGGTTACGCATGACTTTAAGAATGACCGGACGGGCCTCGTCTGTACTCAGGTAATTGATTGACAGCTTGAAGGAACCTGGTGCAGATCCTTCCATCAGCAGGGAATGTTCCCGCTCAACGACTTCGGCCAGGTTGCTTCGGGCCCGCAATTCGAACTGGTCTTGCAGATATTTTACCTTCCGGATCTTTTCTACCAGAATGATCTGGCTCTTGATCTGATTGAGGTAATTGATGATATCTTGCTGGGCACGGATGAGGCTGTGTGCCGAGAGTTGCAGCTCCCGGCGGAGTTCGAGCAGGATGCGTGTCAGTTCTTCATCCGTAGCCTGCATGAAAAAGGCTCTTTCTTCGTGCAGGATCAGATGCTCTGTCGTGTCGATCAGCCGCTGGATGTTGATCCGTTTCTTGTCCAGATTCTCCAGTTTGGCGATTTTGATCTGATACGTCGGTTCATGCTTGAACGCATTGTCTATGCTGTTCTGCAGATTCATGATGTTGCGGATGGTGGTACGCGCAATCTTCTGGAATGTAATCTTGATGTTGCGTACATAACTTTCCTTCCGGCTGGGAATTCTCTCCTTCAGGTAATAGTCAATCAGTTCGTGGAGATACTCGATGTTTTCATCAATGATGGCTGTATTGATCTCTTCATTGGCTTCCAGCAGCAATTCGAAGAAATCCAGGAAACGTGCATCCAGTTCCACATAGTTGCCGTTTTGCCGGATTACTTCCTTTTCGATAAGCAGTTTCAGACGATTCTCGTCATCCTTGAGCAGGGACAGGGCATCGGAGTATCTGAAGCTGAGAATTTTTCTTTTTTCAAACATCTCGGTCAGCAGTCCTTTGGCCGCAGCGACGGTGTTGATGATCTCTTGTATGGAGCGGAATATATACATAGTCTAGTTGAAAAAATCGGGCAAAGATATAATTTACCAGTGTAATTTCCTAATTTTTGTCTTCCATTCATTAAGGGGATAAGCAGCCTTCTGTCCGGCCTGGAATGAACCAATGCGGGAGCTCGATTGTTTTTTATAGAAACCATTGTTATTCCTTGTAATCAATTTGGAATATTCTTGAAAAATGTTAACTTTGTATCAAATTAAACCCGAGCAATCATGAAGCGTATTTATCTTCTGGGATGTCTGCTGGCCGTTTCCGTGGGTTGGACGGGATGCCGTAATGACGAGACGCAACTGGTCGAGGTTCCGTTTGAGGTGGATCATGCCCCTGATTCAATGGTGACGGTAGAATTTTCTTTCCAGGAGAAGCCGCTGACCGCAGCCGATATTGTACTTACCAAAGATTTGCTTTATGACAAATATACGCTGAAGGATACTTATCCATATAAGGACACAGTTCGTTCCGTCAAATGGGAGGTGATGCGTAAATGTCTGGCTTTTATTGAAAATATGCAGCGTGGTGATGAACTTCGCTGGGCCGTTTTCCAAAATTATAAGAATCTGAACACTGAGGCTCCCCTGGTGCGGAGTTATGTGCGTAATGTCTATAACCGGATTTCGGATACGCTCGGAGTGGAGCGTTATCAGTCGGTTCCTCTTTATCTTCCTGAAGATACATTGACTCCCGTACGCTATGGCAGAGACGGTTCGCTGGCTCAGCTGGAAAGAGAGGAAGGGAGTTTCTACAGGCTTCGTCCGGTGACGACAGAAGGAGAGTGGCTGGTTCCCAAACGCTACCTCAAGCTGTTGTCTGATTCTACCGTGTTTCATCATGTAATTTTCGTGGATCGTCTGGATCAGAATATTACGACTCTGGAAAGAGTGTCGGAAGGTGAATGGAAAATCCGGAGTATAAATCCGGCTACGACGGGACTGCATAATCCTCCTTACGGAATGGAAACTCCTTTAGGTATGTTTCTGATCCAGCAAAAGAAAGAAAAGATGGTATTTCTGAAGGACGGTTCCTCGGCGGTGGGCGGATATGCGCCATACGCCAGCCGTTTTACAAATGGTGCTTATATTCATGGTGTTCCGGTGAATGTACCCCGTACGGCCATGATCGAATACAGCTGGTCGCTTGGTACGACTCCACGTTCGCACATGTGTGTCCGCAATGCCACTTCTCATGCCAAGTTTGTGTTTGACTGGGCTCCGTTATATCGTTCCCTGGTTGTTGTCATTGAATGAAAAGAAGAAGTTATACAAAAGAAACCGGCCTGCTCTTTGATTGATCAAAGGGCAGGCCGTATAAGTTATTTCTTTGGAACCGGATTATTTCAGGATGATTTCCTTGATAATCGGCCAGCAGGTGTGATTGCCTGTTACCTGAATCTTGACAGCTTTGACTGGTTTGCCTCCGACATGTGCCTTGGCCTGTCCCAGTTCGTCAAATGTTCCGACCTTGTTGAATTTGTTTCCGTCTTCACTGATCAGCAGGTCAGCTTTTGTGATATAGTCCTTTGAGTCACCTGTAATGATTTCGATATCACTTATCTTGGCCGGTTCTGTCAGGATGACCGTAAAGGAATGTGGCGGTTTGATAGTGCTTCCTCCCCAGAAGAATGTATTGGTCTTTCCGTCGAAAGCATATTCCGGATGATAGGGTGAGTTCAATGGAATGTTTGTATCAATGCTTGCCGGACGTATCAGCATGGGCTTCTCCTGAGTCGGTGCGAATTCTTTCTCATTCAGTGCATCGTCTTCATAGAAATTGATACCCATCTTTCGCATTACCGGATAGAAATCCGTGATACGGCGGTAGAAGTCGTCCCAGTTGCGTTTGGAAGCATTGGTCCAGAATACTTCCGACAAAGCAGCCAGACGCGGGTACAACATCCATTCCACACGGTCTTGTGTTGCTACTCGTTCCGTCCACAAAGCACCTTGTCCTCCTTTGACGAGTGCTTCCTGTTCGGGAGTTACCTGGCTGGTTACCGGATCCCATTCGTACACTTTCCGTGTAGAGTTGCCGGCATATCCCCAGTCAAGATAACATCCGTGCTGCGGACACATGACTACCGGTATGCCTCGTTCCAGTGCAGCTTTCTGAGCTTTCAGACCATTGTCCCGCCATACGGTCAGCATATCTTCGGGTGTGGCGGCATGACGGTCGTTGATTTCATCCCATCCAACCATGATTTTACCTTTTGACCGGATGTATTCACTCATCTTGCGTGTGAAGAAGTCCTGCAGTTCACCGGGTTCCTTCATGCCTTCCTTCTTATAAAGGGCCTGACATTTCGGACATTTTTCCCAGATGGCTGTGGGTACTTCATCACCACCCAGGTGAATATACTTCGAAGGGAAGATCTGGATCAGTGCGTCTACCACTTCCTGTGCGAAACGGATAGATTCCGGATTGCCGATGCAAAGCATATTCTCGTTTCCGCGTTTCCGCTGATTGAGCGGAAGTTCTTCCGGATAAGCTTCGAATGTACCTCCTTTACAGGAAAGTTGCGGCATGGCTGCGAGCAGTGCGATGGCATGACCGGGCAGATCGACTTCAGGAATGATTTCAATACCGAGAGCCTGAGCGTATTTTACGATTTCTTTCAGATCGTTTGTTGAGTAATATTTACCAGACAGATCTGGAAAATCAGAATAATAAGTACCTTTGGCAGTCAGTTCAGGATACTGATCCATAGCCAGACGCCAGGCATTGTTGTCTGTCAGGTCCATCTGCAGTTTATTCAGCTTGAAGAAAGCCATTTGAGACAGCGTTTCTTTCAGCTCATCTACTGTCCAGAAATGCCGGCTGCAGTCAAGCATCAGTCCGCGATAACCGAAGCGTGGCTTATCCTGAATATTTATGATTGGAAGTTTGTTGTCTTTTGCTGTCAGAATGAGCTGGTGAAGCGTGGCCAGTGCATTGCTGATTCCCTGTGCGTCATTAGCTTCCAGAACGATACGTCCTCTTTCAATTTCCAGAGTATAGGCTTCTTCGGTCAGTTTATCGTTCTTGACCAAAGAGATGGGATCGTCAATCTCGCTGATGGTCAATGAAACTCCGGTTGTTTTTTGTACCAGTTCTGTAAAAGCCTTGGCCGTTTCGTTCCATTCGGGAGGAACCTGCATGCTGCGCAGTTCCTGCAAGGGGAAAGATCCGTTTCCGATTGTGACAGACTGCGCTTGCGGAATCAGATCCACCTTTTCCACCAGTTTTCCTTCACATCCCGTGAAGAACAGGGAAACAGAGGCAGCCAGCAAGGGCAACATGATCATTTTCTTTGTCATAAGGTGTGATTTTTAGTTATTGAATGATTGATTTGTTCGATGTAGTCCAGAATTTCTTTTCGTCCGGTTTTCTTTTCAGCCGATGAAATGAAATAAGGGGGAAGCTCTTCCCATTGCTTGGAAAGTTCTGAAAGATAGATATCCACATTTGCACGCGTCTTTCCGGCACTTTGTTTGTCTGCTTTCGTGAAGAT
>OGMR01000741.1_pt1 | contig 14080 bp, 8 predicted proteins | sample 1573251 | NCBI WGS metagenome assembly OGMR01 (sample SAMEA2581979, study PRJEB24529) | metagenome | biome: Human gut stool | place: China | collected 2011
GGCCTTACCGGGACTGCGCTGCAAAGATAATAAGAAAATCTTTGGTATATTCCATTTTTATTATTATCTTTGCAGCGCAGTCCCGGTAAGGCCCTCTCCCAGATTATTCGATGCTGGTGATGACCCCGGGTTTTTTATTTTTGCAAAAGTACATAATTCTTTTGATTGTAACAACAAAAAGTCTATTTTCTTTGCTTTTTCTCGTTATCTTCCTCACTCTCAAACATTTTCCAGAAAATGCTTGCATCTTTCAGAAGAAAAATATATCTTTGCATAAGATTAGCTGCGCTCGGAAATTTGAAAGCAAGCTTTCATTGCGCTCACTGGCATAATCTATAAAGAAGAAAAGTAGAATCATTAAAATAAGGAGGTTAAGTATGGACAACAAGAATATTTCATCAGAAGCATTTCTCTCCAATGATGGAGATATGACTTCTTTTAGATATGGCAATAGTAATATCCGATTTCGTACTCCAAAACGCCTCAAACGATTCACAGAGGTTAAGGAATGGGATAATGGATATATTGTTGTCATGGCTGATTATGAGGGCATTGGTGAAACAGAAGAGTATATTGACCTTTTGCCCATATTGAAGAATCTATATATAAATCCTACGACATTTCTCAAACCAATCAAGTCAGTTAAAATAGATTATCATGAAGGAAGAAGAAATTAAAGCCGTAGCTGAAAAAGCAATAATGATTGTTTGCGGATATGCATTTTCGCAAAGTGAAGAAGGCTTTATACGTGTAGTATATCTACACCCGCCATATCATGCTCTTGTGATGACAAGAGAGGGTGATGTAATAGAAACCAATATGGATGATATTGAAATCAGCATTGTTCAAAAGTATTGGAAACGAAACAAGAATTTAATGGAACAAACTTATGCCTAAATATTACGATTTTATGATATGTGGGTATTACCTATATTTTACTTCACATTGTATAGTAGAAGCTATGCATGTACATGCGAGTGACCGACACTTAACGGAATCTGGCTCAGCCAAGTTGTTTGTTTTAGGAAATGGTGATACAGTCGTAAAAGAGCAGGGTGTTCTGACCAATAAAGAAATGAGAATAATTCGTGAATTCATTAAAGACAACTATCAAGAAATGTTCTTGAAATGGTCGGAAATGAGCAATAATGGATTTTATCGTGGAGAACATTAATATAAGAAGGTTGATATGAGCAAGTGCTTTTCACATAATATTAGCTGCGCTCGGCAATACCTATAATGCCCACCCATGGTTACTTACCGTACCAAGGGTGGGCATTGTTGTTTTTTCATCTTTACTTTTCCCTAAGGAATACCGCTGAACAAATCATCGTATGATGACTTTACGTACTTCGCCATTGGCGTAACGTACGATGCAGACTCCGGGGCGAGGACCATCGAGGCGGGTTCCATTGAGCGAGTAATAAGCCACGATGCCATTCTCTTCGCCCGCCACGATGTCATGAATGCCCGAGCCGATTGTTGGGTCTACAACCTTCACCTCATCGAGGAAGAAACGCTTCTTGTCGGCCTTGAAGGTAACCTTTACTGTGCCAGTAGCTGTGATGTTGACACCAAACTGTTTCCATAAACCTTTTGGAATCTCAACGGTAGTCTTCGACAACGTGCCATTGTTGACAGAAAGCGTCAGGGAGGTGGCATCATTAGTGCCTTTCCACCCTCCTGCCTTGAATGACAGATAAGCAGAGCCATTGACGGAAAAGGCGGGAGTCGTGATAACACCAGCCGTACTGCTGTTGCCCAATCGTACACATTCGTATCCTGAATAAATTTTGCCTGTACTGGTCCATCCTTGGTTGTCGTACTCTGCTGCAATAGCAGGACTCACGGCAACAGTACCATTCCACTAATCATCATTGCCTCCCGTTCCACCACACTTATCAAAAGACTCGTACAACAAGACTGAGCCAGATGGTGTGACAGGAGTATCGGGATCGGTCTCTCCCCCACCGCCACTACTGCGGTCTGCCTTGCTGAAGGTGAGCGAGGCTGTTCCATCGGATGCCACACTGATATCCGTGATGTCGATGTGCATATACTTGGTGCCATCGCTATTCTTATTATATAAGGTGGCAGCAGGATTGGATGTGGCAGTAAGACTGTTGTTGGTGTTATAGGGATAAAGGTCGGAAGTAACGCCATAATCTGACGTAGACTTGCCTGCGCGGAAGATGGTCAAACGCTGATGATCGTTATAATAAACATTTTTATTTTCATCATAGTAATTCCCCTTTGTATTGGGCATATTATTCCACCAGATATAGGCATCGTAGTCCACATGGGTAATCATCACACCTTCAGAAGGCAGATAAGCATCCCAACCTGTATTTTGACGATTTTCCACGATGTAATATTCGTCCTCGTGTGCCTTATTCTTTACGACATAAGCACTACCACCCTCGCTGATGGCTTTCAGTCCTGCGACATGAAGGTCTTCCTCTATATGGGTAACATCCTGGAATGTTATCCAGCCACATTCATGCTTCTCGTAAGCCGAATAACCTGCAGGACATTTGCCGTCATTATTGTAATTGCCTGCACACATCAAGTCGTAGTCGCCCATACCGAACCAACCTGAATAGCCGGTATCATATAAGTCAGGGAAGCCCATGCAGTGGGAGAACTCATGACAGAAAGTACCAATACCATCAAGTTTGCCACGACCATTCAGCTCTGCACTGCAAGCATAGGTGTCTACCTTAACACCATTGAAGGAAAGAGACTTGCCATAATCGGATTCAGAAAGATAGTACATGTGTGGCCAAACAGTAGAAGTAGCACCACCATTAGCCTCACCCTTTCCTGCATAAAGCACAAACACCTGGTCTACTTCGCCATCGCCGTCCCAGTCGTATTTGGAGAAATCGATGCCTTGAGTGGCTGCCCACTGACAAGCCTCAGCTACCATCTCGCCTGCACGAAGGTCGTCGCCAGTATAAGCATCATTTCCTCCATAATAGGAACATGGGTTCTTCAGTGGACAGATACCTACGACATCAAAGTCGAGTTCGAACTGTCCTGCACTCTGCGCCTTGAAGTAATCTTTCACGCTGCCTTTGAATCCATTGTCGGTATAGTTCTCAGCATTGGCTATCTTGTTGTACAAAGCACGGTCGTGACCACTCTGAAACTTAGAGTCGGTAAACTGTGCCAAGATGATCAATCCCTTCTTCGTGCCTTGGAAAATATTAGTAACATCAGCCTTTCGCCTCACTGCGCGACGGTTGTTGGCCTTAGCTCTCCGTGCCACAGCCTTGCGACGAGAATTCGAGAATTGGCTATCAGAATAAACCTGATAAGTTGCTGAAGCAGCATCATAGAGATAACGTGTTCCGTCCGCACTCTGGTAATAGTGCATAAACTCATCGCCAACCAACTGTACCTTGACCTGTGTACCATCAGTAAGCGAAATGGTGCGCCAGACTCCTGGTTTGGCGGGTACTGCCATTGCCGACAAGACAACAAAGAGCACAACCCATAGTGTAAACCATCTTTTCATCGTAAGTCTTTTCGTTGTGTTTTAGTAATTGAATGTTATAGAACTTCAGCAAGTTCAGAAGTTATAGAATTTGTGTAACCATCCGTTAAGTGACGCAAATTTACACATTTTATTTTCACCCCACAAGATTTTCTGCATAATTCTTGAAAAAAAACTATCGACTTTTCGCTAATGAGGAAGTTATCTTTCCCCAAAAAGACACTACATAGAAATGTAGGATAGAAAGAGAAAAGAAAAAAGTCCCGCATCATAAACATGACACGGGACTTCTGGGTGGATTATCCTATCCTACAGAGAGCCCCAAGAAGGCTCTCTGATGGATAGAAGAAAGAATTTACTTGAGTGCGAACTTAATGGCAGAAACCTTACCATCGATGTCGGCTACGAGGTGATAAACACCTGCTATAGAGCCAGACAGGTTAAGGCTAACCTTATCGCCTGCATGTACAGGAGCGGCTATCTGCTGAGCCATCAGCTGACCGGCATTGTTGTAAACACGGAGCACGGCCTTGTCGGCATTGACATGGAGAGTAACCTCACCATTCTCGTTGACCGTTACATTACCCTTGTTGCTGCCATCGGCCTCAACACCGTCGATGCCTGTGGTCTCTGATACGGTCAGAGAGATGACACCTGTAGAAGAAGCACCGTTGGCATCGGTAGCCACTACATTGATGTTGGTCTTACCTGCTGCCTTGCCAGCCACGATGAATCCATCTTCCGACTTGAAGACAGTAGCTACAGATGCATCCTCAACAGAAGCTGTGTAGGTCATCTTGTCGCCATCCACATCCTTGAAGAGCTCAGCGAAGTTGTACTGACCAGAGGTCTCGCCTACCTTCATAGCCAACTCTGTGGCACCTACGTACTCAGGAGCACGGTTGGTATGCTCTACATTGTAGTTGACAACAGCTGAGCTTACATTGCCAGACTCGTCCTTGGCATTAACGGTGAAGGTATGCTTGCCAGCAGTACCATAATCAGGAGCAAGAACGACACGGAGCTTTAAGCTGCCGCCTTCCTCAACAGAATAAGTACCATTGCTTTCAGAAATACCTTCCTGAGTGCCGTCCTCATTCTCATAACTCTCAACAGCAGCGATACCGTCAGCATCGTTCAAGCTTACGGTGAAAGCCTCACCCTCAGCATCAGCAACTGTTACATCAACAGCTGCCTTGCTTGCCTCAGGAACAGTGGTCTCACCTTCAGGAGCGGTGATGGTAGGAGCTGCATTCTTGTCGAGATAGATGTGATAGTTGTAGAGCTTGTTCATAGGATCATTGCTCTTCACTACGAGAGTAGCCTTGTTGTTCTTGGCAAAATAAGCGCTCTTGGCATTCACCTCAAACTGTACAGGAAGCGACTCGCCAGGAGCAATCTCACCTTCCTTCTTCTCGTTGAGCAACTTAATCCATGGCTCACCCTTCTCCTTCTCGATACAAGTCATGAAGTAACCGAAGGCACCATAGCTGTAAGCATTGTCGTAGAGTGTCTCAATGTCAACCCAGCCACCCAAAGACTTCAGGTGTGCCATATAGCGATTGGTCTCCATATCGCCATCCTTGGTAGCCATCATGGCTGATGACTTGTAGCCGGCAGGATACTTCAATACGACATAGAAGGTATCAGCAGGATTGATGTAGATAGGGTTGTCAAACTCCAACATACGTGCAGCACCCTGGTAGCTACCATCCTCACGAGGTTCTTCCTTGATAATATGAATCTTGCCATGACCGATGGTCTTCTCGGTAGCAGTAACATCATTGCCCAGAATAACAGAAGCCTCGATGTCTACATTCTCCAAGTCGCCTACAGTACCGACGAAATAGAGATGGGTAAGATTGAAACCTTCAGCAGGAGCCTCATAGCGAGTTGCTGCATAGAAGTTCTCATCCAGAGCTGTAGCACCCGTACCCATCAGGGCAGCCTGAGCATTTTCTACAGGGTTGAGTACTGGATAATAGAGTGCATTGCCCTCATAGCCCTTAGGCAAGTCGTAGATGAACTTCTGATCGTCCTTCACCTTCTTCAAGCCAAGAGCCTTCACCATGCCCTTCTTGCCGGAAATCTTCTCTACACAGGTAGCCACGAAATTCTTGGCTGCATCCTGTGAAGGATAAGAGATGACGTTATAGGCAGGAGCAGGATCGTTGCCGTCCTCATACTCATTGCCTGCATCACGACCAGATGGGTCGAGACTCAATGAGTAAGTAAGCTTATAGGCTCCAGTATTCATCAGACTGACGGTAGAAGTGCCCTTATAGTCAGAAGCCACGTTCTCAATATGCAACTCCTCTGGGTCGAAGGCCATGACAGGAGCCTCTGTGATATTCAGCTTGATAGTAGAGGTGTGTGTCTCCTCATTCAAGCCCTCTACAGTGAATACGAGAGGGAAATCCTTCTTATGTACCTCAGAAACATTATAAGGTGCGATTCTGAACTTCACGGTGTCGGTACCTACTACGATAGGAGCCATCATACCGCTCTGGTATGGAATCCATGCCTTGGCTGTAGCATCATCAGAGAGAGCCATTGGACCTGGGTCGATACCGTCGTCACCGCCATTGTTGCTTTGTGCAGCATAGACCTCAAGTTCACCTTCTGGAGCAGAAGGCTCAACATCAGGGTCATCAGGCTCCGAGCCAGTAAACATCTCAGAAGCTACGTCTGTGATAGTGAATGCCTTGGTTCCCTTGTTGACTACATAGAATTCATAGTATGAAGGATCCATTGCGTTTTCATCTACAGGCTGCTCAACATTGATTACCTCTGGGAACTCAGCCTGAGCCTCACCAGTGATATTCAGCGTAACAGGAATCTTGACGCTTGGCTTAGAAGGATCGTTGGTGGTAACGTTCAACTCATAGTCGTAAGTATCAGCCAGCTGGTTAGCCTTCAACTCAACCGGCATTTCAACCTGTTCACCTGGAGCCACTACATAGTTCTTATAAGGTGTAAACTCGACGGTATTGCCGTCGGTGATATACATATCGGAAGGAGTAATACCGCGGGTACCGGTATTATCCATGATACCACAGAGTCCGAATACGCCCAACTGGAATCCATCAGGATCTACATTGTACTGGAACTTGAAGGAACCGTCCTTGCGGAGAATCACCTCGAAGTTCATACCCTGCATCATCGTGTTGCCATAGTTCATATAGCTTACAATGACCTCATCATCCTTTGCCTTGTAATATACACCATCAGAAGATGGAGTATTCATAGAGTGGTTACCCCAGAATGGGCAGATGATGTTGGTATAGAAGGTTTCTGTTGTTGGCAGACTGGCTGGTGGCTCAGGGAACTGCTTGTAATCCTCTACCGGCGCATCGAAAGATACAAAACCAGTATTGTAGATATACATTTCCTTGTACTTCTTGCCATAGAATGGGAACTCGAATGGAAGATCCACCTTCTTGAAGTCTGTCTTATCAATATAGTATGCATAAGGCATGTGCTCAGTATAGTCGTTGGTGATGTCTACCCACTTGTAAGGAACATCAAAGCCATCGAGCTTAGACTTGAACACATAGTCTACAGTAGACTTTCCTGTAGCCTCCAGGTCGGAAGCTGTATACCAAGAAGCAGACTCAGCAGAGAACGTAAGGTTCTCATCGCCCTCGTTGGTTACCTGGATTGTCTTTTCTACGTTGGTACCATAAGGAGTTTCAACCTCCAGGCTCTCAGGATTGCTCTTCCAGGTAGGATTACCAATCACCTCAGCCTTCAATGGGATTTCCTTGGTTGTACCATCAGCGTATGTGATAACGAGAACATCTTCTACAATACCCTTCTCGGTGGTAGGCAATGTTACTACGATATCCTTGCCCTGACCTGCAGGAACAGAGAATGCCGCATTCATATCTTCAGCGAGAGTAAACTTGCCGTTCTTGACAGTTACGCTTCTCACGTTGAGAGCATCCTTACCGTTGTTGCTCAACAATACTGTGCGCTGCTGGGCAGAAGTACGGAATACCTTACCGAAATCTACGCTGGTAGAATCGAGAGCAGCCTCAGCCTTCAGGTTGTCGCCAACGATGTTAGCAGTCAACTTGACAGATGCACTTGGGTTGATTGGGTCGTTGGTGATAACGGTGAGATAGTTGGTCAGAGGTCCTGCCACCAATTCATCGTTGGCTGCCAATGTTACCTTGATTTCCTTGCTTTCACCATTGCCTACATAGCCTTCAGTGCTTGACAGGCTCTTGATCATTGACTTGGCAGGAGCCACAATCTTGATGGCGCTGCCAGTAATGATATCATAATAAGGAGCATCCAGACCATCATTGCTCTCCTGTACCTTGTTGGCATCAACAAATATACAAGGGTCGGAAGCAGCAATATCGCTGACACCTACGAAGTTGTGACCACCAGAGCCGAATACGCCTGCTGGATTATAATCATCGTAGTAAACCTCTACACTTCCGTCAGGGCAAAGAGCCATGTGGAAACTGATGGTTGTGGTCTCGCCGGCACCATTGGTTGCAGGAGTTACCACATCCTTGAACTTGATATAGAGTTTACCGTTCTTATGACCATAGGTAATCTTACTGTTGGCACCCATGTCCATCCAGCCAGAGTTGGTATAAGCCGAAATATAGCCCAATCCCTGTACACAATCGCCGGTAGGAACCATACAAGAGATACGGCCATCCGCCTGCTTCATGGAGACACCACCATAAGAAGATACGTAAATCTGCTCGTAGTCCTTGCCATAGAATGGGAACTTGAAGCCCACCTTGATAGGACCCGACTGCCAGTTGTCATTGGTGAACTGAGAGGTGATGTCCTTCTCGTCAGCCAACTCTGGGGCTGGCTCATACTCGAATGATTCATCACCGGCAACATTAGAGATGGTAGTATAACCAAACTTATGTACTTTGGCAGTAGAACCTACTATCTTCTCGGAAGAGAACTTAGGGAAGACATACTGCAAAGGATAATTACCGGTATTATTGATTGTGATGGTAGCAGTCTTATCCTCACCGCCTACCTTCAAGTCGCCTGCATCGTAAGCATCAGGAGTTACACTCTGCTTGGCAGGAACTGAAGCGACACCACGAACCAGGAATGAATACTGCTGACCATTCTTATCGGTCAGGGTGATGGTACTGCTGAAGTTGCCCTCTTTCTTAGGAGCGAACGTCACAGGCAACGTACCGGTAGAGCGGGCTGCAATATTATTGGCACCCTTTGACACATTGAACTGATCGGATGAAGACTTCACTTCGTTCCGTGAAGCCTGAAGTATACCACCATATTTACCACCGAATACACCATAACCGCTATTGGTCAACTCTACATCAATAGTCTTGGTCTGACCAACCAGCAAGTCACCGAAGTCAACCAGCTGCTGGCTGTGCAATTCTGGCTTATAGCCCTTCACGGTCATAGACAAAGCAACCTGCTGCTTGGAATCAACAGCCTCATTGCTCTTGACATGGATATTGAAGTTGTAAGTACCATTCACCAGTTTCTGACCATCATTCTTCAGAGTAACCTTCTGGCTTTCGTTAGGACGAACCTCACCGCTGATAGGCTCAGGGTTGAGCACCTCACTCCAGTCTGGGTTCTTGCTGATGGCCTGTACTGCCCATGTGAGCTGACTGGCTACAGCCTCGAAGCTGGTGCCCTTGAGCACCTCACTCAACTGAGTCCAGGTTGTACCGTTGTCAGAGCTATAGAAGCTGTACTGGGCAACATCGGTTCTGGTAGTCTTGCCTGTAGCCAATGGGTTCTTGGCGCCAGCAGGGAACTTAGCCACTACCCAGAAGCTTGAACCAGGAGCAAAGTGAATCTGCTCTTTCAGGGTGATAGGATAATTGTATGCCCAGAAGCCATAATTAACCTTCTGAATCAAACTTGCAGTAGAGATAGAACGAGATCCGTCGTAAATCTCAATCACAGGATCCTGTCCGTTCTGTCCCTGAATACGAAGATCGGTCAGGTTGAAACCATTAGGATAAGTTGCCTTATCTACATAGAAATACTGAGCCAAAGCATTTGGCAGCTTGGTATCAGTTTCACCGATATAGCTGTACAACTGGTTGGAATAGGTCAAAGTGTCTGGCCAGTCCTTTGCCTGATAGTTGGAAGTAGCCACAGCATTGCGCTTCACAAGTGTTGGGCTGACTGTACCGCTGAAAGGAAGAACCTGACCTGGATTTGGATTCTTGATACGACCGCTGGTAGACATCATAGCTCGGGTCGTAGCAGTAGTAAGCTGATACTTCAGCACGCCCTCACCGGCATTCTTTACATTGAAAGAAGCCTCGGCTGTGGAAGCCTTGGTGGCATCTACGGTCATAGAAAGGTTCTTCTTGTCTACCTGAACCTTAGGACCTGCATTGGTGGTAGCCTCCTTGATGGGAGAAACGGCAGAAGCCTTACCCCAACGGTTGTATGCCACAATGGCGAAGTAGTACTTGGTAGAAGCCTTCAGACCATCCAACTCATAAGACATCTTATCGCCTGAATACTTGAACTTGGTATCTACTGATACTGAGCTCAACTTGTTCAAGTCGTCTGTAGCAGTGAAAGCCTCTGTGCTATAATAAATCACATGATGGTCGATGCTCTTCTCTTCGGTTTCAGGAATCGTCCATTCGATGAGAGCATTGTCGTGAGATGCAGTAACAGTGAAGTCGGCAACAGCCTCAGGCACGCTACCCTCCTTGCCCTGCAAAGCCTTGTAAGCATCGATATAACCGGAACCCATCAAGCCCTTGTACTCAGGATTCTGAGTATACAGGTCGTTTACAGAAGTGGTAAGCAAGGTGCGGAGAGTCTCATTAGAGAACTGCTTGTTACCATACTTGGAAAGAATCAAGGCTGCAATACCAGATACATGAGGACATGCCATAGAGGTTCCCTCATTATAACCGTAAGTACTGTTAGGCAAAGTACTCAATACGCCATACTGCTGACCATTGTCCTCCAAACCACCAGGGGCTGTCACATCAACCCACTTGCCACGGTTGGAATAATAAGCCACGCTTCCGTCTGGAGCCATGGAACCAACAGCCACAACCTTGTCAAGACAACCAGGATAATAATTGCCTTCCTCGCCATTGTTACCGGCAGCAAAGATACAGAGACCTCCGTTCATCTTGTCGCCACCACCATTCTTGGTGAAGTAATCAACAGCTTCGGTAACCGACTTATCCTCATCGTCTGCAACACTGGCACCCCAAGAACACTGGGCAATGCTGGCACCGCGGTCGGCAGCGTAAACAATGGCTTGACCGAAATCAGCTACTGCAGAACTGCTGGCACGGCTGTCGAATACCTGGCAGACCATCATCTTGACACCGCCCTTACCGTCGCTACCACCGGCAACACCGCAGACACCGATACCATTATTATTGGTGGCACCTACGGTACCTGCTACGTGAGTACCATGAGAGTGAGCGTTGATATCGCTTGAATTGATAACGAAGTTGTAGCCGTAGATATCATCTACATAGCCATCACCATCATCATCAACACCAGGCTTACCGTTCAACTCGGCTGTGTTGATCCACACATTGTCCTTCAGGTCTGGGTGATCTACCTGGAAACCACCATCAATGATGGCAACCACAACATCCTTAGAACCGGTAACACCTGTTTCCCAAGCCTTGAACACATTGGCATCGGCACCCACCTTGGTACCTGCGATATGACCATCGTTGTTGTAATGCCACTGGTCATTGAGCAATGGGTCGTTGAAAGGCATGGTAGAAGCTGCCTTGGCTGCCTTAGCCACCGCTGCTGGCGAAACCTCAAGGAAACGCTCACCGCCTATGGGTTTGTAAACCGGTATGCGCTGGGCATAAGCCACGCCCTCTGTAGAACGGAGCAAGTTACGGGCTTGTGCCAATTTCATACCTGATGCCTCGTAATGGACATCGTACCAAAGATCCAGTCCTGCTGCCTTGTGCTTAGCCTCATCCTTACCGGCATAAGGGAAAACACGGGTCATAGAGACTGCCTTTACTTTCTGACTGACCCTGTCGAGCGGGGTCACGCCAGTCTGAACATACTTCTTGCTCGTACCTTTCACCGACAGCGGAAGCTTGGCAGACACCAAACGGTCGGCTATCTCGCGCTGGAGTTTGACACGAACGACACCCTCTACGTAATTTCCATCAGCAGAGGTTGTTGTAGAAGAAGATACAGACTGCGCCTGAATACGTACGCTACTGCATAGACACAGCATCGCACATACTAACAAAAGTAATCTTCTTGTCATCTTGAAAATGTTGTAAAAAATAAATATAAAACAAATAATAGTATATTATAATGCTATACGTAAATAAGTGTCGAAACAATCTGATAAGTGTTGATACGCCCTCATGAGTGTCTGTACGACACTAACTTTTTCTCTCGGGTGCAAAAGTAAATAAATTAATTGATATACGCAAGCATTTCTGACAGTTTTGTATAAAAAGATAGTAAAAATACATCATTTTGCACTTTATCACGGCTGCAACTTACAGCCATCCCATTTTTCCATACTTTAACTTACAAAATATTATTTTTAGTTATTCTGAAATTAAGAGGTTATCGCATGACTGAGGTATTAAGGAATCAAATCCTCGAACAAAGATCATCTGTAATGGAAGTTAAACTCGTTAAAGGAAGTTAGAGAATAGGTTGTCTTCACCATGGAAAAGAGAAAAAGGCGTACCTTTACAGAAAATAACACGCAAAATAAAAACAAAGCAGAAAAAAGAAAAGAGAGAAATGTTATGAAGAAAACATTCGCATTATTATGCTTTCTGTGTGCATTCATCATGAATGCCACGGCACAGACATGGGTAGGAACCTGGGCTACAGCTCCACAGGCTGCCGTGAAGAGCAAAGTGTTATACAGCAATACGCCCCACTCCATCAGACAAGTGGTGAAGGTATCATTGGGCGGCGAGGTGATACGACTGAAACTGAGCAACATCTACAGTTCTGAACCCGTGGTGATACGTTCGGTCTATATCGCCCATGCCAAAGACTCATTTGGCGTAGACGCCAAGAGCGCTGAGTACCTGAAGTTTCACGGCAAGTACAAGACTGTGATTCCTGCTGGCAAGGCGATAGAGAGCGACCCACTGAAGTTCAACCTTAGACCTTTGGAGCGCGTTGCCATTACCATCAACTACACCTCATCGCCAGCCAAGCCCACCATGCACCCTGGCTCCCGCACCACCTCCTATATAATGAAAGGTGTTACCAATGCTCACTCCAATTTCAAAAAAGCACAACGCGTGAACCACTGGTACACTATCGCTGGCATTGATGTGTACACGATGAAAAACAACCTGAGCGCCATTGCCATCATAGGAAACTCAATAACCGATGGTCGCGGAACAACCGACAATGCACAGAACCGATGGCCCGACATCATGAGCGAGATGCTGCACCTGAAACATAAGATTACCAATCAGGGCGTACTCAACTTAGGTATCGGATCCAATCAGGTGGTAGTGCCCGGAGGCATAGGCACACTGGCCAAAGACCGATACGACCGCGACATCCTGGGACAATGCGGTGTGAAGAAGGTGATTATCTTCGAAGGTGTCAACGATATAGGAAACACTAAGAGCGGAAACAGCGAGACAACAGCCCGACTGCTGATAGAGAGTTATCAGAACATGATCAAGAAGGCAAAGGCCAAGCGCATGAAGGTGTATCTTGCCACCATCACGCCTTTCAAGGGTGCAGGCTATTACACTTATTTCCACGAGGCTTGCCGCCAATACGTGAACGACTGGATACGCAGTCAGGGCAAGGAGAAAAAGGTGGATGGCGGTTTGGCTGTTATTCTCGATAAGAAAGTTCCTGCCCGGACGACACCGCTTGTACCACCGGGAGCCAAAGGACTACGTAATATGCGGACACGTTGTACCGGTTGTCAGCTTTGTGTTTCGGTATGCCCGAATCAGGTGTTACGTCCCTCTACCAAGTTAGAAACGCTTATGCAGCCGGAAATGTCATACGAGAGAGGGTATTGCCGACCGGAATGTACGAAATGTTCGGAGGTATGTCCGGCGGGAGCAATACTGAAACTTACCCCGGCGGATAAGTCGGCCACGCAGATTGGTCATGCCGTGTGGGTAGAGAAGAATTGCGTGCCACTTCGGGATAAAGTAGAGTGTGGCAACTGTGCCCGGCATTGCCCGACGGGAGCGATTACGATGGTTCCTTCCGATGCTGATGATGCGGATTCGTTGAAGATTCCGGTTGTGAATGTGGAACGTTGTATCGGTTGCGGGGCTTGCGAGAATCTTTGTCCGGCACGTCCATTCAGTGCCATTTACGTGGAAGGACACGAGCAGCACAGAACGATCTAAAAATTACGAGTACATGGAAAAGAAAGATAGAAAAGAAGAGATAAACCGCCGGGAATTTTTAAAGCGATTAGGGGCTGGGTGTGCCTGTTCTGCTTCTCGGTATGGTATTTTGCCTTGGCGACGAGTTAATATGGCTCAGGAGCTTCTTCAGTTTTTGCTGCGCTCTCGTGATAGCTTCAGAATCTCGAACTCAGCCGTAGCAAAACTCTTTCCCCGGGCCATAATGGTA
>OGMR01000759.1_pt1 | contig 13745 bp, 18 predicted proteins | sample 1573251 | NCBI WGS metagenome assembly OGMR01 (sample SAMEA2581979, study PRJEB24529) | metagenome | biome: Human gut stool | place: China | collected 2011
AGTGGCTTGGCGGTGGGTTCCCATGTGAAGTTAACTTCATGTTTTGTACTCAGAAATGTTAACAAATTGTTCACAAAAATACAATACGGAGTTCATAATATTTGAGTATACTATAAATGTAATCAAGAGAGGGAAGCGAAAGCGACAAGCTAAGCAACCAGAAATTAAAGAAAAGAGGAAACAAAAATGAAAATGTACGAATTGCAAAAATTAACTAGTGAAATTGAAGAAACAACAAACAGAAAAGTAAAATTATTAGGTACTACTTGTGCAGGAAAACCAGCAGTATTTTTGTATTTTAATGATTGGTTAGTTCATACTTATTTTTTAGATGAATTATATCATGAAATAAATACATTGTCATTTATAATTAATGCATTAGCTTTCGGAAAAAATCCAGTTGAGTTTTAAAACGAATAATAAAAAGAAAAGAGGAAACAAAAATGAAGTATAGTAAAAATACAAAGTTAAACGCAGTTTTGAATCAAATTGAAGGGAATTTATTGCAATTTGGTAAAGATGAAATCAAACGTTATATGGAAGAATTTCCAAATGAACCAGATTATTCAATAGCTGATTACGGCAACATGTTAGTTTATTACTGGGAAATTAGAAAGATGTATATAAATGCAGGCTATAAAACATTCGAAAATAATAAAATATCGGATTTTAAAATGTGTGAAATATACAAACGTCAAGTTGGATATGTCGCAAGACAAATTATGAAAACTGCCTGATGAGTCTTTGAAAATTAAGACGAAACACCCGAAAGGGTGTTGCAGTAAATGAAAGGGGATATAATTATGATATTAAGAATTTTGGTTAAAGATGAAAGATTCAAAAAAGGTTATAGACAAGTCACTAAAGAATTTAGTACATATAGAGATTTAGAAAATTATTTACGGATTAATAAAGATAGGATTTATGGAATGGTTAAAAAATATACAATTCTTGATAAGGGCAAAATTAAGGTGGTTGTTATTAAATGATTAATGATGATATTTATGGAATTAAATATACATTAGATATACTTAAAACACATTTTATGGAAAATTGTTTAGCTAATTGGTGGGAAATATCGAATTTAGAAATAATAGAAAGTCATTTAAATAATATTGAAAATGAAATAAATCGCCCGATGAGTCTTTGAAAATTAAGACGAAACAATGTTTCGCATGAAACATTGTAGCGATTCACAAATTTAAAGAAAAGGAAGTAAACAAAATGGTGGAATTCACAAGAACATTGACTTATTACAAATTTACGTGTTTAGTCAATGAAAACGGAGAACCCAAAGAAAAGGTTTTCAATGTTACAGAAAGTAACGAAAATAAAGCCAGAAAAGAGCTTTTGAAATCTGTAAACAATTGTTTAATTATGAAAACCGAGGAAGTCAAAGAAAAAAGGGAAATGACACTTGATGAATTTATCGCAAATTCTCATGTTGTCGAATAATTAAGAGGAGTGTATTAAAATGAGTAATGAATTACAAATCAAAGAAAATGTGTTAGACAATGCTTCACAAATGTTAGTATCGTCTTTTAAAATGGATTCTATGGAAGATAGACTAAAAGTTTTAAAAGCAACGAATACACCAGACCATAGAATTAAAGATTTTGTTAACATGGAAATTACTATTAAAGATATTTACATTGAAACTGTAAATGTTTTGCAGGAAGAAAAAGACGAAAACGGAAAGGATATTTACCAGACTTGCCCGAGAACAATTATTGTTGATGACAAAGGCGAAAGTTATGTTGCCGTTTCGTTCGGAGTTTTCACAGCTGTAAAAAGAATTGTTGAATTGTTAGGCAATCCGCATGACTGGGAAAAACCGATTAAATTTAAAGTAAAACAAATTACAAAGGGTGATAGAAGCATTTTGACTTTTGAACCAGTTGTAAAATAAAATAATTACGTATATCTTGTGTTTGATACAGTATAATATAAGGCGGACATTGAATCGCTGTCCACCTTTAAAATTAGGTGATTATATGGATAATTTCAGTTATCAATTTAGTAATGATTTAAAATTTTATTTTTCAAACCCTAAACAACTAATTTATTTTAAGCAAAAAGTAGACAATAAAAAAGTAATATACAATTTGAAATATCGTTATAAAAAAATTTACGGTTTGAATATAACTGATGAAATGGGATATTTATTGATGTATTCAAAAATTGTTAATGATTTTAAAATAGAGTGTTGCGGGGTGATTCTATGCCGAAAAGACGCAGAGAATATAATCAATTTTCAAATGAAATCAATAAACAAGTTAAAAGATATAATGAAAAAATCAGAAGAATAAAAAATAAATATCCCGAACTAAAAAATTTATATAAAGATCCACTAAAAACTAGTGAATTAAAAGATGTAATATTAACTGCTAAAGATTTAAAAAAATTAACATTATCAATAGATAAATTATTTATAAACGAAAATATTAAACCGATAAAAACTAAATCCGGATTAACATTGAATAAATGGGCAATGGACGAATATAACAAAAATGTAAAAACTGTAAATAAGTTAAAATTGAAAGAATTAGACATAATGTTAAAAACACCGTTTAAAGGTAGTGAATTTTCATATGCTCAAATGGGTGGAGATATAGGAAATGAATTAAGACCAATAAGCAAAAAAGTTAATGAATATAATAAAGTATCTGATTTTAGAAAAATGTTAAAATCAGTGCAATTTAGGAGTTTTCCAAGTTATAGTAAATATAGAAACAATTTATATAAGGAAAATTTTATAAAGTCATTATATCAAGTAGGAAATGAATATATAGATGAATACGGAAATGTACGAACAATAGATTTAAAGGTAATAATTTCAAAAATTCCCGCAGAAAAGTTTATTGATTTTTTAAGAACCATAGGTGAAGATTTACACTTAATTTTAAATGAAAATTATACAGTTTTACAACAACGTGAACGGTTAACTGAACTTGTAGAACTAACCAAAGGATTTGGGGTTGATGTTGTTTAGTGCAGACTTTGAAACTATAACAGATGAAAATGATTGCCGAGTATGGGCATGGGGTATTTGTGATATACCTTATACATTTGCAAATTTTGGTAATAGTATAGAATCATTTTTTGAACATTTAAAAACATTAAAAGAAAATTCAAAAATATATTTTCACAACCTTAAATTTGACGGTAGTTTTATTTTAAATTATTTGCTTTCAAATGGTTATACATGGGTAAAAGAAAAGCAAGATTTAAAAATGAATACATTTACAACTATGATATCAGAAGATATAAAATACTACAACATATCATTTTATGTCAACAAAAAAGTAAAGGTTGATATTTACGATAGTTTAAAAATAATTAATTTAACAGTAGAACAAATAGCAAAATCTTTCGGAATGCCATTTCAAAAAGAAGAAATAGACTATAACGAATATAGAAGTAAAAACCATATAACGACAGAACAAGAAAAAAGTTATTTATTAAACGATATAAAGATAGTTGCAACAGCTTTAGATTATTTCTTTGAACAAAATTTAAAGAAAATGACGCAAGGAAGTAATGCGTTATATAACTACAAACAGATTATAGGCGGCGAAAAACATTTCAGACAGTTTTTTCCACAATTAGACGCCGCAATTGATAGTGATATAAGGAAAGCGTATAGAGGTGGATTTGTATATTTAAACCCAAAATTTGCGGGTAAATTAATAAAGGAAAATGGTTTTGTTATAGACTATAATAGTCTTTATTCTAGCGTTATGTTAACGAAGCCTTTGCCATATTCTCAACCCGTGTTTTTCAAAGGACAATATGAACATGATAAATATTATCCGTTATATATTCAACATTTAAGAGCGCAATTTACTGTTAAAAAAGGACATATACCCACAATACAATTAAAAAACAATTTATCTTTTATACAAAATGAATACATAACAGATAGCGGTTTTGAATATCCTGATTTATATTTAACAAATGTTGATTTATGTTTGTTTTATGAACATTATGAAGTTTATAATATAGAGTTTATAGACGGTTGGAAGTTCAGAGCGCAGAAAGGAATGTTTGATAAATACATAAACAAATGGAGTAAGGTTAAGGTAGAAAGTAAGCTACAAGGAAACAAAGGAATGGCACTAATAGCTAAATTTTTGTTAAATTCATTATCCGGAAAGTTTGGAACATCACCAAAAGGAAGAAGTAAAAAACCAGTATTAGAAAACGGAATATTAAAATTTGAAAAGTTAGAGGAAGAAGAACGGAAACCTGTTTATATTCCATGTGCTGTATTTATCACATCATGGGGAAGAAATGAAACTATAAGAATGGCTCAGAAAATTCACGAAACAGGAAAATACATTTACAGTGATACTGATAGCATACACGGAATTGGTGCTATACCTGATTTTATACCGTTAGACAATGCAAAACTAGGTTTTTGGAAACATGAATTTAACATACGATATTGTAAGTATTTACGTCAAAAATGTTATGTTGATTATGGAACAGAACCTAATAGTAATAAATTAGAACGTAATATAACAGTTGCAGGTTTACCCAAATCAGCAAAAAAGACTTTCACAATTAAAAAATTTAATATTGGTAGCGTATATTCTGGAAAGCTACAACCTAAACAAGTAAAGGGTGGGGTAGTGCTAAAAAATACAGAATTTACCATAAAAGGGTTGACAACGCTAACAAAAGTGGTATAATGAAAGGAGAGAAAGGGAAAAAGTCATAACATATCATGTTCGGAAACCACAGTGAAGAACTGCCGATAATGATTGTCTAGGTGGTACTAGATGTTATCGACTTTTCCCAATCTTGTAAAATGGAATATTTTAATATAAACGATGTTTTGTCGCACAACAAATTATTTAACTTTATTGTTGGTGAACGTGGAAACGGAAAAACTTACGGTGCATTAGAATACGTTGTAAAGCGTTATTTAAAATACGGTGAGGAATTTATATATTTGAGAAGATTTAAAACAGAGATTAAAAAAGTAAATTCTCTGTTCGAACCGTTGAAAATAAATAATCCGAAATGGGAAATAACAGAAAAGAATAAATGTTTTTATATGAATGGTAAGTATATGGGATTTGCACACGCCTTAACGCAATCAGTTGTACAAGCTAGTGTCGCAACACCTAAAGTAGGTACAATTATATTTGATGAATTTACCATGAAAGAGGGAACATATCACTATTTAAATAATGAAGTTGAAGATTATTTTTTGCATTTTTGGTGCACAGTAGATAGGTTTAGAGGTGTTAAAGTAATATTCATAAGTAATGCTTATTCTGTAATTAATCCATACTTTTCATATTTTGGAATAAACTTTGATAACAGTAATATTTGGAAAAATGATGATATAATTGCTATAAAAACAAATAGTGTCAAATATCGTGAACAAATAAAGCAAACACGTTCGGGGCAGTTGTTGAGTAAAACAAACTACGGAAATTTCGCATTAGACAATCAATTCAAACTTGATAGGTATGATTTTATTGCTGATAAGACATCAAATGCGAGATACAAGTTTGATATGATTCTTGATGGTTTACAAGTCGGTGTTTGGTTTGATAACGAAAGTGGTTATTACTTTATAACAAATAAATATAGTTGCAATGGAGTAAATTCAATTAAATTTGCATTGAGTAATACAGATTTAAAAGGAGCAACAATATTTACAAAAAATGTTCGGGGAATATTTCAACTTGAAAATTTAGGAAAAATGTATCGTTATGGTAGGGTTTATTTTGAAGATTTACAAATTAAAAAAGTATATGAAAGTGTGATATCAAAATGGTGATTAACAGAAAAATGTATCATTATTCTAATCATTATTATGAAATGGGGTTTACAATTAAAGAAGTAGGAATGTTTATACATAAAATATTTGAATTGCCAGTAACAACAAGTAAGTGTATAGCAGAATACTGTATATATTGTAAACAATCGAACAAGGGTTTTTGCCCAATTGACACACAGGAGTTGATAAGATGAAAGATATTTTTTGTTTTAGTTGTGCGTTTGTAAGCAGTGCAATTTTATATCTGGTAGGTGACATAACAATGCCTTTCATAATACTTCTAGTATTTATGTGTACTGATTACATAACGGGGTTAATACTATCTGGTGTATTTAAAAAATCAAAGAAAACAGAATCTGGTGGGTTATCATCTGAAATAGGATTCAAGGGTTTAATCAAAAAGGTTTGTATTATAATTTGTGTAATAGTCGCAAATTTGCTTGATTATGTTCTAAATACAAATTATATTAGGAATGTTGTTATAATTTCATTTATGACGAATGAAGTCATTAGCATTATTGAGAATTTGGGATTAATTGGTGTAAAAATTCCTAAAGCTATAACTAATGCTATTGATATATTAAAAGGAAAAGAGGACGATGAGAATGGTAAGATTGGGGATTGATTTATCCGAACATAACGGAGATTTCAAGAGTAGTCGATTAGACGATTTTGAATTTGTTATGATTAGGACAGGTTATGGAAGTATTAACAAGGACAAGCAAGAGGATAAACAAGTTTACAATAACGCTAAAAAATGTATCAAAGCAAAAATACCGTTTGGATTTTATCATTATACATATGCTCTTGATACAAAAATGGCAGAAGCAGAAGCAGATTTTTGTTTATCAATTGTTGACAAAATATCAAATCAAGGCAATCGACCCATGTATCCAATTGCTTTTGATATTGAAGATAAAAAACTAGACAAGCTAACAATTGCACAACGTACTGACATTTGTATTGCATTTTGCGATAAAGTCGAAAAAGCAGGGTATTACGCTGTTATTTATGCGAGTACAAGTTATTTTAAATCTAAATTAGATTTGCAAAGATTAACACGATTTGACAAATGGCTTGCAGATTGGACGAAGAAAAAAGATGAAGATTTACAAAAAATTATTCCGCACGGTATGCGACAATTTAAAGTTGATAGAAACGAAAATCTTGATTATAATTACGCTTACAAATACTATCCCGAAATTATCGGCAATATGTATGGAATCAAAAAAGAGTTAAAAGTTGGCAGTGCTGTAAAGGTTCTTAAACCTATTATATATGGTACAAATAAAAAGTTTAAACAATACTATGAATACTATGAGGTATTAAGCATTGGAAAAATTAGAAAAAACCGTATTGTAATAGGTAGGAACGGAATTACAACAAGTGCAATTGATAGAAAATATTTAGAGGTGATTAAGTAATGACAATTGATGCATTATTCCAAACTATTGCAGAAAAGACTACAAATAACGAAAACATAAGTGTTGAACTAAATGATTTAATGACAAGTGTAAAATCGTTACAAGGATTAACCACACAACAAGAGCAACAAATAAATGAATTGCAAGACTATAATTCAAAATTAAAAGACGCTAATAGTAATTTGCTGTTGTCAAAAGGGTTTGTTTCTAGATTTGAAAAAGAACCAGAACCAGAACCCGAAGAAGATAAACCTAGAGATATTAAAGATTTTATTAAATTTGATTAGGAGTGATTTTTTATGGGCGTTAATTTAGAGAACGGAGCAGAAGTAGTAAATACAGTAGTAGAGAATATGTCACCTACTTTGAGGGCAAGTATTCCACAAGCAACAGCAACAAATATTCAAGATGTAGGGAAACCTATTTTACAGTGGAGTGAATTGGCTAATGCATTTTATACTACTCTGTTTAATTTAATTGGAATGACTTATGTTGAATACAGAAGCTATAAAAACCCGCTTTCAATGTTCAAACGTGGTGATTCTATTTTAGGTAGTGATGTGAGAGAGATTGCTATTAATCTGCAGACAGAAAAAGATTACGATGTAAGCGGTAGTAGACTTTTGACAAATGAAGCACCAGATTTGAAAGTTGCTTATTATAGGGTAAATCGTCAAAAAGATTTTGAAGTTACAAATATTGAGAGTGAATTGCAAATGGCATTTTCTAGTTGGGATAACTTTGGTACGCTTGTTAGCAGAATTGTTGATAACCTTTATCGTTCAAACGAAGTTGCAGAGTACGAATGGACAAAGGCTACTATTTCAACTGCTATTACTGATGGTCATTTAACGGGAACACAACTCGCAATGCCGACTGATTCCGCAACTGCAAATGCGTTTGTTAAGAGTGTCAAAACATTATCAGATAAATTTACTTTTTTCTCTACTGAATATAATGCTTATAACAAAATGGCAACAAGCGATACTAAAAAATTCAAAACCTTTACACCTAAAGAGCAACAAGTTTTGATTGCAACCCCCGAAGTAATGGCAAGTATTGATGTAGATAGTTTGGCGACAGCGTTTAATCTTTCAAAGGTTGAATTTATGGGACGTACAATTGTACTCGATGATTTTGGCGGAACTACTAAAGCGCCTATAACGGCTTATGCAATGTTGTGTGATAGTGCATTTATTAAAATTTGGGATAAAACAAGATATTTCAATACTTTTGTGAATCCCGCTAATATGAGTGCTAAACATTTCTTCCATGTATGGCAGACATACGGATATAGTCCGTTCGCAAATGCCGTTATTTTTAAACCAGCTGGTTAATTAATAGAAAGGAGTGACGGAACATGACGTTTGTACCTAATTCACAGGTAAAGTTATGTTCCGTTCCTTTTAGTGACTATACCAATGTATTAAGTTTTGGAACAGATGATACAAAACGATATAATTATTTTTCGGGTAAAACTGTTTACAATTTAACACCAGATACAGGGTATAGTTATATAAAAGGAACAGGAGCAATCAGAGTTAATAAAAATAAAGAATCGTTATATAATATTAACTACATGATTTACAGAAATGCAAACTTTTCAGGTTCAAAATGGTTTTACGCTTTTGTAGATTCTATTGAATACATTAACGCAAACTGTACAGAAATTAGATTTTCAATTGATGTATGGCAAACGTGGGAAAGTGCTTTAAATTTTCATGAATCATTTATTGTACGTCAACACATTCCAAAAAGTCAAGATACAATTGGGGCAAATTTGCAACCAGAGGGTTTTACAAATTTACGTTATGTAGAAGAAAAAGCACAAAGATATGATTTAGGTGAACTTGGATTAATGTTTATAGTTGCTTGTGTTACATATTGGGATGGAACAAACTTTATTAAACAATGTAAAACAAAATCAATCGACGGAGTATATTCCGGTTTGTATTATGTACCGTTTTATTCGTCTGATTCCCTTGTATCTTTTGTGAACAAATATTTAGTTGCAGAAGCCGAACATTCAAAAGAAATAATTGCAATTTATACAGTTTCAAAGGATTTTATAGGAAAAAACAATCCAAATTTCAGAGAGGGTGTACCATTAGGGTATAATCCAAACAGTGATTCTACTGATAGTTTTACATGGCACTCATTATCCTATCATGATGGAACAAATAAACTAACAAAAATAGATATTCAACCAGACCCAGGAGCACAGCCTCAATATATAACACCTAATAATAAAAAACTTTTAACATTTCCGTTTACAAAAATAGTGTTGACTAATAATAATGGTAGTTCGGTAACATATAGACAAGAATTTTTTGATGACATAGACGAATACACCACAGGAGATTTAATGTCTTTTGTTATTAAAGCCACACCGTTATTACCATCATGTACTATATGTTATCCGTATAATTATCGGCTGGGAGACCAAACAGAAGGGTTAATATTAAACGGATATCCTCAATGTTCATGGGTAAGTGATACATACCAGCAATGGTTAGCACTCAATCAAAATACATTAAAATATCAACAATTGACACCTATTATAAATTTAGGTGTTTCAAATTTTAATAACATGATATCATCCGCGACAGGTGGAGCAAGTAGTTATATTTCATCAGCAGGACAAATAGACAGTGCAAGAACTACCCAAGGACAATTTTCTGGAATAGCAGGTGCAATCGCTAATAGAGTATCATCATTAGGAACGCAAATTAATAACACTGTAAATAACCTTGTATCAACTGGAGAACAAATATGGAGTTTTTACGCAAAAAAAGCTGATATGGAATTACAACCTAACCAATCTAATGGTTCATATAATAGTGCTAATATACAGCTTGCAATAGATAAACTTTGTTTTACAATTTGTTATTATAGATTATCCTATGAACAATTCAAACAAATAGACAACTATTTTGATAAATTTGGTTATGCTATAAATGACTTCAAGCCAGTAAACTATAATAACCGTAGCAATTTTGATTACATTGAGACATCACAAGTATTAATTGAAGGGGATGTACCCGAAGACGATATGAACACGATAAAATCTATATTTAATAATGGTGTACGTATATGGCATAAGCCTGATACATTTTTAAACTTTTCAGTTGCTAATAACTAGGTGGTGATAATATGGGAAAACGTAAACCGTGGGACACAAATTTATCTGGGTTTAAAAACAATACTGCATTTATGATGTACTACACTTATCTAACAAATCTATTGTTATCCAGATATGAATGGAAGAACTTACCCGATTCAATGAACGAACGGTTTATAGAACTATGTTTATTTGAAGATGGAAAAGCAGTATTTGTCAATGATGAACTTTACGGAATGTTAAATTTAAGGTATGCAGAATCGAACACATTAAACATTTATCAAGAACCAGAAGAAATAAATGCATATTCATTAGACTATCACAAAAATTACAAATTACAAGATGTTGCATTAATTTACAACAATTATACAAAAACACCAGATTTTGGAATTGTTTGCGAATACGCTTTACGTTTGTATGATATTCGCAGAACAATAGATGTTAACACAAGAGTACAAAAAACACCTTTGTTAATGTTGTGTCCAGACAATAAAAAGTTAACCTTAAAAAATATCTATATGCAATATGATGGAAACGAACCAGCTATATATGGATATAAAGACACATTTAATGACACTGAATTTAAGGTATTGAAAACAGACGCACCATTTATAGGTAATGATATGACGCTTTTATTTAACAAAGTGCTTGACGAATTTATGACAAGATATGGAATAAATAACGCAAACACTGATAAAAGAGAAAGGTTAATTACTGACGAAGTAAACGCAAATAATCAATTGGTACAATTATGTAGTGATGTTGGATTACTTTGTAGAAAGCAAGCATGTGAAAAATTCAACAAACTTTATGGAACAAATATTGGTGTTGAATTAAGACAAGAACCATTAGAAAAAGAGTATAAAGAGGGTGATGAAAATGAGCCGATATACGATTGAATTACGTTATTTAATTGAGGGTAACTACGATTTAGGGTTAAAAAATTACCCTATATTTGATGAATCATACAGAGAACAACTAAATAACAAAATAATTCAACACTACTATTTCAGAGAAATAGGGTTTGAAACAGAAGCATTATTCAAAAACAGATTGAATCAAAAAATGAATGAAATAATGCCATATTACAATCAAATGTATGAATCTTCTAAACTAAAAATAGACCCATTATCCACTATTGATTTGGAAGAAGTGTTTAGTAGAAAATCAAAAACTACTGGTGAGGGAACTTCTAGCACGTCTGGAACAGGTAATAATACAAATAATTTCAATAGTACAGATACAACGGATTATGGAAAAATAAGTAAGTTCTCCGATATTGCACAAGCACAAACTACACCTAATGAAATATTAAACGATAAATATTTAACTAGTGCGACAGTAGATGACGGTCAAGATAAAAATACAAATACAGGAACAAATACATCGCAAACAGAATCTACAACAAGCGGAACAAGTACAGACGAAAGGAATTTAGACGAGGACACTACATTAACAAGAAAAGGAAATAATGGTACTGCAAGCGAAAGCGAATTGCTTAATATGTACCGTGAAACATTTTTAAATATTGACATGATGGTTATTGAAGATTTATCCGATTTATTTTTAGGTATTTGGTAAGGAGTGTATAGTCATGATGAACGATTTTAACAAGTTTCCAAACTTTAGGTTTTGGACACAAAGAGTTTTACCGTGCGTATTTGATGAATCATTATCATATGTTGAAAAAATTAATAAGTTAGAACAAATGATAAATGATTTAATCGACGAATACAATAAATTCGGTCAACAAGTCACTAACGAAGTTAACACATTTGAAAGTGAAACTAATCAGAAAATTCAAGAATTTATTAATCAAGTGACACGAATTATTAATGATTTTAAACAACAAGTTACAACAGAAATTACAAACTTTGAAAAACAAGTAACCGATAGTCAAAATGAATATGAAGAATCAATGAATACTCTGTATGCTCAATTTACACAATCTATTAATTCAACTATTGAAGAATTTGAAAACAGAGTAACCGAACAACAAAATTTATTTATGACACAGGTTAACAACCGTATAAACACTATGCAAGCAGTTGTTGATGATATTCCTGAAACAGTTGCTAACACTGTAAATGAAGTTGCTATTCCATGGTTAAATGCAAATGTTCCTGGTATGGTTGAAACACAGGTTGCACAAGATGTATGCAAGGTGTATGACCTTGACAATGCAACTATCGCGTCTACTTTTAATAATGACGCTAACAATATGACTAACACAGGAGTGTATTTATTAGTTTCATCTATTAGTAATATACCGTCGTCGGCTGTGTTTCCCGCATATTTATTTACTAGTAATTTGGGTGGGGACGGTCAAACAGTATCGCAATATATAATTGATTCAGCATCTGGAATTTGGACACGTGAAAGAATTGGCGGAACAGGGTCAACATGGGATGAATGGCATAATGAAAAAGACATGTCATTTACCCAAGATTTTCCAGAAGCATTAAATTTTAATGACCTAAAGAATCAATTCGGATTTTCTCTACGTAGCCTTAATTGGGTTAATGGACCTAGTGATTTACCTGATAGAACTCCGTGTTTAATCGTATCAGGAGGTATTAAAATGGGTGGTTTGGGTACAAGAAAAGTACAAACTATTATCAGGATTGACACGGGGGATATACGATACAGAATGTACCATCCAACGGCTGGAACATGGAATGCATGGAGTGCTATGAATAGAAATAATTTTCAGATTCAACGTCTAGTTGCAAACACTTCATCGAACAATCTAACAAATACAGGTATATACTACACTGATTCAAATTCAGGTGTTACAGTTTCAGACTTGCCAAATACAAAATTAGAATATGGAAGTATTTATATACAAACAATTACAAATCCAGACCCTATGACAGTACAATATTTATACAACAGAGGTGATTATGGTGCAAGTATATACTCACGTCAAAAGAACGGAAGTTCATGGGGAACATGGAAAGCCATTGCACCAAATGTACGTTATGAAGAAACAACAACTTTTACATTATCTGGCGCTACCCCAAGCTATGAAAATTACTATCCAACATCTATTTCAACAATTGGACTACCAGATGAAAATATTTTTGACGGATTTGAAGTACAAGCAATAGTAAATATTGATGGTAAATCAAGCAATCCTACACCAATGTTGTATAACGCTAATTTGGTATATAACGCTAACTCGCCTAATGTAATAACAATAGGGTTTAAAGTGTTTGATTATGAATCGGAAGCTGGAAAATTTTATGTAAAATTTAGAGTCTTAGACTGGAGATAAAAAAATACACGCTAGAAAATAAAAAATCTAGCGTGTATTTTTTATGCAAACAAATGTACGTGACTGAATATTCAACACGATACAAACATATGTTCTTAATGCCAAGCCACTGGAAAAAACTTATCC
>OGMR01000768.1_pt1 | contig 13632 bp, 9 predicted proteins | sample 1573251 | NCBI WGS metagenome assembly OGMR01 (sample SAMEA2581979, study PRJEB24529) | metagenome | biome: Human gut stool | place: China | collected 2011
ACCCTTTTAGGGCAGGTAACAACCACTTCACCGACAGGTAGAAATAAAGAATATTACGGATATCCGATTAAGATTGCCGAACATATTGCACTTTGTGACGGAACGGCATTTTCAGCAAGAGTGTCACTTGATACAGTTGCAAATATAAGAAAAGCTAAACAAGCTGTTAAAAAAGCTTTTGAAGCACAAATTCACGGACTTGGTTTCGGTTTTGTTGAAATTCTTTCAACCTGTCCGACAAACTGGAAAATGTCACCGGAAAAAGCACATGAAAGAGTAAGAAATGAAATGATGCAGATATTTAAGCCGGGAACATACAAAGACGTAACATCTCAAAATTAAATACATAAGGAAATAACAATAATGAGTGAAAAGAATTTTATAATAGCAGGATTTGGCGGACAAGGCGTATTATTAGCCGGAGAAGTTTTGGCTAACGCATTTATGCTTGCAGGGAAAAATGTAACCTGGTACCCTTCATATGGGGCAGAAATGCGCGGCGGTACCGTTAACTGCGAAATCGTTATGAGTGATGAGGAAGTAAGTGAAGTAAATAAATCTGACGCTGATTTTATAGTTGCATTAAATCAGGCATCTTTTGACAGATTTTTATCAAAAATAAAAAAAGGCGGCTGGATGATAGCTAATTCAACTCTTGTAAAAGAAATAAAAACAAGAACGGATATTAACTATCTGTTTGCTCCGATTACAAAACTCGCAGAAGACTTAGGCAATGTAAAAATGGCTAATATTCTGTCACTTGGTATACTGGCTAAAGCAGATAACGTAGTTTCATTAGAAACTCTAAATCATGCACTCGATGCAGTAATCCCGCCTCACAGAAAAAATTTACTGCCTCTAAATATCAAAGCCTTAAAAATAGGCTATGAGTATGATTTATTACCCGCATAAGCTGAAATCAACTAAAAAGTCGATTAAAAAATCACAAATTAGTCTTATTCTAATATGGTACAGTTCAAGAGGTCTTTCAAAGTGAGAAAAGAACTAATCCAATCAATTAGAGAAAAAGAAATTCAGCTGGCAAAATTGAAAGAGCACGTTGAGAAAAGCTCGGTGTGCTCTGATTTATACAACAAAGTCGTTTTAGAAAAAGCAATCCTGAAAAAAGAACTTGAAAATTCGCAAAAAAATAAGATTTTTGAAAGCATCAGAAATCTTATTCCACGCAAAAAAACTTTAATTTGCGACTATTTCAAAAAATAATTTTAATAACGTATTGTTTTGGTTATTTTCATGTTATAGTTAACTCATTGAAAAGTGTTTATTATACATAAGAAAGGAGATGAACTATGACTGAAAAACGCGTATGGTTATTCAGAGAGGGTAATGCAGATATGCGTAACCTGCTCGGCGGTAAAGGTGCAAACCTTGCAGAAATGACAAATTTAGGTTTACCTGTGCCTCCGGGGCTTACTATTACGACAGAAACCTGTATGGATTATATAAACCACGGTAACAAAATGCCGGCAGGGTTAATGGATGAAGTAAAATCTGCACTTGCCGATGTTGAAAAACAGGCAGGAAAAAAATTCGGAGATGCAGAAAATCCGCTATTAGTTTCAGTAAGATCAGGTGCAAGGCTTTCAATGCCCGGTATGATGGAAACAATCTTAAACTTAGGATTAAATGATAAAACCGTTGAAGGCATGATTAAATTAACCAACAATCCCAGATTTTGTTATGATTCATACAGAAGATTTTTAACCATGTTCGGCTCTGTTGCGTGGGAAATTGACAGACAAAAATTTGAAGATTACCTTGACAAAATTAAAGAAGAAAAAGGTTATAAATCAGATACAGACTTAACTGCAGAAGATTGGAAATCTTTAATCGAACCTTACAAAGAGCTTATAAAAAAAGAAACAGGAAAAGAATTTCCCCAAGATCCGTATGTTCAACTTGAAGAAGCTATAGAAGCAGTTTTCAGATCATGGAATATTCCTCGTGCCGTAGCTTACAGAAACCACTATAAAATCGACCACAATTACGGTACGGCAGTAAACGTTCAAACAATGGTATTCGGTAATATGGGCGATGACTGTGCAACTGGTGTTTCATTCACAAGAAACCCGTCAACAGGTGAAAATAAATTTTACGGAGAATACCTGACAAACGCGCAGGGTGAAGACGTTGTAGCAGGTATTAGAACTCCAAAACCTATTGCAGAATTAGAACACGAAATGCCTGAATTATATAAACAATACGTTGATATAGCTAAAAAACTCGAAAAAGGCTATAAAGATGTTCAAGATATGGAATTTACGATTGAAAAAGGTAAATTATATATCTTACAGACACGTAACGGAAAAAGAACCGCAAAAGCATCGGTAAGAATTGCGGTTGAAATGGCAGAAGAAGGAATTATCGACAAGGAAAGAGCAATTGAACTTGTTGACCCGAACCAGTTATATCAAGTTCTTTTACCTGACTTTGACCCTCAAGCTAAAAAAGAAGCTCATAAAATTGCACAGGGGCTTGCAGCATCCCCGGGAGCAGCAGTAGGTAAAGTTGTATTTGACACCGAAGAAGCGGCAGAACGCGGAAAAGCAGGTGAAAAAGTTATTTTAGTCAGAATTGAAACCTGCCCTGATGATATTCACGGAATGATTGCATCTCAAGGTGTTTTGACACTGAGAGGCGGAATGACATCTCACGCCGCTGTTGTTGCAAAAGGTATGGGAAAACCATGCGTTGCAGGTGCGGAAGATTTGAAAATTGACCTTAAAAATGAAACTTTAACAGCCGCAGACGGAACTGTTTATCATAAAAATGATATTATTTCTCTTGACGGAGGCACAGGTGAAGTTATGCAAGGCGCAGTTCATTTAATTCCGCCCGTTATGGATGATAATTTCAAAAAATTATTTAAATGGGTAGATGAAGTGAAGCTTTTAGGCGTAAGAGCAAACGCAGATACTCCTGCTGATGTGGCAAAAGCTCTTGAACTCGGAGCAGAAGGCGTAGGATTATGCCGTACGGAACACATGTTTATGGATCCTGACAGACTTCCATGGGTTCAAAAAATGATTATAGCAGGAACTCCAGAAGCAAGAAAAGAAGCCTTAGACCACTTACTGCCTATGCAATACGGCGACTTCTATGCTATGTTTAAAGCTCTGGGCGAAAAATCCATGACAATAAGACTTCTTGATCCGCCATTGCATGAATTCCTGCCAAACAAGGAAGAATTAATTGCCCGTGTTGCAACTAAAAAGGCGAAGGGTGAAGACTACAAAGAAGATGAAAAAATGCTTAATCTTGTAGAATCAATGTCAGAATCTAACCCGATGATGGGTTTGAGAGGATGCCGTTTAGGTTTAACCTATCCTGAAATTAACGAAATGCAGGTAAGAGCAATTTTCACTGCTGCTTGTGATCTGAAAAAAGAAGGCTTAAACGTTAAACCTGAAGTTATGATACCTCTTGTAGGTCATGTGAACGAGCTTAAAACGGTTCAATGTGTGCTTGAACGTGTTGCAAACGAAGTAATGGACGAAAAAGGCGTAAGAGTTGATTATATGTTCGGTACAATGATTGAAATTCCTCGTGCGGCTTTAACAGCCGATCAAATTGCAGAGTATGCGGAATTCTTCTCATTCGGAACAAACGACTTAACTCAAATGACATTCGGTTACTCAAGAGATGATGCGGAAGGCAAGTTCTTACAAAATTATGTAGAACAAAAAATTCTTCCTGCAAACCCGTTTGCAACTCTTGATCAGGAAGGTGTCGGACAATTGATGAAAATCGCTTTAGACAAAGCATTAAAAGTCAGACCTCACCTGAAACGCGGAATTTGCGGAGAACACGGCGGCGACCCCGCATCTGTTAAATTCTGTCACAGAATAGGATTAAACTACGTATCCTGTTCACCGTTCAGAGTTCCTCAGGCAAGGCTTGCGGCAGCTCAGGCGGTTATCGAATTTAAACACAGTAAAGAGGAAGAAGGTCCTCTCGGATGTAAATAACAAACTGAAAGACGGGAATTAAATTCCCGTCTTTTTTTAGTTATGAAAATCTTTGCCGCCAACAATTTTCAAATGCCTGTTGCTTCCCTCGCCGACAGATTTACTTTCCAAGTTATGCTGCTCGACAAGTTCATGCTGTAATTTTCTTATATGCTGATTTTGCGGCGTAAGTTCAACATGCTCTGCCCCTGCAAGAATTTTATTAATTGCGGCTTTTGCTTCATCGAGCGCGCGTTCCGCATCGTCGTAGTATCCGCATAAGGTCTCCGACGCCTCTGTAATCTGTAAAGCCTCTTTCAAAACTTTCTGAATTTGTGCCATTGAATTTGTTTTTACATAAAATATTTGCAGTCTGTAATCATTTGCAACACTTAAAACTTTAGCACCGCCCTTAATGAAATTTTTATGAGCAATTACAATATCAGCGTCATCTAAATTTCTTGTAATTTCTGCATTTAAATTCAAGCGTTCGATTACTTTTTCAACAATTGTTCTTGAAACGGCGTACAAATATATTTTTTTAAAGCCTTTAACTTCTTCCACATATTTTTGTCTTGAAAAACTGAATTTCAAACTGTCTGTATTATGTTCGGGCTGAATTTTCTGTTCAAGCTTATTAATTTCTCTGGGAATATCCGAAATCGCAGGTTCATATTTTTCATCCTGATGTGGTTCTGCATCATAAGTTTTGTCAACCTTGCGGATTTCGGGTCTGATAGGCCAGCCTCGTAAGATATAATCAACTGCTTCTGCTGTATTTTTATAAACAGCAAGTGTATTTCGGTCTAAAATTTCAATTACCACATCAAAAGTCGGCTGTTTTTCGCGTTCCAGCACCGTTTTTTGGGAAGCCCTCCGTTTTGCTTCATCATCACCTAAAGTTACTGATTGAATACCTCCAACCAAATCCGATAAAGTCGGGTTTTTAATAAGGTTTTCCAAACTGTTACCATGGGCTGTTGCAATCAGCATAACCCCGCGTTCTGCAATCGTACGTGCTGCTTGAGCTTCAGCTTCCGTACCTATTTCATCAACGACAATAACTTCGGGAGTGTGATTTTCAACAGCCTCAATCATAATATCTTTTTGAAACTCGGGCTGTGTAACCTGCATTCGTCTTGCATGCCCTATTGCAGGATGCGGAGTGTCACCGTCACCCGCAATTTCATTTGAAGTATCAACAATTACAACACGTTTGCCGAGTTCATCAGCAACCAACCTTGAAATTTCTCTTAATTTTGTAGTTTTACCGACACCGGGACGGCCTAAAAATAAGATACTTTTATTCATCATGCAAATATCTTTTATACAAGCAATTGTCCCCGTAACAACTCTGCCAATTCTGCAAGTCAGACCGATAATTTTGCCTTGTCTGTTTCTTATTGCACTAATTCTATGGAGTGTTCCGGGGATTCCTGAACGGTTATCAGATGTAAATTCCTGAATACGGCTCGTTATATAGTTAATATCCTCTTCCGTAACAAATTCCGAGCCCAGATATTCAATCTTGCCGCCCGAATGCCTTATTTCAGGAGTACGACCGATATCCAATACAATTTCTATAACGTCCTCCATTTTCTCATAGGAAATATACCTTCTGACTTTGTCAGGCAAGACCTCTGTTAAGCGGTCTAAATCGTTTTGAAATTGTAGGTTGCTCATTTTCTTTTCTGCCTTTCTGATATTTTGTATATATAACAAAATAATTACCGGCTGATAACAATTCCGCGCCCGCTGCGAAACTAATTTATAAATTTAATTTTCAATTCATCCTTCTACTTATATTATACCACTTTTGTAAAAAATCTCATCAATCGTTTATATTACAAAAGTAGTAATTTTACATAACTTAATAGGGGCTTAATTACACTTGATTTTACAATTGTAAACAAATGTTACATAACCTGACTATTTTTTAAAGTTTAAGTTTCTAAATTCCGTAATACTACATGAACGTTACTAGTTTTGAAAGGAAAATCTTAAACAATGGGATTAGCAGCAGGACAAGCTAGATTATTAACGATAACAGGCAGAAAATCTGACTGCGAATATGCTTCTATGAAGCTTTCTCACCAGAAGATTGCCTTATCAAGAGAGCTTTCCGACCTTTCAAATGAATATCAAAATTCGTTAAATCAAACTAAATTAGTATACGACTATTATGGCACAGGAGATGAAACAACACCATTATCTTATGGTCTTTTAATGACGCCTTCTACATTAAACGACTACATGCCGACAACAATAACTGATGCACTCGGCAGAGTAACATTAAACAGTAAATATGCAGCTGCGGCACGTGCCGCAGGCATTCCTCAGGAAGGATTAGGCACATTGCCCTCTGAAGGCATGCGTAATGCATTTATCGAAGGTTTATACACAAGCGGTTTACTTACAAAGAATACTGCCGAAAAAATATTAAGCCTCCCGTATAATCAACAGGCAGGTTTCGGCGGTGGTGCTACCGTTGCAGTAACAACAACTACAGGAAATATAAATGATTTAGTTGATTATTTAAAAGAAAATTGTACAAATCAATTCAATTTTTCAAATCCGATACCTGCAGGTGATGACAGAAAATCATGGATAGAAAATCCGGACGATATCAGAAATGATACAAGTCAAGACACTTATGATATTAATATTTATGACTTATTAACAAACACAAAAGAAATATCATTATCATTCCAAGGCGGTAATGGAAGTAAAAGTGTAGATGAAGAAGCTAAACTAATTGCAAATTATCTTATAGGCTCATTTGTACCGTGGTTGGAAGAAACATTAGGCAGCGTATTAAATATCGATGCAGGAACTCAAGCTGCCTTTGACTATGCTAATGAAGAAATAACAAAAATAATTTTAAATACAGGCACAGATGGTACTCAAACGCCTCCAATCTATAATATTGCAAACCACAAAGGGACAGCTCACCGTACTGACAAATTCAGAAATGAAGAACAAGCTAATAACCAGAATTACATGGGATTTTCAAGCGTTACCCAACACGGTGCACACGTTGCAGTAAAAAAACGTCACTCACAAGGTTCAATTAACCTGAATAATTTGGCACAGGCTTATTTGACATTATTTGCAAAAGCAATGAGCGGTGTTTCACAAAAGGATGCAGACGGAAGTCCTAAATATCAGGTTTCAGCAGGTAAGTTAGAAGATAACAAGCTTGTAACAAATGATACATTATATGAATTTACAATTAAAACAGGTTCAGAAGTTTCCAGCGATGATCTCGGTCAGGCAACATTCTATGATGCTCTGTTCAATCAAATATGTGCAAATGGTTGGACAGAAAATAATAAAATTGATGATAACGAATACTTAAAAGAAATGCTTCAAAGCGGTATGCTGTATATTTCAAAAATGAAAGATGACGGTTACTATTATCAGGGTAATTACTCTACAGATTCATATATTAAAGAAATCTCTGATGAAACAGCAATCGCTCAGGCAGAAGCTAAATATCAGACAGAAAAAGCTAAATTAAACGCAAAAGAAGAAACTTTAGATTTAAAAATGAAAAATCTTGATACTGAAATTTCATCACTCACAACAGAGTATGATACAGTCAAGAACACTATATCGAAAAACATTGAAAAATCTTTTAAACGATATAATGCATAAAAAGCCGGAACAAAATCCGGCTTTTTAAATATTTATACACCTGATACAGGAGGTAAATCAATACTCTTTAATCTTTGTTCTATTCTTCTGTACCATTTCAAATGCTGTTTAAACAAAATATTGTACTTTGTAATATCACCCTGTGAAATTTCCTTAAACTGATTATTACAAACATCTTCAAGAGCATGTTCAAACATATGAGTTAATTCTTTTCTGCCAAAGCTCATATCAGCTGATAACTCAATTCTTTTGCCGAATTCCACAATTACTTCAGGTCTGTTATCTCTAAAGAAACAGTAATCTATTGCAAGAGGAATAAGGTTTACTCTGCCATAGCGTTTAACTGCATTTTGAGCAATGTAAGCTAAACCGGTTTGAAATTCAATAGGTCTGAAATGCGGAGGTCTGATAATACCTTGAGGGAAAATACAAAGCATATTTCTCAAATCTCCTACAACATCAACAGAATACTGTAAAGCTTTCATAGCTGATTGAGGAGATTTTTTATTTACTGAATAAGCCCCGCCGCGTCTTAACAAAGGAAATCTGTTAAGTTCTTCAACCATCAAACGAATTTCTTTATGAAATATTCTGTGGGTTATATTGTAAAATACAATTCCGTCCCACCAATTGCAATGCGGAGCAAATAAAATAGTCGGGACTTTTGTATCACCGTCGAAATAATTTTCAGCCCCTCTGTATCTGAATGCATAAAAACGGTTTTGCAGCATATTAAAGAAAAACATGCTTGCAACCCACAACCAAAACCTGCTAGTTTTAGCCGGTTTGAATTTCTCCTCCTTATTCCTAAGCTTTGTAGGGGGGATGTCAGAATATAATTGTTCATCAACTGCCATAAATTAATTCTACTCCAGTAACAGTAAATATTCAAATACCTGAAAGGTTAATTTTAAGAAAAGTTACAGGAAAATAAAAAAGGGAAACTCCCGCTTTTATTTAAGCGGGAGAAGGAATGAAAGATAAGCTGCCTATATGGCAACTTACTTTTCATAATAATTTTTTATTTAATCTTTGCTTCAAGCCTTTCTATACGGGCTTCAAGCTCATTTATGCGTTTTTCCTGCGCCTCATATTTTAAATCCAGTTCTTTTATTGCGTTAATCATTGCAAAAAACATATCTTCAAAACGGATTGTCAAAAAGCCGTCTGTACCTTTTTTCACAGCATCTGGAAATATTTTTTGCAAATCCTGTGCAATTACTCCGACATGTGGGGTTTTTGTTTCATCTTTCTTAAAGGTATAATTGAAAACTTTTAACTGTTTTATTTTATCCAAACCGCATGTACTTTCATTGCCTACATATTTCAAACGGCGATCGGAAAACGGTGAAGCCGGAGGAAAACCAGGACGAGCTTCATTATATAATTCAACCTGATTCTTCCATGTTTTAGAACGGAAAAAGCCAATTGCATCACCATGACCGGATTTACCTCCTACCTGTGTCCAGGTAAAGCCATTAACTACTAAATCTGCATTAAGAAAAGCTACAGCATAATCCCCCTTTTTATGTAACTCAAAAATGCTGTTTGTATCCATATTAGTAGAACCGGATATAAAACGTCCTGCAGTACCAAAATATAAACTTTCAGTAGAACTATCAGAACGCTGTGCTGAATCCGAAGGACCCGAATTAGCCCCTATACAGGTTTTGTTAGTACCTGTAACGTATTGGCAAGCATTAGCACCTATCGCAATATTATAATTATTAACGGCCTTAGCATTATTTCCGATAGCAACAGCACTATGACCGCTTGCATCGGCAGAATACCCTAAGGCTGCTGAATAATTTCCGCCATTTACTTTACTGTTTTGTCCAATAGCAACACTTTGACTGCCTTGCGCTTTTGCCTGATCACCGATAGCAACAGCTGCATGCTCCGTTGCTCTTGAAAATTCTCCTATAGATATTGAATAATTCGCACTGGCACCAGATTCACTACCTAGGGCTACAGACGCATAAGACGAAGATTCTGCGCTTGGTCCAACTGCAACTGAACGATAACCTGTTGCTTCTGACCAACTGCCCAAAGACAAAGATCCGTCTCCAGAGGAAATTGAACTGGCACCCATGGCAATTGCGTTTTCATCAGAAGATGTTGTTTTTTCGCCTATTGATATAGAACTATCTGCAATGGCAGTTGCATTACCTATGGCTATTGCTTTTGCATTTAAAGTAGAAGAATTTGCTCCAACAGCCACAGAACCGGTACCGCTGGCATAAGAAGAAAAACCTACAGCGGTACTGTTAGTAAAAGTAGTTAAAGTTTGATTTTTATAATTTGAATTTGCACCTATTGCTACATTACCGTCGCCACTGCCGTACCATAAAGCGTTTGTTCCTAAGGCGACATTGTTTTGACCGCTGCCTTCAGACATGGCGTCACCGCCGATTATCGTATTGCTGCCGCCGGTGCCCGATTGATAAGCATTGCTACCGATAGCTACATTATAATTACCGCCAGTATTGGATATCAATGCATTGGCACCGATAGCAATGTTACTGCTGCCGCTGGTCACTTGGGTTAAATTATTGGGACCGATACTGATATTATTACTGCCATCAGTTAAATGGTCCAGACTACTATTACCTAAGACTAAGTTGGTATCCACAAACTGTAAACGACCCAAGGTTGTATTGTCACGTTTAAAGGACAAATGAACGGGCAATGAACTGCTAGTGGTTAAAATCAGACGAGCGGCATCATCCGTTTCCAGTTTATTGGGTTGACCGATCATTGCTATCTGGCTGTCGCCTGCTCCAAAATAGGCGTCAGATAAGTTCTCGGGGGAATAACGCCAAGGAGACGAACTGTCTGCCTTACTTCGTGTTGTCATTACGGGCGCCATAGCTGCCAAAATGATGCTCATTATAAGCATGACGACCATCATTTCCGCTAATGTAAACGCAGAAACATACCTTTGCGGCAGTTTACAAAATTTCCTCATAAATTACCCTTTCTTAATACAGAAAACTGACTATTTTATTAAAATAGCGCCTGTATTTTTTATATTTTATTCTTTCATTCCTTGTAATACCATTATAACCCTTTTTTTGAATTTTGCAACATATATATTTACATTATAGTCCCCCATAATCAAATAGCCCGACCGAATAACCGCTTACGGTAATGTTTATAAAGAAGAATAAAGTACATAATCTAGTATTAGTTTGTTTTTTAAAAATATTTTTGGGGTTTTTAGTAAAAAGCCCATAACACAAGGAGGTAAAAATGACTATTAAAAAACTTACTGTGGCAGCTGCAATTGCCGTTGGAATAGCAACGTGTTCCTTGAATCAAGCAATGGCGGCTTGTCCCTGCGAAGTACCGGAAACTCCGGCACCTTGCGCTGAACCGTTACCTGTGGTAACAGGTCCTGCATGTCCGTGTGAAACTGCAAAACCAAACACTTGTACAAAGTGTAAAAAAGCATTACCTGACTGTGATTGTCAGAAACCGGATCCGTGCGAAGACCCTTGCAAAGATCCGTGTGACCCTTGCGAAACACAGAAAAAATCAGATTGCGGCTGTCCTGATGAAATAAGCTGCGACCAGCCTGCAGAACCTGCATGTGCTATCTGCCCTCAAACAGGTAAACCTGACAGAAAAGATATGAAACAAGTTTACGGCTATCCGAATGCAATTTACGGTACAAACAACTATGTAGGCCAGCCTGCAAACTCTATCTTTTCAACAGACACACCCTTAGCAGGAACACCGAGAACTTTGTCTTCAACAGTTAACGGTACAACTGTAGCATCTCAAGGTCAGGTTACCGGTGCAGCTACCCAGATGCCTTGCCTGAACGAAGCACCGACAAGACATAACGGTATTCCTATTGACAGAAATGACAGACTAATGGACGGCAACAATTGCCCGATTGACTTCCAGTCAACAAACTCAATTGATGCAGTAAGAAAATCTTTCGTTCCTTACGAAATTCCTAACCAAATTATGCAGACAACAGGTGCTGCAGCAAACCTCGGCGGATGTCAATTTCCCGATGTCCCAAACGGCTTCTGGGCAGCATGCGACATCGATAAATTAGCTATTAATGACGTAGTAGTAGGTTATCCTGACGGTTATTTCAAACCTAACAGAAATATTTCACGTGCAGAATTCGCTACAATGTTAGTTAAAGGCTTTAACCTTGACCAGTGCGACATGCCCCGTGAAGGATTATTCAAAGACGTTCCGAAAAGCAACTGGGCTAATGCAGCAATTGCAAAAGCAGTTGATGAAGATCTGTTAAAAGGATATCCTGACGGAAACTTCAAGCCTAACCATCCTGTAACAAGGGTTGAAGCTTTAACAACAATTGCTAAAGGTATGACTTGCGATATCGACGAATGCAAAGCGGACGAAATCTTAAGCAAATATGCAGACGGCTGCTCAATTCCAAACTGGGCAAAAATACCTGTTGCAAAATCACTTGAAAGCGGAGCTTTAAAAGATATGCCTAATCCGAACATGATTATGCCTAACAAAGAAGCATCCAGAGCAGAAGTTGCATCAATGATGCAAACGGTTCGTGTGGCATTGGGTTACGATACAAACCCGAAAACAGCCAACAACATCTGCCCTGCTTGCCCTGTTAACAAAAACGCTTTTGTAGAACAGGAAGAAATCGTTAAAATTCCTACATTAAAAGTAAAAATGATTGACCAGTTAACAGCAAAATCCTCTCACGTAGGCCAGTACTTCAGAGCAAACACTCTTGAAGACGTAACAATTAACGGTGTAACTTATCCCTGCGGTTCTACAGTAACAGGTCAGGTTGTAGAAGTTATCAGACCTTCAGGCTGTGATAAAGGTGCTTTAAAATTGTCTTTCACCGAAATCAAAAGCGGTAAATGCAAAACAAAATTACCTAAACAAATCTTGCAGGCACAGGTTAATAAATCAAAACAGGTTAACCCTGTAGCAAGATTGGTAGAAGCACCGTTTACACTTGCCGGTTCATTAATCGGTGTAACAGGCAGAACAGTCGGCGGTATCATCACAAACGTCGGTAACGCCGCAGAAAACGTATCTAACGATGCAGGTTACATGTTAGGCCACGCATTCCAGGGACAATTCGGTGCAGCTGCACGTAACCTCGGCGACGGCTTATGGGAAACTGTTAAAGCTCCTGTAGATGTTACAAGAACTGCATTATCAGGTACAATGGGCTTATTCCAAACTACAGGCGACGAATTTGCTTACCTTGTTGACCCGCGCGGATATAAGATATCTGCTGTAAATCCAAGAGAACACATTACTATTGCGTTTGGCTGCAGCGAGTAAAATCAAAATCAGCCGAACACCATTAAAACAAACAGTAATTAATTTGTTCGAAGCCTGAGAAAACCGGTATCTTAAAAATAAGATGCCGGTTTTCTGTCTGTTAAAACTTTAAAAAACCCTCGTAATAAGCTTTATAAATACAATTAGCAGTATTAGGCGCATCAAATTTTTTAAATATTTTTCTAACAATTGTATTACATTTACTATAAGATATATTTAGTTTTTCAGCGATATTTTTTCTTGGACAGCTATCGGCGAGCATTTTTAAAATCTCATACTCTTGAGCGGTCAATAACTCTTTATTCATTTTTAACTCCTTTATAAATTATATCGTATATCATACGATATAATTTATATTTTATAAAAATTTATTTTACCCGGCTATTAGACAGTTGGGTAAATTTAACATAAAACTGTACAATTAATTGTAGCCTACAATATTATGGATTGAATTCATTTAATGGTCTAGACTTTTACTATGAGCCTGAAAAAAGAGTTTGGAAACAGAATAAAACAATTAAGAACTTCATTGTCTTTATCACAGGAAGAGTTTGCAGACAAAATTGGAGTACACAGAAATTCATTAGTAAGGATTGAACGCGGTGATGGTTTTGTTTCTCATGATACTCTTGAAAAACTTTGGGGTGAACCGTGGATAGGGGTGAAATGCCAATCGAACGCGGAGATAGCTGGTACTCCC
>OGMR01000774.1_pt1 | contig 13573 bp, 8 predicted proteins | sample 1573251 | NCBI WGS metagenome assembly OGMR01 (sample SAMEA2581979, study PRJEB24529) | metagenome | biome: Human gut stool | place: China | collected 2011
ATGCGGTCAGCGCGGAGTGCTTCCTCTCCGGCGGGCTGCCCGCCTTTGACATCGTGGGTCTGCCGGACGCCGCCGTGCGGGAGGCCCGGGAGCGAGTCCGGGCGGCGGTGAAGAACTGCGGGGCCAAGTTCCCCGTCAGCCGAATCACGGTGAATCTGGCCCCGGCCGGGCAGAAAAAGGCGGGCACAGTCTACGACCTGCCCATCTTTGTGGGGCTGCTGGCCGCAGGACGGGAGCTGCCGCCGCCGGCCCAGCAAGCGGCGTTTATCGGGGAGCTGTCCCTCACCGGGGCGCTGCGGGGCGTCACCGGCGTGCTGCCCATGGCCCTGGCAGCCCGGGACGCCGGTGTGAAGGAGCTGTATGTCCCGGCGGAGAACGCCGCTGAGGCCACGCTGGCAGGCGGCCTCACCGTCTACGGCGTACCGGATGTAGGGGCGCTGGTGCGCCACTTGCGGGGCGAGGAGCGCCTCTCCCCCGCCCCGGCCTGGGTGCCGGAGGCAGAGGAGGCCGCCGGGCCGGATCTGCGGGATGTGATGGGCCAGGAAAATGCCAGGCGGGCCCTGGAGATCGCCGCGGCAGGCGGCCACAACCTGCTGCTGATCGGCTCCCCCGGCGCAGGCAAGTCCATGCTGGCCAAGCGGCTGCCCTCCATCCTGCCGGATATGAGCCGGGAGGAGGCGCTGGAGGTCTCCGGCATCTGGTCCGTGGCGGGGCTGGCGGACCCGCAGCACCCCCTGCTGACCCGGCGCCCCTTCCGCAGCCCCCACCACACCGCATCCGCCGCCGCCCTCACTGGAGGCGGGCCGCTGCTGCGGCCGGGGGAGATCTCCCTGGCCCACAACGGCGTGCTGTTTCTGGACGAGCTGCCGGAGTTCAGCAAGGCGGCGCTGGAGACACTGCGCCAGCCGCTGGAGGACGGTCAGATCACCGTGAGCCGCGCCGCCGGAAGCGCCACCTACCCCAGCCACTTCCAGCTGGTAGCCGCCATGAACCCCTGCAAATGCGGCTACTACGGCCACCCCACCCGCGCCTGCACCTGCTCGCCCAGTGCGGTGCGGCAGTACCGCAGCCGGGTGTCCGGCCCGCTTTTGGACCGCATCGACCTGTGCGTGGAGATGGACCCCATCGCCTTTGACGAGCTGCACACCGCTGCCCCCTCCGAGAGCAGCGCGGAGCTGCGCAAACAGGTGCTGGCTGCCCGCGCCATTCAGGCCAAACGCTACGCTGCGCCGGGCTTTAAGGGAGTGCACTGCAACGCCCAGCTGAACGCCGGACAGGTGCGGCGCATCTGCCGCATGACCCCCGGTGCCGAGCAGCTGCTGCGCAGCTCCTACGATGCACTGGGACTTTCTGCCCGGGCGCATGACCGCATTTTGCGGGTCGCCCGCACCGTGGCCGACCTTGCGGGCAAGACCCTGCTGGACGAGGACTCTCTGCTGGAAGCGCTGCAATACCGGGCACAGGAGAAATTGGACGGATAAGGCAGTCTGCACTCTAAAAATACAACGGAAAGAGGACGGAACACATGAAGCGCGCATACACAAACGGTATTCTTCTGGACGGTACCGAGCAGATGGAACCGGTACAGGGCAAGGTGCTGCTGACCGAGAACGATAAGATCACCGCCATTGCAGATGCGAGTGTAAGCCTTGACGGCTACGAGGTCATCGACCTGCACGGCGGGTATCTGTGCCCGGGACTCATCAACCTGCACGTCCATCTGGCGGGCAACGGCAAACCCAGCGCAAAGCCCCGGGACAATGCGGCGCTGGTACGCAAGATCCTGAGCAACAGGCTGACCCGCGCCATCGCATACCGGCTGGTGTGCAGTTATGCCAAGCTGGAACTGCTGGGCGGCGTGACCACCGTGCGCACCGTGGGCGGCATTGCGGACTTTGACACCCGCTGCCGGGACGACAGCGCCGCCGGGAAGGTGCTGGCACCCCGCATTCTAGCCGCTAACGAGGGCATCTCGGTGCCGGGCGGGCACATGGCGGGCTCGGTGGCGGTGGCGGCACACAACAACGCCGAAGCGCTGGCGCAGCTGGAAAAGGCCAGCGCACAGAAGGTAGACCTTGTCAAGCTGATGATCACCGGCGGCGTGCTGGACGCCACCGAAAAGGGCACCCCCGGCGAGATGAAGATGCCGCCGGAGATGATCAAAGCCGTCTGCGATGCAGCTCACAAGCTGGGCTATACCGTTGCCGCTCATACCGAATCCCCTGCGGGCGTGAAGGCTGCGCTGGAAAACGGTGTGGATTCCATTGAGCACGGCGCAAAAATGGATGAGGAGACGGTTCGTCTGTACAAGGAGCGGGGCGCATTTCTGTGCACGACCATCTCCCCCGCACTGCCCTATGCGCTGTTTGACACCGCCGTTTCGGGCGCATCAGAAAAAGACCAGTACAACGGAAAGATCGTCTTTGACGGCGTGATCGAAAGTGCAAAAACCGCGCTGGCAAACGGCATCCCGGTGGGCTTGGGCAACGATGTGGGCTGCCCCTACATCACCCAGTACGATTTCTGGCGGGAGTTGTGCTACTTCCACAAATACTGCGGTGTGAGCAACCGTTTTGCCCTCTACACGGCCACCCTGCGCAACGCGCAGCTGGCGGGCATCGGCGATGTGACCGGCTCTATCGCGTCCGGCAAAAGCGCAGACTTTATCGTGACCCGCGAAAACCCGCTGGAGGATCTGCGGGCCTTGCAGCATCTGGAACTGGTGGTCTGCCGCGGCCGTGCCGTGAAAAAGCCCTCCCCCAAGCGCAAAAAAGAAGTGGACGCTCTGCTGGACCCATATCTCGTGTAAGCAGCCTGTCCAACATATAAAAACGCGAGTGGCCAGAACGGTCGCTCGCGTTTTTGCTATCAACGGGTTGCATTTTCTCTTTTTCAGTGCCGCCCGGTGTGGTATACTGGAAACGTAGAGGCAAAAATGGAAAGGAGCAAAGTACAAATGAACATTCGTAAAGCCGAAGAAAAAGACATTCCCAGACTGCTTGCGCTGCTGGGGCAGGTGCTGCAGATTCATGCAGAGATACGCCCGGATATTTTTATTCCCGGCACCACAAAATACACTGTCTGCGAGTTAGCAGCGCTTTTGAAGCAGGAGGACAAGCCCATCTACGTTGCCGTGAACGAGGAGGATGTGTGCATGGGCTATGCCTTCTGTCAACTAAAGAAGCAGCCTTTTTCCACCAATATGGTGCCCTTCAAGTCACTGTTCATTGATGACCTTTGCGTTGATAAGCAGGCGCGCGGACAGCACATCGGGGAAAGCCTGTTTGAATATGTAAAGCAGCAGGCAAAAGCGCTGGGTTGCTACGAGGTGACCCTGAACGTCTGGGCGGGGAACACTTCGGCAGAGCACTTTTATGAAAAAATGGGCATGAAAACCAAGGAACGGCAGATGGAGTATATTCTGTAACTCGGCTTCCTGGTTTCAGGACAAATAATGCATTCTATATCCACCGGCGGGCAGCTACAAAACGGCTGCCCGCTTTTTATCGCAATATAAAATCGCCGCATTGTGGTCAAAACCAAAGGAATTTTTCTCATTTTTCAGTAGATTCTTCCAGATTCTTTCGGTACTGTGCCGGACTGACACCATACTCTTTCTTGAATACCCGGCTAAAATAGAGTGGGTTATCATACCCTACGATCTCTGCAATTTCTCCAATATTGTATTCGGTGTTCTCCAATAAGCTTTGTGCATTTACCATCCGAAGGGACAGGATGTATTGTGCAGGGCTTATTTTCATGTACAGCTTAAAATTACGGATAAACCAGTTCGTACTGATATGCAGCGATTCTGCGTAATCGTCCACACTGACCTTTGTATTATAATTCTCGTTAAAGTAGGCAACGGCGGCTTCGATTTCTTCGGGGATGCTTGTAGTTGTTTTCTCGCTTTCCTGCTGTTGCCTGCTTACTAAAAGCAGAATGATGTTGAAGAGAGAAGCAATATAGTCTTCATAGCCATATTCACATTGTTGCAGTTCCCGGATGATCTTTCGGAACAGCATTTTGTAATCCGGCAGTGTGCCGCTGTAAAAAACGTGCTTGTCCAAGGGTATTCCGTGATAGTTCAGGATGTTTTTGACATCATATCCTGTAAAGTGAATCCAGAACACCTCTGGATGATCTTCTACATAGTAGACATACTTCTGGATTTCTGTCGGCTGATAAAGCACCATGTGTCCAGAAGTCACCACTTCCTCAACACCATCGAACCAGAAGTGTGCTTTACCAGATGCCACATAGAGGATTTGATAGTCTCTGCGACCCTTTGCCCAAAAAGTAGGTAGCTTAGGGCGTTTTTTCAAGCGATAAGTGCCACAACTGCCTACGACCAGCGGCTTTGAGTTGTCTTTGAAATCCAAACGGGAGTTGTTCAAATATCCTGAGTTGAAATACATCCCTGCGTCCTCCTCATCTTCAGAGATTTTACAGTGATTTGGAAAATGTTCTATCAAAAAATTACAAACGCTTTGATTTTGTGCATATTTTGTTCCATCTTGTCTATATCTTTTCGTTCCATTAGATTCTATAATATTTTCAGACGAAACGCAAGAGATTTGGGTAACTTGCGTAATGAGAATTCCAGTCTGAAGTGCGCAGCAGATTGGTCGCGCCCACACAAAACAAGCAAGATGGGAGAAAGCACAATGACTGAGAAACGTTATCTAAAGTGGTATAATAAAGTCGGCTATGGTTCAGGCGATATTGCAGGCAACGTGGTGTATGCATTCCTGTCCTCCTTCGTCATGATCTATCTGACCAACACCGTTGGCCTGAACCCCGGTATTGTCGGCACTCTGATTGCAGTTTCCAAACTGCTGGACGGTGTGACGGACATTTTCTTTGGTTCTTTGATTGACAAAACGCATTCTAAGATGGGCAAAGCCCGTCCTTGGATGCTGTACGGCTACATTGGCTGTGCCATTACGCTGGTGGCAATTTTCGCCATCCCGACCAATCTGGGACAGTTTGCACAGTACGCATGGTTCCTGATCGCATATACTCTGCTGAACGCTGTATTCTACACCGCCAACAACATTGCTTACTCTGCACTGACTGCTCTCATCACGAAGAACAGTGCCGAGCAGGTCGAGATGGGTTCTTGGCGTTTCATGTTCGCCTTTGCCACCAGCCTGCTCATCCAGTCCATCACGCTGGGTGCTGTTACGGCATTGGGCGGTGGTGCTGCCGGTTGGCGCACTGTTGCAATCATCTACGCCATCATCGGTCTGCTTGTCAACACCCTCTCTGTTTTCTCCGTGAAGGAACTGCCGGAAGGCGAATTGGTGGATACCACCGACAAAAAGGAAATCGAGCAGGACGAAAAGTACAATCTGGTTCAGGCTGCAAAGCTGCTTGCTGGTAACAAATATTATATGATGATTTGCGTCACCTACATTTTGCAGCAGATCTACGGTGCCATGATCAGTATGGGCACCTACTATGCAACCTACATCCTTGGCAACCAGAATCTGTTCGGTGTATTCTCTTGGGCAATCAACATTCCTCTGATCATCGCACTGGTGTTCACCCCGACCTTGGTTGCAAAGTGGAATGGAATGTATAAGCTGAATGTAATGAGCTATACTCTGGCAACGATTTCTCGTGCACTGGTTGCTGTAGCTGGTTACATGGGCAGCGGCAATGTGACCTTGATGCTGCTCTTTACTGCAATCGCAGCTCTTGGTCAGGGTCCTTGGCAGGGCGATATGAACGCTGCGATTGCTGCTTGCTCTGAATATACTTGGCTGACGAAGCATAAGCGCGTGGATGGCACGATGTACTCCTGCACTTCTCTCGGTGTGAAGCTGGGCGGCGGTCTGGGTACTGCCATCACCGGCTGGCTGCTGGCAGCAAGCCATTTCGATAGTGCGCTGGCTGTCCAGCCCGAATCCTGCATCTCGATGCTGAAGATCATGTATCTGGTGATTCCGTTTGCTCTGGATGCCATCATCACCTTCATTCTCTCTCGTATGAAGGTCGAAGAAGCAAATGAAAAACTGCGTGCAGCAGTCTGATAACAAGCCATTATCATTTCTCCTTCATCTGCTGTTCCCCGGAGGAATCCAGCGATTCCTCCGGGGAGGCTGGAGAAACATTATAAAATTATAAAAGGTAAATGAGGAAATACTATGGCTGCATTTGATTTTGCAAAAGTAAAAGACCCCACCTTTTTCAAGGAAAACGTGCTGAATGCTCATGCAAGTTTCCGTACTTACGCTTCCCGCGAAGAATATCGGACAGGCTCCTCTTCTTTGGCGCTGAAGCTGGACGGTATCTGGAAATTCGCCTACGCAAAGAACTACACCAGTGCCATCCCCGGCTTTGAAAAGACAGATTACGATTGCAGCGGCTGGGATGACATTCATGTTCCGGCACACATCCAGATGGAGGGCTACGACATTCCCCAGTACGCGAATGTTCAGTATCCGTGGGATGGCCGTGAAGAAGTACAGCCGGGCGAGATCCCGCAGCGGTTCAATCCGGTGGCAAGCTATGTAAAATACTTCGAGCTGCCGGAATCCATGCAGGGCAAGCCCGTCCACATCGAGTTCGAGGGTGTGGAAAGCGGCATGGCTCTTTGGCTGAACGGGTCTTATGTGGGTTACACCGAGGACAGCTTCTCCGCACACGCATTCGATCTGACTTCCTATCTCCAGCCGGGTGTGAACAAACTTGCTGTGCAGGTGTTCAAGTGGACTTCCTCCAGCTGGTGCGAAGATCAGGACTTCTTCCGCTTCTCCGGCATCTTCCGCAGCGTGTGGCTGTACGCCATCCCCACCGTGCATCTGGAAGATGTATCCGTCAAAACGCTGTTTGCCGGGGATGATTTTACTCATTCCACGCTGGAAGTTGCATTGCAGGTGGAGGGTAAGGGCGCAGCCCGTCTGACCCTGCGCCGCAGTGAACTGGAAGTGTTCTCCGAAAAAATCGCACTGAACGGCGGCTCTGCTCTGTTCAGCCATGCGGTGGAGAACCCCCACCTGTGGAGTGCAGAGGACCCGGCTCTGTATGAACTGGAAATCGAGCTGCTGGACGATGCAGGCCATCTGGTAGAGGTGACCGGGCAGAAAGTCGGTTTCCGCAAGTTCGAGTTGAAGAACAATCGGATGCTGCTCAACGGCAAGCGCATCGTGTTCAAGGGTGCCAACCGTCATGAGTTCAGCTCCATTACGGGTCGTGCTGTGGGCGTACACACCCATGAGGAACTGCTTCGGGATCTCATCACCATGAAGCAGAACAACATCAATGCCATCCGTACCAGCCATTACCAGAATCAGGATGCACTGTACGACCTGTGCGACGAGTATGGTCTGTATCTGATCGCAGAGAATAATCTGGAATCCCATGGCACATGGGATATTCATCAGGCTGGCATTCGCGGCATCGAGGGCGTTTTGCCCAATGATAAACCGGAGTGGAAAGCTGTCTTGTTTGACCGCATGAATTCCACTTACCAGCGTGACAAAAATCATCCTGCTGTTCTGATCTGGTCTCTGGGCAACGAATCGTTTGGCGGTGAGACCCTGCTCCAGATGGCAGAGATGGTCCGCCGCTTTGATGACACCCGTCTGGTGCATTACGAAGGTGTGGTCAATGATCCCCGCTTCCTCGAAACCACCGATATCGAGAGCCATATGTACAGCACTGTGAAGGACATTAAAGAGTATCTGGCACAGGGCGATAAGCGGCCTTATATCGAGTGCGAATATTCTCATGCTATGGGCAACTCCAACGGTGCTTTGCACAAGTACACGGAACTTGCCGACCAGAAGGACTGCGGCTATCAGGGCGGCTTCATCTGGGATTACATCGACCAGTCCATCTGGAAAAAAGACCGCTACGGCAAGTGGTTCCAAGCCTACGGCGGCGACTTCGGTGAGCGTCCTACCGACTATAATTTCAGCGGAAACGGCATTGCCTACGGTGGTGATCGTGCTCCTTCTCCCAAGATGCAGGAGGTCAAGTTCTGCTATCAGAACATCGCCGTTTCCATCGACAACTCTGGCTTTGAAGTCTGGAACAAGAACCTGTTCACCTCTACGGATGCTTTCGACTGCGTTGCACTGCTGCATCGCGATGGAAAGTTGTATCAGCAGCAGGAACTGACCAATATTGATGTTGCTCCCGAAGAGCGTTCCAGCTTCCCGCTGCCGTTTATGGTCCCTGCGCTCCCCGGTGAATATGCAGTGACCATCAGCTTCCGTTTGAAGGAGGACACCAGCTGGGCAAAGAAAGGTCATGAAGTCGCCTTTGGACAGGGTGTGATCGCTGTGGTTCGTTCCATTCCCAGCAAGAAGGTCACGCCGTTTACCGTTACGCACGGTACACACAACATCGGTGTCCGGGGCGAGAATTTCGATGTTTTGTTCTCCGATCTGAATGGCGGCCTGACTTCCTACCGCTATGCTGGAAAGGAGATGATTCAGGAGATCCCCCGTCCCAACTTCTGGCGCGCTCCCACCGACAACGACTGCGGCAACAACATGGGCGGCGTTCGCGGTCAGTGGAAGCTGGCAAGCCTATACGCTACCGCCAAGGGCATCGGCAAGGAGATTCCGTCCGTTCATGGCGGCACCATCCTCCAGAACCCCACCTGCGAGGTGGAAGCCGACAGCGTTGTCGTGACCTATCTCTATAACCTCCAGACCAGCCCCGCAGCAGAGTGCAGCCTGCAGTACCGTGTGTTCGGTGATGGCCGCATCCAGACCACCCTGCACTATGACCCGGTGGAAGGACTTGCAGCAATGCCGGAGTTCGGCGTACTGTTCAAGATCGACGCTGACTACGACACGGTGGAGTGGTACGGAAACGGCCCTGCGGAGACCTACTGGGATCGTCAGCATGGTGCAAAGCTGGGCATTTACCAGAACAAGGTCGCAGACAACATGGCACAGTACCTTGTGCCGCAGGAGTGCGGTGCAAAGACCGCTGTGCGCTGGGCAAAGGTAGTGGACCGCAAGGGTCGCGGGCTGCTGTTTACCGCAGATGCCGCAAAGCCCATGTTCTTCTCTGCGCTGCCCTACACTCCCCATGAAATGGAGAGTGCCAAGCATCCCTACGAGCTGCCCCCGGTCCATTACACGGTGATTCGTGCCATCGGCGAGCAGATGGGCGTCGGCGGTGATGACAGCTGGGGTGCCAATGTCCACCCGGAGTATATTCCTGATGTGACTAAGCCTGTGGAGTTCACCTTTACGTTCCGTGGCATCTGACCCTCGTTATTAAGACACCTTCGCGTTGAGATAAGGACATCCCTGCATGAGATTCCTATCAAAAGCGAGGGTGTCTTTTTGGGTATCACAAAATCTCAATTCCTGACACCACTATTTATAAGTAGTGCTTCGCTCTATATAAGTAGCGTTGCTATGTCAAAATAGCTGTATTCCGCTTTTGTTTAGAGCATTTCTTTGAATGGTTCTCCAATCTTTCTTTAACGTATTGAAGTATACAAATTTTATCATATGCCACCGGTGGATACTTAAATTTTTCAGTAAGTGTTTCACCATCTTACGCATACTCGCACGGGCAGTTTCTTTTTTCTGCAGGTCTATTACGCTCGCATTACTGAATTTCTGCGTTTCCAGCCATCTCCATTGCAGCGTTCGATTGACACAGGTTGAGTTATCGGCAGATACAGCAAACACAACGGGCAGCTCTGGTAACAGAGCTGCCCGTTGTGTTCGTTTATGAAAAGGAGAACTTAGATCTCATACCACTTGATCTCGTTGGCATCCAGATGCAGAGCAAAGCTGCTGCCGTCTGTGGTGTAAACGGTGGTGTCCTGCGGCTCGTACGTGTTGTTCACCACACAATACTTGCCGTTTTTGACGTAGGCGTGCACCTCCACGTTGTAGTTGGAGCTGAACCATGTATGCAGTTCCTCCTCGCTGTGGGCGCTCCACAGGATAGCGCGGTATAGGGTGCGGCTGTTGGCAAAGCTGTACGGCACGCCGCTGATGTACACAGCGCGCCCCTTGCCGAAGTCGTGGGCGGCCATCTGCACTTCCTTGTTCCGCTGCACCAGCACCTCGGTGCCCTCGAGGGCGTAGATGTTCTTTTTGCCCTCGCCAAAGTCCACGGGTTGGTCGGCGTCCTGCAGAATGAAATGGTCAGGGTGCTCCTCCCAGTTGTACTTGTCGTAGTTGAGGGTGAAGCCGTTTTCTTCCTCCACGCCCAGCACGCTGGCAAGCTGGAGAATGTGGCCCTGATACGGGTGACCGGAAGGCTCACCCACGCCGATAAAGCCGCCGCCGTTCCAGACGAACTTGCGGATAGCGGAGGAGATCTCCGGGTCTTCCCACCAGATGCCGCCGGTGTGTGCGGTGTCGGCATCGCCGACATTGATAATGACATCCAACGAATCCAGCAGATGCGGGTCGTTCTTGATATCCTCAAAGCTGATAAACTTCACATCAAAGGGCGCACCGGACAGCATCTCAATGACACCGGCATAGCTATAGTTCTGCTTGTAATAGAGGGCGTGATGCACCATGTGACAGCCCCAAGCCCGCATTTTACCCCAACAGTTCAGCACGGCCACTCGCTTGACGCAGTAGGGCGTAGTGCCCTTGATATTCTCGTACAGTTCGCGGAACTCGTTGCAGACGCTCTCCACGTAGTCCACGAACTCCGGGAACTGCAAGGCCAGTTTCAGATAGCCGCCATAGCCGATGCGGTCGATGGGCTTGCGCAGGATAGCGCGGCGGGCTGTAACCCAGTTCTCCTTGGCTTCCCGCACCGGGTCGCCGCCCTCGTGGAAGGTGTCGGGGAAGAAGTACGGCAGGAACCGGCCCTCGGTGTACTTCACGCCCTCAATGTCAGAGATCAGGCGCAGGGTGGAGCCGTTGCCCACGCTGCCCACCACGGCATCCAGTCCGATGGTCTTGAACTCCGGCATGAAAGGCTCGGTGCCGATCCAATGATCGCCCAGGAACATCATCGCCTCGCAGCCGCACTCGTGCGTGATGTCCACCATTTCTTTGGCCAGCTTTGCTACTTCGCGCCGCTGGAACGCCTGAAAATCCCGGTATTCCTTGCTGGGCACACGATACTGGTTGTTGTAGTAGCCCTGGTCGATGATATACTCCGGGCGGAACTTGTAGCCCACTTCCTGCTCAAACTGGTTGAGGATATAAGGGCTGACCGAAGCAGAGTATCCATACCAGTCCACGAACTTCTCCCGCTTCAGCTCGTCGAAGATCAGGGTGAACTGGTGGAAGAAGGTGGTGTAGCGGATGACGTTCACATACGGATGCTCCTGAATGAACTTCCGCAGACGTTCCATCGAATATTTGTGGGTCTTGGGCTGACGCACATCAAAGGTGATCTGGTGCTCAAAATTCGTCCAGCCGTTGGTGGTAGCGTTGTACATATGCACCGGGTCCCAGATGAGGTAAGCCAGAAAACTGACGGTATACTCATGGAACGGTACGGCCTGTACGGTCACACTGCCGTCGGCGTAGCTCCACTGCTCCGGCGGCACGGGCTGACCGGTGGTTCGATCCATGACCTCCCACCAGCGGGTGATGTCGTCGTTGGTGTTCACCTGCATCAGCTCCGGGCTGATGCCCTTCATCAGCGGGATGGTCACGGTGTCGCCGGGGGCGGTGTAGAAGCCGGTCATGATGTAGCACTGCTGCACCTCGTCCGGGTTTGCCTTTGCCCATGCGTTATCCTTGCGGGTGGTATAGTAGGTGGAGTAAATTTTGGCATCCGCATCCTTGAGCTGCTGCGGAAAGTCGGTGCCATCGCAGTCGCGGATGGCATCAGCACCCCACTTTTTTAAGATCTCCAGCGTTTCGGGCACAACGTCCAAGTCTGTGGGAATGGTGACCCGGCCGGTCTTTCTCATTTCGTCCATAGGGATTCTCCTTTACCTCTCTCTTATCCTTAATCCTGATAGGTCGCATTATAAATGGCCAGAACAGCCAGCAGCAGCGCTACGCCCACCAGCATGATGCCAAGACCAGCCAGCTGCCCGGTCATTTTCCAGCCGGACACCACCAGCACCAGTGCCAGTACGAACAGCACCAGCATCAGGATCATGCGCAGGGCGGGATGGTTTTTCCAATATGCTTTCATCGTCTGTCACCTTAACCTTTCAGACCGCCCACGGTCATGCCCTGCGTCAGCTGCCGCTGCACGCAGATGTACAAAATCAGGGTGGGCAGCATCACCAGCACAAGGCCTGCGTACATGGTACCGTACTGGGCGGCGCTCTGCTGCGCCTGCATCAGGTTCAAAAGACCTACCGGCAGGGTGCGGGGTGCCTTGGTGGAGCTCATCAGGGTCATGGAGATGATATACTCGTTCCAGAAGGACAGGAAGTTGAACAGGATAATGGTGATGATGGAGGGCTTTGCCATGGGGAAGATGATGCGGGTCATGGTGGAGAAGTAGCTTGCACCGTCGATGTAAGCAGCCTCCTCAAAGTCGTGGGGCAGGGTGGCAAAATAGCCCGACAGCAGGTAGATGGTAAAGGGCAGGGCCGTGGCAGCATACACCACTGCCAGCACCACCAGATTGTTCAGCAGAAAACTGCTGCCAAAGTGGTTTTTCAGCCACACATCGCCGTCCCGGAGCATCAGGAAGATGGGCACCACGATGTAGTTCACGTTGATGAACAGACCCGCCATGAACAGGGTGTTCAGTACCTTGTGCCCCTTGAAGTGGAAGCGGGACAGGCAGTAGGCGGCGGGCAGGGCAACGACCAGCAGCAGTGCCAGCGCCAGCGCGGTGACGATGACCGAATTGAGCATATATTCGCCCATTTTCGCGCCGTTCCATGCGTTGACAAAGTTCTGCCAGTAGAACCCGGCGGGCAGCGCCCAGGGGTTGCCGTAGAACTCTGCATTCTGCTTGATGGAGGCCATGAACACCCATGCCACCGGCACGATGATGGTAACGGCCAGCAGAACCAGCACAAAATAGATGAAAAACTTGTACAGACCTTCCGCAGAGCGGGAAGATTTTTCGGTGGTATTCTGCATCTTCTTCCCTCCTTAAAATTCCAGCGTATCGCGGTTGGTGACCTTGTTGACACAGGCGGACAGGGCAAACGAGAACAGGAAGATTACCACGCCGATGGCCATACTGTAACCATACAGGCCAGCGTCTTTCTGGCTGTACATATAGCTCAGCGCCACATCCGATGCGCCGTTGGGCCCACCGCTGGTCATGGCCTTGACGAAGAGGAAGGCCATGTTGATGGTGGAGATGATAAAGAAGGTGAGGGTGGTGCGGATATTCGTCCAGATGAGGGGGATGGTGATCTGGAAGAACTGGGTCAGCCGCCCGGCACCGTCCAGATTGGCGCTCTCGTACAGGCTGATGGGCACGGCAGACATGGAGGCCATGTACATGACCATGTAGTAGCCGATGGCCTGCCACACCATGGCAATGATGATGGAGGGGATGACCAGTTTTTCGCCCTTCCACAGGATGGGGTCGCTCATGTTGCGGAACAGGCCGATGATGCTGTTCAGCATGCCGTTTTCCGGCTTATAGATGGCAGAGAAGATGCCGGAGATGACGACCACAGACAGGATGT
>OGMR01000795.1_pt1 | contig 13257 bp, 8 predicted proteins | sample 1573251 | NCBI WGS metagenome assembly OGMR01 (sample SAMEA2581979, study PRJEB24529) | metagenome | biome: Human gut stool | place: China | collected 2011
GCGGGGCGTCCCGGCGCCATCCTCCGGCACAAAAAAACGGCGCCCCAAGGGACGCCGTCATGCATACGGAAAAAGCTGCAAGGCTCAGGCGCTGCGGGCCAGCCAAACGAGGAAGAGCCCCAGAGCCAGCGCCGCCAGCCCGAGGACCCGTATGGAGCTTTTGGGCATCTGCGCGATGAGGATCACGGCCCGTCGCATGGCGTCGGGAGCCAGAGCCCAGACCAGGCCCTCCAGAAGGATGGCCAAACCCAATGCCGCAAGAAATGGTTTCCAGTCAAAAGTCATGTCTTTCACATGGCGGAAACAGGCATTTTTGTAAAGGATAAAACGATGGTGGATTTCGCTGCCCTGCAGAATCGTGAACAGACCCTGGCCGTGGTGGGCCTGGGCTATGTGGGCCTGCCCCTGGCCGTGGCCTTCTCCCGCCACATGAACGTGCTCGGTTTCGACATCAACGCCGGACGCATCGAAGAGCTGCGCAAAGGCCATGACCGCACCAACGAAGTGACCGACGAAGCCCTGGCCGCCGCCACGATCGAATATACCTGCGACCCCGCCGATCTGGCCCGGGCCGCCGTGATCATCGTGGCCGTGCCCACCCCCATCGACGAACACCGCTCCCCCGATCTCACCCCCGTGGTGGGCGCCAGCCACACCGTGGGCCGTCACATGCCCAAGGGCTGCGTGGTGGTCTATGAGTCCACGGTCTACCCCGGCCTCACCGAAGAGATCTGCGTGCCCATCCTGGAGCAGGAATCGGGCCTCACCTACGGTACGGACTTCACCGTGGGCTACTCGCCGGAGCGCATCAACCCCGGTGACAAGGTCCACACCCTGGAGACCATCAAGAAGATCGTCTCCGGTTCCGACCAGGCCACGGCCGACCTGCTGGCCCAGGTCTACGGCTCCGTGGTCAAGGCGGGCATCCACCGCGCCTCCAGCATCAAGGTGGCCGAGGCCGCCAAGGTCATCGAGAACACCCAGCGCGACCTGAACATCGCGCTGATGAATGAGCTGTCCATCATTTTTGACCGGCTCGGCATTGATACGCTGGACGTGCTGGAAGCGGCCGGGACCAAGTGGAACTTCCTGCCGTTCCGTCCGGGGCTGGTCGGCGGGCACTGCATCGGCGTCGATCCGTACTACCTGACCTTCAAGGCCGAGGAGATGGGCTTCCACCCCGAAGTCATCCTGGCCGGGCGCCGCACCAACGACAACATGGGCAAATACGTGGCTGAATGCCTGGTCAAGCGCCTTATCAAGAACGGCAACGTGGTCAGCGGCGCGCGCGTGGGCATCCTGGGCTTCACCTTCAAGGAGAACGTGCCCGACCTGCGCAACACCCGCGTGGTGGACGTGATCCGCGAACTCAAGGAATACAACGTCGTCCCGCTGGTGCATGACGCCGAGGCCGATCCGGCCGAAGCCATGCACGAATACGGACAGGAGCTGGTGGATCTGGACCAGCTGCGCGACCTGGATGCCGTGCTGCTGGCCGTGAGCCACAAGGTCTATGCCGCCCTGACGCCCGAAGACATCAAGGCCCGCTGCAAGGACGGCAACAAGGCCGTGCTCATGGACGTGAAGGGCTTCTTCGACCCGCAGGCCATGCGTGCCGCGGGCATCGACTACTGGAGACTGTAAGCGCCGTGCTGCTGGTCTGTGCCGCCACCGCCCGCGAACTGCTGTCCGCCCTGCCGGAACAGGCCCTGGGGCCCGTCCCCGGGACGGCATGCGGCCCGGCGGCACAGACCGGTCTGCCGGAGCAGGTACCGCTGCCCCTGCACCTGGGCTTTCCGGCCCTGGCCTGCATCACCGGCGTGGGGCCCGTCAACGCCGCCCTCGGCATGGGGCTGGCACTGGCCGGGGCCCGGCAGGCCGGACATGCGGTCTCGCTGGTGCTCAACGTGGGCGTGGCCGGCAGCATGGACCTGCAAGAGGCGCCCCTCCGTTCGCTCTGGCGGGTGGAGGAAGAGATCTGGCCGGAATACGGCCTGCACGACGGGACGGCTGTGGACGGCCCGTCGTTCGGTTTTCCCCAGTGGGAAGGGCCGCACGGGCCGGTCTTCGACCGCCTGCCCCTGGCCGCTCCCGCACAGCTGCCCGCCTGCCTGCACGGGCTGCGCACCCTGCCCGCGGCCACGTCCCTGAGCGTGGCGGGCGTCAGCGCGTCCCGGCAGCGCGTGGAACAGCTCCGGCAGGCCCATCCCGGGGCCCTGCTGGAAAATATGGAAGGTTTTGCCGTGGCGCTGGCCTGCGCCCGCCAGGGCATCGCCTGTGTGGAGGTACGCAGCGTTTCCAACCGGGTGGGGCCGCGCGCACCGCATGAAACGGATTTTCCGGGAGCCATGCGCCGTCTGGCGGATATCTGGCGCCCCGCACCATAAACCGAGATGTCGCTATGCTGCTTCTGAAAGCCCGTCTGGCACTGGAACTGCCCCCCATCAACAAGGCTCTTTCCCGGGCCGCCGAGGGCCTGCCCCATCCCGTGCGCCCCATCGCCCGCCACATTTTCGAAGCGGGCGGCAAACGCCTGCGCCCCCTGCTGACCATCCTCATGGCCCGCCTGCTGGGCTATGACAAAAAAGACATCTACGATCTGGCCGTCACCATGGAGATGCTCCATGCCGCCACGCTGCTGCATGACGACGTGCTGGACAATGCCGACACCCGGCGCGGCAAACCCGCCGCCCATACCATTTTCAACGCCACCAGCACCATCCTGGCCGGCGATGCCATGCTGGCCCACGCCAATGCCCTGGTGGCCCAGTGCGGCGATCCGCGCCTGTGCCTCTGCTTCTCCGAGGCCACCAGCCGCACCGCCGCCGGCGAGATCCTGGAGATCGCGGCCCAGCATCAGGTGGAGACCACCGCCGAGGAATACGAAGAGATCATCCGCGGCAAGACGGCCTGGCTGATCCGGGCCTCGTGCCAGCTGGGCGCCCTGCGCGCCGGTGCCGACGACGCCCTGGTGGAAGCCGCCGCCGCCTATGGCGAAAACATCGGCATGGCCTTCCAGATCGTGGACGACGCCCTGGACTTCGCCCCCCAGAGCGTCACGGGCAAACCTTCGGGCGGCGACGTGCGCGAGGGCAAACTGACCCCGCCCCTGCGCATGTACCGCGACAGCCTGGACGATGCCGCCCGCGCGGCCTTCGACCAGGCCTTCAATGACGCTTCCTTCACCGACGGCGACGCCGAGCGCATCGCCGACAGCATCCGTGCGGCCGGTTTCGACCAGGCCACGCGCATGGCTGCCGAAGGCTACCTGGACAAGGCCCGCGCGGCCCTGGCCAGCCTGCCCTCGGGACCGGAACAGGACATCCTGCAACAAATGGCCGACTACGTTCGCGACCGCAAAAAATAATCGCCTTATTACGGAGAACCGGCGGGATTCCCGCCGCCAAAGCGAGGACCGTATGCTCTATCGTGTGGAAACCGGGCTTCATGCCAACATTACCGATACCCAGGGCCGCAAGACGGCGCTGCATCTGCTCAAGGCGCTGCAGATCCCCGTTGCCGCCATCCGTCAGATCAAAGTCTACACCGTGGACGGTCTGGATGCCGCCCAGGTGAACCGTCTGGTGGACGAAGGCATCTGGCACGACCCCATCCTGCAGCAGGCCTCGCTGGAGCCGCTGCCCTTCGTGGAACCCGCCCCCCACTGGATCGTGGAAGTGGGCTACCGCCCTGGCGTCACCGACAACGAAGGCCGCACCGCCCGCGACACCGCCGCCATGGTGCTGGGCATCGCCCGTGACAGCCTGCGCGTCTACACCTCGGTGCAGTACCGCATCACCTGCACGCCCGACCGCATGCTCAATCGTGAAGAGGTGGAGGCCCTGGCCCGCGACCTGCTCTGCAACACCCTGATCCAGCGCTTCCGCGTCAAGAGCGCCGAAGAATGGCAGGCCCAGCCCGGCTTCGAGGCCCAGGCCGCCAAGGTCACCGGCGAATCCAACGACACCGTGGACGTGGTGCCCCTGTCCAGCATGGACGACGAGGCCCTGCAGAAAGCCAGCCGCGACAACACCTGGGCCCTGACCCTGCGCGAGCTGCACTGCATCCGCGACCAGTTCGCCACCCCCGACGAACAGGCCCGCCGCAAGGCCGCCGGTCTGCCCGCCGACCCCACCGACGTAGAAATGGAAGTGCTGGCCCAGACCTGGTCCGAACACTGCAAGCACAAGATCTTCGCCTCCCGCATCCATTACGAGAACAAGGAGACCGGCCAGCGCGAAGAGGTCAACAACCTTTACAAGACCTGCATCCGTGACGCCACGGCCGCCATCCGCAAGCGCCTGGGCGACGACGACTACTGCAAGTCCGTGTTCAAGGACAACGCCGGCGTCATCGCCTTCATCAACGGCTACGACGCCTGCATCAAGGTGGAGACCCACAACAGCCCCTCCGCCCTGGACCCCTACGGCGGCGCCCTCACCGGTATCGTGGGCGTCAACCGTGACCCCATGGGCACCGGCATGGGTGCGGAACTGGTCTGCAACACCGACGTGTTCTGCTTCGCCTCCCCCTTCTATGACAAGGAACTGCCCCCGCGCCTGCTGCATCCCCGCCGCGTGCTGGAAGGCGTGCGCGAAGGTGTGGAACACGGCGGCAACAAGTCCGGCATCCCCACCGTCAACGGCTCCCTGGTCTTCGATGAACGCTACCTGGGCAAGCCCCTGGTCTACTGCGGCACCGTGGGTGTGATCCCCACCGACGTCAACGGCCGCAAGGGCTGGGAAAAGAAGGCCGAAGTGGGCGACATCATCGTCATGACCGGCGGCCGCATCGGCAAGGACGGCATCCACGGCGCCACCTTCTCCTCCGAGGAACTGCACGAAGGTTCCCCGGCCACGGCCGTGCAGATCGGCGACCCCATCACCCAGCGCAAGATGTACGACTTCATCATGCGCGCCCGTGACCTGGGCCTGTACAACGCCATCACCGACAACGGCGCCGGCGGTCTTTCCTCCTCCGTGGGCGAAATGGCCGAAGACACCGGCGGCTGCGTGCTGGACATCGCCAAGGCCCCCCTCAAGTACGACGGCCTGCGCCCCTGGGAGATCCTGCTCTCCGAGGCCCAGGAACGCATGACCCTGGCCGTGCCGCCCGCCAAGCTGGACGAGTTCATGGAACTGGCCGCCCGCATGGACGTGGAAGCCACCGCCCTGGGCCACTACACCGACAGCGGCTTCTTCGACGTGCGCTACAACGACCGTCCCGTGGCCTCCCTGCCCATGGAATTCATGCATGACGGCGTGCCCCAGCTGGAACTGGAAGCCGTGTGGGAAGCCCCCAAGGTGGAAGACATCCGCGTGGACATGCCCGACAGCGAACAGGGCGCCTTCCTGCGCCGCATGCTGAACCGCCTGAACATCTGCTCCAAGGAATACATCATCCGCCAGTACGACCACGAAGTGCGCGGCGGCAGCGCCATCAAGCCCCTGTGCGGCGTCAAGAACGATGGTCCTTCCGACGCCGGCGTCATCCGTCCGCTGCTGGAATCCGATGCCGGCCTGGTCATCTCCCACGGTATCTGCCCCAAGTTCAGCGACTACGACACCTACTGGATGATGGCCAACGCCATGGACGAAGCCATCCGTAACGCCGTGGCCGTGGGCGGCAACCCCGATGCCCTGGCCGGTGTGGACAACTTCTGCTGGTGCGACCCCGTCCAGAGCGAAAAGACCCCCGACGGCCGCTACAAGCTGGCCCAGCTGGTGCGCGCCTGCAAGGCCCTGCAGCAGTTCTCCCTGGCCTTCGGCGTGCCCTGCATCTCCGGCAAGGACTCCATGAAGAACGACTACACCGGCGGCGGCGAAAAGATCTCCATCCCGCCCACGGTGCTGTTCTCGGTGATGGGCGTCATCAACAACGTCATCGCCACCCAGACCTCGGACTTCAAGGCCGCCGGCCACCACATCTACATGCTGGGCGGTACCTGGCGTGAAATGGCCGGCAGCGAAGCCTGCTCCGAACTGGGCCTCACCGGCGGCCGCGTGCCCAATGTGGACGCCGCCACCGCCATGCCGCGCTACCGCGCCGTGCACGGCCTCATGGGCCAGCGCGCCCTGTCCGCCTGCCATGACTGCTCCGACGGTGGTCTGGCCGTGGCCCTGGCCGAAATGTGCATCGGTGGCCGCCTGGGCGCCAACATCGACCTGGACGCCGTGCCCGCCATGGAAGACATGACCCTGACCGAACTGCTGTACAGCGAATCGGCCAGCCGCCTCATCGTCAGCGTGCGTCCCGACCTGGCCATGATCCTGGACATGCTGGGCAGCTGGCAGATCTGCCGCCGCATCGGTACCGTCACCGACGACAACACCCTGACCATGACCCGTGGCGGCGTCACCGTCCTGCAGGAAAGCGTGGACGACCTGACCACCGCCTTCAAGCGCACCCTGGACTGGTAAGTCCTGGTCCTGCCGCGAACATCAGGGGCGCCCCGCAAGGGGCGCCCTTTTTTTATGGCCTGTCCCCGTGACGGACCGGGGGCTTCCTGCCCGGCAGGACGGAGAAGCTCCCCTCCCGCCCCGCTATGGGCACAGGGAGAGCAGAAGCGGAAAAGAGCCTCCACCGGACCGGATCAGCCCCGGTCCGGACTGTCCTTTCGGGCCTCTTTCCGCACCTCCCTTCCGAGGGTTCCTCAAAGCGAAATATGCAATTCAGCCCCCCCTGAAAGCCCGTGGAGGGGCTTCTTGCCCCCTTTCACAATATACAGACAAATTGCAGAAACTTTTTACTACATATCTACTTTATATTCTCAAAAACAAACTTTATATATCAAAAAATAACAGTCGATATAAAGTCTCAAGCAAACTGCATATCAACTGTTAATTACTCATCTTGGACAGGAAAATTTCCAGACTTTCTCTTGCAAAATTTCCGCGGTTTGACACAGAGCTTTTTTTCAGGCATTATGCCTCAATCTTTTTGTTTGGCGTTTCAGGCGATCCCCGTTGTGCAGCCTTGACGGGGTGGGTCGTCCGACGACCTGCGCCGCGTGGACAACCACGCTGCGTACCTGCTTCAACCAAGGAGTTTCTATGACCTCACATTCTTCCATGGGGATGCTGGCGTTGCTGCTGGCCTGTCTGCTGCTGGCCTCCCCCATGTCCGCCGCTCACGCCGGCGATGCAAAGACTGCTTCCTCCAGCCGTGATGTCTGGCTCAAGCGTGCCCAGAGCAACGCCGATGCCTTCATGACCGGCATGGCCTCCTGGTACGGGGCCGACTTCCACAACAAGAAGACCGCCAGCGGTGAAGGCTACGACATGTACACCTTCACGGCTGCCCACCGCACCCTGCCCATCGGCACCGTGGTGCGCGTCACCGACAAGAGCAACGGCAAAAGCGTCATGGTCTGTGTGACCGACCGCGGCCCCTATGTGCGTGGCCGCATCATCGACCTTTCCTATGCTGCCGCCCAGCAGATCAACATGAACGATCGCGGCGTGGGCAAGGTGGATCTGGAAGTGGTCAGCGACCCCAGCGGCACCCCCCTGCAGAACGGACAGGCCTATTTCGTGCGTTACAAGGATGACCAGGTGGGCCCCTTCTTCGCCTTTGCCGACGCGGCCGCCATGCATGAAGCGCTGCGCCAGGGCCACCCCGAGGCCGAAGTCGTTCTGGACGACGCCGACAACTAGCGCTCTGCCGCTCCCTTTTTCCGGGCGCCCCGAGCGCCCTTTTTTTTGGCCTTCGGCCTGCCCCAACTCTCTTGTATTCCCGCTTTTTTTGGGGCAATGTCGAAAATCGTGAGCTGTTTGGAAAACCGCAAATCCATCGTCATGGAGAGCTGTCATGGGTTTTGTGCTTGCCCTCATTTCCTCCGCCGCTTTCGGCCTCATCCCGCTGTTCAGCCTGCCTCTGCTGCACAGCGGCCTGTCCGCGGACTGTGTCCTTTTTTACCGTTTCCTCTTCGCCTCGGTGAGCCTGGGGCTCATCCTCGTCCTGCGTCAGGAACGCCTTGCCGCGCCCGCGCGTGACCTCGGCCTGCTGGCCCTGTTCAGCGTGCTCTACGCCCTGGCCGCCCTGCTCATGATCTGGGGCCTGCTCTACCTGTCGGGCGGCGTCACGGCCACGCTGCAATTCCTGTATCCGCTGATGGTCATGCTCATCATGACCATCTTCTTCCACGAAAAATTCTCCATCATCACGGCCAGTTCCGTACTGCTGGCCATCCTCGGCGTGGCCCTGCTGGGCAGCGGCGGCGGTGATGACGGCGGCAGTCTGGACCCGCTGGGGGTGGCCCTCCTGCTGGCTTCGGCCCTGTGCAACGCTCTCTACATCTCGGGCCTGCATGTGGCCCGCATCCACAGCATCTCCGGCCTGAGCATCACCTTCTGGGTGCTGTTCTTCGGTACCGGCGTTATCAATGCCCTGATCTCCGGGACCTTCGAGATCCTCGGCTCCTGGGAACAGCTGGCCCTGAGCCTGCTGCTGGCCATCATCACCGCGGTCATCTCCAACCTGACCCTGATCCTGGCCATCCAGCGCATCGGCTCCACCCTGGCCTCCATCCTGGGCGTGGGCGAGCCGCTCACCGCCGTCACCGTGGGCATCCTCGTCTTCGACGAGCCCGCCACCTTCGCCGTCTTCAGCGGCGTGGCCGTCATCTGCGCCGCCGTGGTCCTGGTCATGACCGGGCCGCAGATCCAGGCCTGGCTGCAGAAAAGAAAACACGGCTAGAAGATACGGGGGAGAGGAACATCCCTTCGGAGAAAATCCTCTCCCCCTCGAACTCCCCGTCCCCCTACACAAACGTTTTCCGGGTCAGTAACGCTCCTCACAGGACACAAGAGCGCCTTCTGCTGACCGTCTCCCGGGCAGGCCTTTCTGCAACCTGCACTGCCCTGATCTTTCCCCGCTATCCCCATCCGGGGCATGCCGTGCCGCATGCGCCTGCTCACGGGCGCACGACGCCTGCAGCTGACATCCGGCCTCCTTTCCATGCATTTCCCTTCCTGCCATCGGCGGCTGCCGTGACCAGAGGCCTGTTTCCTGCCATCATCTCCGGCAGGGCGTTGCCTTTTACGGCGCGCAGCAAAAGAATTTTCCCCTTCCCCAAAAACAAAAGCGGAGCCGCCCCGCAGGGCAGCTCCGCTCCATTCCGGAAAAACAGACGGAGACTACAGACGTTCGGCCACCAGACGGCCCATCTCGGCGCAGCCCACCAGGGTGCAGCCGTCTTCCATGATGTCGCCGGTACGGAAGCCGTCACGCAGAGTCTGGCGCACGGCATTTTCCACGGCGTCGGCTTCTTCGGACAGGCCGAAAGCCAGGCGCAGCATCATGCCGGCGGACAGGATGGTGGCCAGAGGATTGGCCTTGTCCTGACCGGCGATGTCGGGCGCGGAGCCGTGGATGGGCTCGAACAGGGCCGGAGCCTGGGCGCCCATGGAGGCGGAAGGCAGCATGCCCAGCGAACCGGTGATGACGGAAGCCTCGTCGGAGAGGATGTCACCGAAGATGTTGCCGGTGAGGATGACGTCGAACTGCGAAGGATCGCGCACCAGCTGCATGGCGGCGTTGTCCACATACATATGGCTCAGTTCCACGTCGGGGTAGTCGGCGTGCACTTCCTGCACCACGGCCTTCCAGAGGCGGGAGGTCTCCAGCACGTTGCTCTTTTCCACGGAGCAGACCTTCTTGCGGCGCTGGCGGGGGGTCTCAAAGGCCACCTTGGCGATACGGCGGATCTCGTTCTCGTCGTAGATCATGGTGTTGTAGCCCACGCGCAGGCCGTTGCGCTCTTCGATGGCGCGGGGCTCACCGAAGTAGATGTCACCGGTCAGCTCACGCACCACGATGAGGTCCAGGCCGCGGGCCGCGATGTCGGAACGCAGCAGGCAGGCGCCGGCCAGTTCGGGCAGCAGCAGGGCGGGACGCAGATTGGCGAACAGGCCCAGGGCCTTGCGGATGCCCAGCAGGCCCTTTTCAGGACGGCGGGCAGGCTCGATGTTGTCCCACTTGGGGCCGCCCACGGCGCCCAGATACACGGCGTCGGCCTTCTGGCAGGCTTCCACCGTGGCGGCGGGCAGGGGCTCACCGGTGGCGTCGATGGCCGCACCGCCGATGAGGGCGGGCACGAAGTCGAATTCGTGGCCGAACTTCTTGGCCACAGCTTCCAGGACGGCCACGCCCTGGGCCACGATCTCGGGACCGATGCCGTCACCCGGCAACAGACAAATGGTCTTTTTCATCTTGGTATCCTCATGCAGCGCCGCAGCACTGCGCTTGTGTCAAAAACTGTCATTGCTCCCGCGGAAAGCCATGGGGGGCACGTTTTCCGCAGCCCCCGCTTTCGTCCGGCTTCCCCGGCACGGTCTCCCCACTCCCGGGGGACGGATCCTCAGGGCACGACCACCGTCCCGCCCTGCCCCGTCATCGACCGGAACAAAAGTTTTCGGGAGGAGAGGGGGAGTTTGAGGGGGAGAGGGCCCCTATTTCAAAAGGGGCCCTCTCCCCCTCAGCGACTAGCTGTCCGCCTAGCCCTTGGCGGCCAGACGTTCCTTCACATAATTGACCAGGCCGCCCTTGGCCAGGATGGCGGCCATGGAGGCCGGCAGGGGCGGGCACTGGATCTCGGCGCCGTTGGTCAGGTCGCGGATGACACCGGTGGCGGCATCCACTTCCAGCTCGTCGCCGTCATTGATCTTGTCCACATCGTCGCCCACTTCCATGAGCAGCAGGCCCATGTTGAAGGCGTTGCGGTAGAAGATGCGGGCAAAGCTGTGGCCGATGACCACGGGCATGCCCGCGCCCAGGATGGCGATGGGGGCGTGCTCGCGGGAGGAACCGCAGCCGAAGTTGCGGCCGGCCACCATGATGTCGCCGGGCTTCACGCGCTTGACCCAGTCAGGTTCCAGACCGGCCATGCAGTTGGCACCCAGTTCCTTGGCGGCCTGCATGTGCTGCAGGGCGATACGGGCGGTCTGGGCGTCGTCGTAGAACACGCCGTAGTTCACGCCGTCATAGGCCACAGCCTTGCTGGACAGGGTCCAGGACAGGCCGGCTTCCTGGAAGATCAGGGAGAAGCTGGCGATGTTTTCGGGCCAGGCCATGACTTCGCCGGCGTTGTGGATCAGCAGGATGTCGGCGCCCTTCACGTCGAAGGGGGTGTGGATGCCCACGCCGGTGATTTCCGTGTAGTCCTCGTCGATGAACTCCACGTTTTCTTTCACCACATCGGGGGTCATACCGGTGGAGGAGCCCACCTTCATCTGGTTGATGGTGCCCTTTTCGTGCAGTTCGCGGGGCGAGAAGCCCAGTTCCTGGCTGAACAGCTTGCGGATTTCACGGGCGATCAGGCCGTTGTCCACACCGATGGGGCAGGTCTGGGCGCAGCGACGGCAGAGGTTGCAGCGGTAGGCCAGTTCGCCCAGGCGGGCAACGGTCTTCCAGTTCAGGCCCATGTCGCCGTAACGCCATTTGGCCAGAGGCTCCTTCTTCACATACTGCTTGTAGATGCGGCGGAAGATCTCGGAGCGGTAGTTGGGACGGTACATCTCGTTATGGCCGGACATCTCGTACAGATGGCAGGCGTCAGAACAGGAGTTGCACTGGGCGCAGTAGTCCATGCTGGTTTCCAGCATGGGCAGGAAGGTCCAGTTGTTCTCCTTGCTGAACAGCTTGCGCATGCCGTCCAGGAAACGGTTGACCAGCTCTTCTTCTTCCTGGGGGGTCTGGGGCTTGGGGATGTTCAGCACGCAGACTTCGTCCAGGATGCAGGCCACTTTGGCCTTCTGCTCGTCGGTCACAGGCTTCCAGGGCATCTTGACGAGGTCAAGGCCTTCCACATCGGGGATGTCCTTGAGGTCGATGCTGACCATCTGGCCTTCGGCCGTGGAAATATCAGTCAAACGCAGCGTATCTTTCATGATGTACTCCCTAGTCCTTCTTGGGGGATTCGGTAGCGATGTCCAGCCAGGTCTTGGTGCCCTGACCGTTGATGTGGTCGGCAGCCCAGCTCACCTTGAACTGCAGGGCCTGCTTCATCTTCTCGTTGTTCTTCTGGCTGAAATCGGTGGGGGTGTCGCCCCAGCGGATGTCATGGTAGGTGAAGTACTTGAAGATCAGGTGGCCCATGTGGGTCATGGGGATCCAGATCAGCACGAAGAAGCCGAACAGCATGTGGATCACGAAAGTGGTGCTGTTGATCTCGGCGAAGTTGAAGGTGAGCAGGTTGTAGATGAAGTCACCGGACATGCGGGCAAAGGAGGGGTTGAAGGCCCAGGCCACCAGACCCACCAGGGCGAAAACGATGAACACGCCCAGGTTGAAGAAGTGTTCGGGGGTGGTGTACTTGCGCAGGCCTTCGTCATGCAGGCGACGGCAGATCAGGCCGATGCCGCCACCGATGATGCCGAACATGCCCAGCAGGCTGATGGCATTGATGACGTTGTGCACGAAGGTCAGGAAGCCGCCGTCGGGATTCATGCCGAACAGGCGCAGGAAGGCGGCCACGACCAGGATGATGGTGCCGCCCATCAGCATGTACAGACCGAAGTGGAAGGGATAGGTGCGGAACCACAGCTTGAGGTTATGGGTGAAGGTGGCGTGCAGGAAGAGCACTTCTTCCAGCAGGGCCTTGATGTCGCCCATGTGGTCGACGTGGCGGGGCTTGGTCCACCAGTCGGTCTCTTCCATGAAGCTGCCGCCGTAGGAGCCTTTGGGGCCTTCATGCGGCACGGGGTAGAGCTCCCAGCGGGCGTGCAGGGGGCTGGCAGCCAGGTAGCCTTTCACCTTGATGGCGGCAGTCGCCACAAAGCCGATTACTGCAAGGTAGGCCAGGATGTAGAACAGAGTTGTCATGCGTTTTCTCCCATGAGTCGAGATGCCTGCGGCATCGTGGTTTCTGCGCATGGCCGAGCCAGATCCGGTCATGAGCAAGAGGTGCAGCGCACCAGGAACCAACCTCTCCAGAACAGTGCGCCGGGATCCGGCGGGTCGGATCATGCCGGGGCATGACCTCTCGCCGCCTGGTCTCAGGCGCGGAACAATTCCTGCCTTCTACCGTAAAATGCAAGAAATGCAAAGATGGCACGCAGATTCCCAAAATACTCCGACCTGGCTATGTTTTCTTGTTTATATAATTATTTAAGCATGTTAACTTGAACGGAACCATGTTTTGCGCGTATGAAAAATTTTTTGACCTCCTTTTCACAACACGTCGGCTCCGGCGGAGGGGGATGCGTCTTTGCCACAGGTCCTCCCGGCTTTTGCCGGAAGGTCTCGTTTCCCTCTTAT
>OGMR01000802.1_pt1 | contig 13151 bp, 10 predicted proteins | sample 1573251 | NCBI WGS metagenome assembly OGMR01 (sample SAMEA2581979, study PRJEB24529) | metagenome | biome: Human gut stool | place: China | collected 2011
TCAGTGCCTCTTCGCCGCTTAACTTGATCGGAATATCTGTCTCCACACCATCTGCACCGACAATCGCCGGCATACTCAGAACCACATCCTCGATACCATACGCACCATGTATCATGTGTGAGACTGGCAGGATCGATTTCTCATCCCGCATGATCACCTCGCAGATTCTCCTTACAGACATCGCGATTCCATAATACGTCGCATGCTTCCGGTTAATAATCTCATATGCACTGTTCTTTACCGCATCTGCAATCTCCCTCGTATTTTCCTTATGCTGGTAATGTCCACGCATCTCGCACATCTCGCTTAATTCCACACCAGAGACATTTGCAGATGACCATGCAACGACTTCGCTGTCGCCATGTTCGCCCACGATAAATGCATGCACACTCCGGCTATCCACAGACAGATGTTCACCCAGCTTGTATTTCAGTCTGGCACTGTCTAACACTGTGCCGGAACCAATCACCCGCTGCTCCGGAAGTCCGGACAATTTGATTGCCACCTGTGTCAGGATATCGACCGGATTCGCTACCACAAGCAGGATTCCACTAAAATTCCGCTTTGCAATCTCCGGGATAATAGACTTGAAAATAGCAACATTCTTGTTCACCAGATCCAGTCTTGTCTCCCCCGGTTTCTGTCCGGCTCCCGCGGAGATAATCACGATTGCTGCATCTGCCACATCGTCATACTCTCCTGCATAAATCCGCATTGGAGAAGCAAATGGGATTCCATGGCTGATATCCATTGCCTCTCCCTCTGCTTTGTTTCTGTCTGCATCAATCAATACAATCTCTGTAAATAACCCACTCTGCATCAAAGCGAAGACGGATGCCGATCCCACAAATCCACAGCCAATCATAACTGCTTTTTTTGCATTTACTTTATTATTTCCCATAATTTGTTCCCCCTTGGTTTAATTTTTTAATAATAGTAATCATTACTATTTCAGTATAATAATAATTCTATAATTTGTCAATTTGTATTTATAAAAAAACACGCAAGCACTTTGTACCTGCGTATTTTTCTACTAATCATTTAACTTGTTGTTTTATTTGTTTTTGAAAAAAGAACACTCTTCCTCATTACACTGTACACCATCCGAATTTCGAAGATTCAGATGAAATACATGACCACTTTCCGGATGCCCCGCACCAAATGCCCGCGTTACATGCGCCACACCAATATCATTCATCCTCTTATCCAGTTCTATCGTGTGAAACCGCAGATCATCATTCTCACTGTACATCAGATATGTTTCCGGGAAATCTACATTCATATAAGTTAACTGCTCCATAAACAACTGGTACTGTTCTTTGGGCACAACAAGTGAATTCTCTTTTCTAAGATACCAGTCTAAAATCGTGTCATCCCGCTTTCCCATATCGTATGCACCACAATTCAAGCAGATTCTGGCTGGTCGTTTATCATAGGTAAAATAATCCAGTTTCTTCCGATATTCCTGATTTGACGCAGCAATGCAATACTGCGCAGTGAGCTGTGCTCCCGCCGAATCTCCCAACATGAAAAACCGATTCATATCCAGGCCAAACACCCGCGCATGATCATCAATATATTTTACGAGATATGCTACATCCTCTATGGCAGACGGATATTTATTCTGCGGTGCCAGACGATAATTAAAATTCACAACTACGAATCCGCTTTGTGCCAAATGACAGCAATAATGGCTATACAGTTTCTTATCTCCATAAAACCAGCCACCACCATGCACACTGACAATCACCGGATATGCTTTATCCGAGTCTCCCATATAAGATGCCGGCACACAAAGATCAAACAGACTGTTCGATACATAACTGTCTGAATCAATGTCCGACGCATCCCCGGATGATGCATACAGCATCTCCCTTTTCTTATCCATCTTCCAGCTATCCAAAATCGCAGCAAACTGCTCTGCATCCAATCTTTTCTTATAATCTAAATTCTTAATCTGTACAACATTTTCCGGATATTCCAGATCTTTGTCGCGCAATCCATCATTCACCATCCACGCATGGCGCATATTCACCCATGGCGGAAGTTCTTTGTTCTCCGCTCCTCGCTTCGTAATCTCTGTAACATTTATCATAACCGATCTCCTCCTCATAATCGTCCCTCTGTCTTATGTTGTCCTCTTTTTTCTCTTATTCTCATACATAGACTGATCCGCCATATTAAGATAATCCTGCAGGCTTTTCTGCTTATCCGGCGTATCTATGAAAAACGCCCCTGGTAACATAAAACCCCGGGGCGCATTCAATAAATCGTCAGTTATAAATTAGTTACAGCGTTCATAACGAACCGTAATCGCTTTTATCTCCTTGGCTAAAGTCTTATTTAACTCTTTGCTGTCTACCCGCCATCTCCAATTGCTGCCAACCGAAGAAGGTGTATTCATTCTCGACTTGTTGTCTAAGCCAAGGTAATCCTGAATTGGAACAATACAGATTTTCGCATTACTTCGCATGATTACGCCAATGAGCGGAATATACATTTTATCTGCCGGTGTATAGTAATCACACAGATAATCTCTTGCTTTTTTCCTGCCTTCGTCATCGACCTCCTGCCACCAGCCGACCAGTGTCTCATTGTCATGCGTGCCTGTATACGCTACACAATTCTCAATATAATTATGAGGTAAATACTCCCTCGCCGAACCCGTATCTCTTGTGTCAAATGCGAATTCCAACACTTTCGTCCCCATGAACCCGCTATCCGCAACAAGCTTACGGACGGTATCCGTTATATAGCCAAGATCCTCCGCAATCACGGATTTTCTGCCAATCTTCTTTTCGATTGTATGGAACAAATCCATGCCCGGACCTTTTTTCCAACTGCCATTTACCGCGGTCTTATCCCCATATGGGATGGAATAATATTCATCGAAACCACGGAAATGATCAATACGTACAACATCATATAACTCGAAGCAGAATGAAAGCCGTTCGATCCACCATGCATACTCTGTCTTTTTGTGGTAATCCCAATCGTAAAGTGGATTCCCCCACAACTGCCCATCCGCTGAAAATCCGTCCGGTGGACATCCCGCAACAGCCTTTGGTGTGCATTGTTCATCTAACTGGAACAATTCCGGATGCGACCATGCATCTGCACTATCTAATGATACATAAATCGGAATATCTCCGATAATTTTAATTCCTTTTTTGTTGGCGTAAGCTCTGAGCTTATACCACTGGTTGAAAAACTGGAACTGCATAAATAACTGAAAATCAATTTCATCTGCCAGCTTCTCTTTATATTCACGTAAACCTTCTTCTGTACGACTATGAATTGCCTCCGGCCACTCAGTCCAGTTCATTCCACCAAAATGATTTTTCACTGCCATATATAAGCAATAGTCATACACCCACGCTTCATTCTTATCTAAGAACGCCTTATACTCTGTACTGTTCTTATGCCCGCTTCTCTCACAAGCCTTGCGGAGCAATACATACCGTCCATTATATTGTTTTTCATAATCAACAGACTGTTCGTCTGTTCCAAAGTCAACACTATCACATTCTTCTCTCGTCAATAAACCTTCGCTAATTAAAGTTTCCAGATCTATGAAGTACGGATTCCCGGCAAATGTGGAAAACGACTGGTATGGAGAATCTCCATATCCGGTAGGTCCCAAAGGTAAAATCTGCCAGAACGTCTGACCTGCTTCCACTAACCAATCTACAAATTTATATGCTTCTTTGGAAAAGCAGCCAATTCCATACTTTGATGGCAGACTGGAAATCGCGAACAATATTCCTGCTGTTTTATCCATATATGTCCTCCATATACGTCAAGGCATAACAATTATACTCTGCGTACGCTTTCGCCCTCGATCAGATTGTGTGGGGCATAATCATGTTCACACCCCAGTGTATAATGTATGTGCTTCATCAAAAGCTCCACACTCCGCTTCGCAATACTGTTTATGTCCTGACCCATTGATGTAATTCTCGGTGTGTAAAATCTCGATATGACTGTACCATCAAAGCCTACCACCGATATATCATCCGGTACTTTTTTCCCGGCATCTTCAATTGCCCGAATTGCGCCAACCGCAATTGTATCTGACAGCCCAACAATCGCTGTCACATGTATGTTCTTTTCAAGTAACCTTTTTGTTGTCTCATAACCTGCCTCATACGAATACCGGCAAGCCATATAATTCTTATCCGGATCAAACTCCAGACCACTTTTTTCAAAGCCTTTTTTACACCCAAGATAACGCGAGAAACTGATCTGTTTATCTGAAATCTCGCCCCCCATTACGACAATATCTTTGTGTCCGTAGCCTGTTAAATACTGCACGAGCTCCATGGTTGCAGCCTCATCATCGACACATACGGAAGAAACATTGTCGAACGCTAACTCCTTTGCACTCGTAGTTGCAACAACACAGGGGATTTCAAGTTCATTCATACGTTCATCAAAAAGAGCTAAATTCGCACCGAGAAAAATAATCGCTTTTGAGGTTTTGTCACGAACGAATTTTAATGCCTCTGCAACCTCGTCCCCATCTTCATCGATAATCTGGCAGGATACAACCTCGTCCAGCTCTGACAGCAAAAGAGTAATCCGGTCAAGAATCTCCATGAAGAAACTATTGTGCCGGCCTTTCATGATAATTGTAACTGTATTTCCTCCACATCGTTTCAGCTTTCTGGCATTTCCGTTTGGTTCAAAATTGCTCTCTTCGATAATTTTCAATATCTTTTCGCGCGCTTTCTCACTTACACCCGGTTGTTTGTTTATTACTCTGGATACGGTGCCAATACCGTATCCAGATAATTTTGCTATATCTTTGATCGTCATATAATCGCTCCCGTAAAATTGTGATTATATATTAACCCTTAACAGCGCCAGCCGCAACCCCTTTGACAATATATTTCTGAGCGCATAAGTAGAATACAACAACCGGAATGATTGCCATGATCAAGCATGCCATAATCGCACCCATATCAACACGTCCGTAGCTTCCCTTCATGTACTGGATGACAATGGAAATTGTCTTGAATTCCTTAATATCAAGTACAAGGTATGGAAGAAGGAAGTCATTCCAGATCCACATTGCTTCAAGAATACCTACAGAAATGAATGTAGGCTTCATCATAGGAACTACTACACAGAAGAATGTCCGGAGTGGTGAGCAGCCATCAATCATTGCAGCTTCTTCCACTTCTACCGGAATTGATTTTACAAATCCGGTGAACATGAATACCGCAAGTCCGGCACCAAAACCGAGATATACAATCACGATTCCCCAAGGTGTATTCAGATGGAGGGAGTCTGCCGTTCCGGAAAGTGTAAACATAACCATCTGAAACGGTATAACCATAGAAAACACACATAAGAGGTAAATCATTTTTGTAAAAACATTCTTAACCCGGGTTATAAACCAGGCTGTCATGGAACAGCAGATCAGGATAACCGCAACTGAAAATACTGTAATAAATAACGTCCAGCCTACCGCTTTCAGGAAATCATACTGGGTAATTGCTGTCTTATAGTTTTCAAGTCCAACATAGCTTTCCTCTGTAGGCAGCTTAAATGTCTCAAGGTTGATGAACGTCTTCGACTTCATCGAGTTAATCAATACGATAAAGATTGGAGCAACAAATACAATTGAAACGAGTGTAAAAAATAATGTTGCAAGTATTCCCATCACTTTCTTTTTCATTACTGCTGCACCTCCTTATCTCTTGTCAACTTTAACTGTAACAATCCAATCGCTACTACAATTATGAAGAACACAACTGCCTTCGCCTGTCCAACCCCTTCAGCTCCTACTCTGCCATAGAATGTGCTATAAATATTCAGGGCAAGCATTTCTGTCTTATGAAGTGGCTCACCACCTGTAAGAGCAAGGTTCTGATCGAATAACTTGAATGAATTCGTAATCGTCAGGAATGTACAAATTGTAATCGATGGCATCATGTTAGGAATTGTAATTTTAAACAATCTCTGCATTCTGGTAGCTCCGTCGATCATAGCCGCTTCCTGAATATCTCCGGGGATTGCCTGAAGTCCCGCGATGTATACGATCATCATGTAACCAATCTGCTGCCATCCTACAAGAATAACCAGTCCCCAGAAACCTAATGTTTCATTTAACTTCAGGGCTGTATCAAACTTCACGAAAATACCATCAAAAATCAGCTGCCATACATAACCTAATACAATACCTCCGATCAGGTTTGGCATAAAAAACACTGTACGGAAAATATTCTTTCCTTTGATATTCTGTGTCAACGCCAGTGCGACTAAAAATGCAAGTACATTGATCAACACAAGTGAAACGATTGCAAATAACGTAGTGAATTTAAATGATCCAAGGAAATTTGAATCTTTAAATGCGTCTATATAGTTTTGTATTCCGACAAATTTTGCATCCTTGATTGTTGTAAAATTACAGAAAGACAAGTAAATACCTTCAATAAAAGGAATAATAAATCCTATCAAAAATGCAGCCATAGTCGGTACCAAAAATATTGGCCAATATTTTTTTACTGCCTTTTCCATCCTATACCTCCTATGCCCTCGAACAACTACCTTCTAAAAAAGGGAGGAAATATATCCTCCCTTTTTAATTACAGGTTGTTTTATCAGGCTTCCTGATCCTAGTTTCCTGCTGCCTGACTCTCTGTAGCCCAGCCTTCAACGAATGCTTTCTTTACAAGATCCCAATTCGCATCTGTCTGATCGGAAGCGTATACAGTAAGAGCTGATCCTACTTCGTTCTTCCATGTCTCAGAAGGCATTGTTGTGAAGTTCCAGCTTACAGGTGTCTTGCCATCTGCAACATACTGGCTTGCGATATTCACAAGAAGGTTATCTGACTCAAGGTTCTTCTTGAATGGAGTAACAAATCCCATTCCGTCTGCTCCGGATGGCATTGCACCCTGTGAACCACAGATTGCCTTAAGTGCTGTATCGTCTGTAGCCAGCCATGCCATGAAATCTTCTGTTGCCTTGATGTCTGCTTCGGAAGCCTTAGCATTTACACACCAGTAGTTCTCTGTACCTGTACAAAGTCCCTGATTTTCTTCTCCGTCTACACCGATATAAATCGGAAGCATTCCGAGATTCTCATCTCCGACTGAGCTTATATCTGAGTATGCCCATGTACCATTCTGGTAAAATACTGCTTTTTCTGCTACGAACTCAGCAACTGCATCATCACCGGTCTTAACACTGAGCTGCTTAGGATCTGTAGTTGAGTTATTAATGTACAGATCCCAGATCTGACGGTAGTTATCCAGGTATGTGCCCTTGATTGCCTTTGTGTTGTTGATTCCGTCTGCCTGATACTCATAGTATACAGGAAGGTTAGCAAGGTGCGTCTTATATCTCCAGTCTGATGAACCATCCATACCTGCGGATGTAAATGCATCAAATCCAAGCTCATCACGTCTTGCTGTAATATCTTCTGCTACATTCTTCAGATCTGCAAAGTTCTTGATGTCATCCATGGAGTAACCTGCCTCAGCAAGAAGCTTCTTATTGCAGATGATACCATAGGACTCAATAACATATCCGATACCAGCTACCTTATCGCCATCCTTCAAAGCGAAATCCTCTGAAGTGAGCTGCTTGTAAACTTCTGTGTCAGACAAATCTGCACAGTAATCTTTCCATGATGCTAAGCCGACCGGACCATTTACCTGGAACAATGTAGGGCATTCTGATTTACCCATCTCACTCTTAAGAGTTGTCTCATACTGACCGGATGCAGCTGTAACAACGGTTACCTTTACGCCTGTCTCCTCTTCGTAGATCTTGGCAAGCTCCTGCCACTGAGCATCTGCTTCCGGCTTAAAATTCAAGTAATATACCGAACCCTTATCAGCCGATGCATTCTTTCCTCCTGAAGTTCCCTTTCCTCCACAACCTGCAAACAGTGACATCATCATTGTTGCAGCTAATCCTAAAACTGCTAATTTCTTCTTCATGCTTTTTCCTCCTCTAATCATTTGATTTGTTTTGTTAATAGTTACGTATACGTCCTTTGGAAACGTTTGTTGTATCGTTTTTGGTAACGTTTCCATCTCATGAGTCAATGATACAACATTTGTAACCTTTTTGCAATCAAAAAAGTCATTTTTTTGTTTATTTAGTCAAATTATACAGTGTTTTTAAATTTTTTTTGTTACTTATTACTAATTTCTGCGTGCATTGCTGGCAATGGATCCTATTTTATTATTTTCCAAATATCGTTATTATATTCAGCAATTGTACGATCGGATGAGAAAAATCCTGCTTTCGCAATATTCACCATCATCTTCTGCGCCCACGCTTTACGATTCTCAAATTCCTTATAGGCACGTTCCTTGGCGTCAACATAAGAATCGAAATCAATAAATGTCATGAACCAGTCTTTGTTGAGAAGCTCATTATACAAACGATGCAGCATTTCTGCATTTCCAAGTGCCATCACCGCGTCACTGATAATAAAATCAACAGCTTCCTTCAATACCGGATTGTTCTCGTAATATGTTCTTGAGACATAGTCAGCCTTCGCATAATGATCAATCACCGCATCACTTGACTCTCCAAAGATATAGATATTGTCGTCACCAACAAGTTGATGGATTTCAACATTCGCACCATCCTCTGTTCCGAGAGTAACCGCACCGTTCAACATGAACTTCATATTTCCGGTTCCGCTTGCTTCTTTTGATGCAAGAGAGATCTGTTCCGAAATATCACAGGCAGGAATTAATTTCTCTGCAAGCGTAACATTGTAGTTTTCTACCATAACAACATTTAAATACGGGCTCACTTCCGGATCGTTGTTGATCAATTCCTGAAGGCACAGGATCAAATGAATAATATCCTTTGCAATCGTGTATGCAGGTGCAGCCTTTGCTCCAAATATAACCGTAACCGGTGTAGTCGGCAGCTTGCCCGCTTTGATCTCCAGATACTTATGAATAACATAAAGTACATTTAACTGCTGACGTTTGTACTCATGCAGACGCTTTACCTGGATATCAAAAATCGAGTTTTCGTTTAATTCAATTCCCTGTGTTTCCTTGAAATATTCTTTGGCGTGAAGCTTGTTCTGATGCTTAATTTCAAGGAGCTTTTCAAGCTTGTCATCATCGTTTACAAATGCAAGCAATTTCTCTAATTCCATTGCATCTTTCTTGTATCCGTCCCCAATCCACTCCGTGATCGTATCGGATAACAGTTCATTACAATAGAGAAGCCAGCGGCGGAATGTAATGCCGTTTGTCTTGTTGTTGAATTTCTCCGGATAGATTTTGTAAAAATTATTAAGCTCCGAATTCTTCAAAATCTCCGTATGAAGATACGCAACGCCATTTACACTAAATCCATAATGAATATCGATGTGTGCCATGTGAACGAGATCATTCCGGTCGATAATTGCCACACTCTCATCACTAAACCGTCTTCTTACCTTATCATCCAGAATCTCAATAATCGGGACAAGCTGCGGAACAACCTCTGCCAGATAATGTCTAGGCCATTTCTCAAGCGCCTCAGCCAAAATTGTATGGTTTGTATATGCGCAGGTCTTACTTACAACATAAATTGCTGCATCCATGTTCATCCCTTCCGCTACAAGCAGGCGAATCAACTCAGGTATGATCATGGTTGGATGTGTGTCGTTGATCTGGATTACTGCATAGTCGAACAAATCATAAAGGTTACTTCCCTTCGCCTTACACTCATCAATAATGAGTCTTGCGGCATTGCTTACCATGAAATACTGCTGGTAGATACGAAGCTTTCTTCCATCTTCGTCACTGTCATCCGGATATAAGAACAATGTCAGGTTTTTCTCTATGTCTGTTTTATCAAACTGATGATTCGCATCTACGATGGACTCATCCACCGTTTCTACATCGAACAGGCATAATTTGTTGGTACGATTATTGTAACCTGTTACATCAATCTCATACAATCTCGACTGCACCGTGCATTTTCCAAATGTTACCGGGTATGTCACATCAGTTTTTCTAAGCCAGCTTTGATCCTTGATCCATGGATTTATCTGTTCTTTCTGCATTCTGTCTTCGAACACCTGCTTAAACAAGCCAAGGTGATAATTCAATCCAATACCCGCACCCGATAATCCAAGTGTTGCGATTGAATCAAGGAAACATGCAGCAAGTCGCCCCAGACCGCCGTTTCCAAGAGATGGCTCTACCTCAATCTCCTCAATCTCCGCAAGTGTCTTTCCGCTTTCGGCAAGCACTTTTTTGACGTCCTCATAGACTCCAAGATTGATCATGTTATTCGAGAGCAGCTTTCCAATCAGAAATTCTGCCGATACATAATAAATCTTCTTTTTCGTTTCTTCCATGCGGCGGTCATCTGCTAACTGCTTTGTCAGGTTGAGCAATGCATAATATACTTCTTCATTGCTGCTTTGTGCGATTTCTTTTCCAAGCAGTTTTTCAAGTTCCTGTTTTACCTTCATCGTATACCCCTTTCGTTTTCACTTGAGCTTTTGTACGCTCTTTTATAGTAATACAATATCACGAATTGGAAACGTTTCTCTTGCAAAATAGTATCATAATATGATACTATTCTATCAATCAGGAGGGTATTTGCCATGAAAGAGATTATAAATCCGGACTCTGTGTCTAATATCGAATTAAACGAAAACAAGATTCACTTTGAAAATGAATATCAATATAACACCTATATATGTTCGATTCCGATGGATTTTGCAAGTGTACCGGTTCATTGGCATGACGAGTTCGAAATGATCGTGATCAAGAAGGGACGCGGATACGTTACCCTCAATTTTCAGAGATATAAGGTTTCGTCCGGGGATATCGTCATCGTTCTTCCCGGAATGCTTCATTCCATTGAAGGTAAACAGAATTCGACTATGGAATATGAAAATATACTTTTTTCAAAGCACTTTCTTGCCTTTGGTGCAGATGACGTGACGCAGCAAAAATTTATCGATCCTTTTTTTAACGGAGATATCCAGATTCGTCATTATCTGACACCCGGGCACACGTTATACAAGGAAATCAGTACTATTATTGATTTATTAGATGAAAAAAGCGATGAAAGAGACTATGCGTATCAGCTTTTTATCAAGGGTGGGCTTATCCAGATTATATACCTGCTGATTACGCACCCGCCAAAAGTAAACGAGACTGCGCAAAGTGATAAGCATGAAGAGAAATTGAAAAGTATCATCCGGTATATCTCCACACATTATTATGAAGATATATCCATCGAAGAAATTGCAAATTTCTGCCACTATAGTCCATCACATTTTATGAAATTTTTTAAGATTCATACCGGAATGAGCTTTATCTCATATGTGAATGACTTCCGTGTCACAGAAGCACGTGCAATGCTCACATCCACCAATGATTCGATTCTTGAAATCTCACAGAAATGCGGATTTTCAAATCTGTCGAATTTCAACCGGATGTTCAAAAGAAAATATGGTATAACACCAAGGCAGGTACGCAGCTGAGTCTGCGACGTACTCATTCGTATTCGTGTACCACGCGTCGCCATTTGGCTTTACTACACATGGATAAGAGTAGAAGGCAGCATTACAGAAGATACACGCCGTGAAGCCCGTGTTGCAATGACGGAAGGCAATACGGCTTCTTTGAGTTCTATGTATACAGTTGATGACAACCTTATGGCTGTATTCGCATTTGATAATGGAGTTGCTACTATTTACTCATTTACAGACGAACCGAAAGAAATAAAATTCTAATTGAATATAATGGGGACATTACAAAAGGACCTCTTTCTATTACCTTGCCGACATTGCTATGTTGTGGGTGCAGAAAATGAATGAAATTCAGTCCAGAGTTAGAGAAATCATTTACAACGAGATTATCTACGCATAGTAAGAATTAGGGCGGTAAGCCAGCTTTTAGCTTACTGCCCTTGTTTTGCTATTTAAAATATTTTGAAATAGCCATTGAAAAACGAATGCTAAACTGATATAACCTATTTAAAGATTATTTGAAATAGATTAGAGCGTGGAAGATTGGCTATAAATGAAGTGTTAGCTGCTTTAGCAGACGATACTCGTCGAAAAATTCTGCTAAATTTACAGGAAGGAAAAATAAGCTCAGGCGATTTAGCTATCGCATTGGATATGACACCACAGGCATTATCCTATCATTTATCAAAGCTAAAAAGGCAGACTTGATTTACGAAACTCGATATAAAAATTTTATTTACTATGAATTAAATTTATCTATCCTTGATGAAACAATTATATGGATAAGTAAATTACGTGGAGGTCAACAATGAAAAAGAAAAAAATCATTTTTTATAGTCTTATGTTTTTGCCATTGATAGTTGTTTTGATTGCCTTACCGTTCTTACCAGAGCGAATTCCAGCTCATTATGATTTGAATAATCAAGTAACACGTTGGGGCAGTAAATACGAAACATTAATTTTCCCTGTGATCACAGTTTTATTTGGCTACTTTATGCTTGGTATGGCTAAATTCCCTTCAAAACAAGAAGAAAATGGGAGTAACAACGAAAATGTATGTATTGTGGCAGGAATTGTATCTCTTACACTTTTTAACGCTATGACAGGTTATTTCTTGTATGCTGATTTCAATTCGATTGAAAATCTTTCTTCAATTGCACTTGATATTAATCAATTTTTATTTGGACTGCCTGGTGTTGCAATGATTATATTAGGCAATATTATGCCAAAACTACGAATGAACTCAATCGCAGGACTGAGAACAGTATGGAGTATGAAAAATGAAACAACGTGGAAAAAAAGCCAACGCTTTGGCGGTATTTCATTTATTGTAGGCGGGGTTATTATAATCATAGTATGCTTTTTAACGAAAGGCTTTTCTTGTTTCTGGTGGACAATGGGCATCGTAGCAATTCTTTTGATTATTGACACCTACTATACCTACACATTATCCAAAAAATATTGATATAGTAATACGTGTTTATTGAAAACTTTTATATGCATTTATCAAACACTGTAGTGCTATACTAATGTTACAACATTAGTATAGCACTACAACTGAATACATAAGGTAAGAACATTAAAATGCCGATTTTTCTTGAAAATACAAGGGTTTCGGAGGATTAAATAGATAGTCGAGTAGACTAAGACCTCTCAATCTTAGCCCCTCACAGATCCGTACGTGCGG
>OGMR01000805.1_pt1 | contig 13102 bp, 11 predicted proteins | sample 1573251 | NCBI WGS metagenome assembly OGMR01 (sample SAMEA2581979, study PRJEB24529) | metagenome | biome: Human gut stool | place: China | collected 2011
TCTTTCCCTACACGACGCTCTTCCGATCTTCCGGCTCGACCAGTTCGGCATCCGGAAACAGCGTTAAGAGCGCGCGGGCCGCACCCAGAAACAGCGTTGAGAGCGCGTTGGCCGCGTCCGGCTGCACGTCGAGAAACGTGGACCCGTCGTGCGGCGCGGCGATGGCCACCAGCGCGTGCACCCAGCCGGTCTTGCCGCCGGTGAACAGCGGCGAGGGCGTCTCGCCCGCGGCCTCGGCCGCCTGCACTTCCTCCGGGCAGCCGTGCGCGAGCAGCTGCATGAGCAGCCGCGCCGTTGCGCCGCCGAAGCTGTGGCCCACGAGGTCGATGGGCTTGTCCGCGCCCCAATCGGGCACGAGCGGGGCCGGATACGCCGTACCGAAGCGCGCGTGGCCGAAACGCCGCGCGTGTGCGATGCCGTAGTCGGCGGTGCCGCCGGTGAGCTCGGCGTAGAGCTCGCACGCGCGGTCCCACGCGCTCGAGATGATGCCCACCGAGGCGGCGCGGCAGTCATACCCGCAGGCGTTGAGATAACCCAGCACGTCGCCCGCCGCGAGCCCCCAGTAGGGCACCGCGCGGTAGAGCGCGTCGCGCGCGCCCCAGCCCAGCAGACCGTGCACGAACACGGCCGGGTACGGTGTGCGGCCGCCGGATGCTGCGTCCGGCAGCAGGCACGCGCCCACTTCCAGCGTCTGCTGCAGCAGCTGCTGCGGTGTCTTCATGGCGCGCCTCCTTCGAAAGCAAATATACTCAAATATACTATTGTTTAATATAGCACACCTGCCCGGGAGCGTCAATGCCGCTGCACGGCGGCGCAAAATGACGGAAATGCACAGGCACGCCCCAAAAGAATTGTGCACAAATGCCAAAAGTAAAAAAATTCTGAAAACGGGGTTGACTTCATCGGCTAAAAGCGCTAAAGTATGAACATCTTCACTACAGGAGGCCGCAAACATGCGTCTGGTCCGATTTGCAAGCGCATATTCCTACTATTACTTTATTGAGGGTAATAGTCGTTTGTGCTGCAAACATACCAGAACCATCTGAGACTTCCCGATCCGGTTTTGACAAGGCTGCACAGACGACTGTGTGGCTTTTTTCTTTGCCGGAACTTACATTTAGGAGGAGAAAACACATGAACATCAAGAAAATTAACGCGCTGCTCTGCGCCGTGGTCATGGTCCTCTCTCTGGCTGCCTGCGGCAGCAACGGCGACAAGGCCAGCGGCAGCAAGCACTACACCGTCGGCATCTGCCAGCTTGTGCAGCACGACGCGCTCGACGCGGCCACCAAGGGCTTCCGCGACGCGATCACCGACGCGCTCGGCGCCGACAACGTCACCTTCGACGAGCAGAACGCCGCCGGTGACAGCGCCACCTGCGCCACCATCTGCAACGGCTTCGTGTCCAGCGGCGTGGATCTGATCCTTGCCAACGCGACCGGCGCGCTGCAGGCTGCGGCCGCCGCCACGAAGGACATCCCGATCCTCGGCACGGCCGTCACGGAGTACGGCGTCGCGCTCGGCATCGGCAACTTCTCCGGCACGGTCGGCGGCAACATCTCCGGCACGTCCGACCTCGCGCCGCTCGATCAGCAGGCGGCCATGATCACGGAGCTGTTCCCGGATGCCAAGAACGTCGGCATCATCTACTGCTCCGGCGAGCCGAACTCCGTCTACCAGGCGGACGTCGTCAAGGCCGCGCTTGAAAAGGCCGGCTGCACCGTCACCATCTACACCTTCGCCGATACGAACGACGTCGTCTCCGTCACCGGCACGGCGAGCGACGCCAACGACGTCCTCTACGTCCCGACCGACAACACCGCCGCCTCCTGCGCCGAGGCCATCAAGGGCGCTGCCACGAAGCCCATCGTCGCCGGCGAGGAGGGCATCTGCAAGGGCTGCGGCGTTGCGACGCTGTCCATCGACTACTACGAGCTCGGCCGCACCACCGGCGAGATGGCCGTGAAGATCCTCAAGGGCGAGGCCGACATCTCCACCATGGCCATCGAGTACTACCCGAACCCGGTCAAGAAGTACAATCCCGAGATGGCGACTGCCTACAACCTCACCATCCCGAGCGACTACGCGGCCATCGGCTGATCATTCGAACAAATTCCCGGCTCCCTGCCGCAGTTTCTGCGGCAGGGATACTCCACAATATGAGGTAATTTTATGAATTCACTGGTTCTTGCGTCCCTGAGCCTGCCGAATCTGGTTTCGCGTCTGCCCGGCGGCGTTGCCCAGGGCATCATCTGGGGCATCATGGCTCTGGGTGTGTACATCACGTTCCGCCTGCTCGACGTCGCCGATCTGACGGTCGACGGGTCGTTCACCACCGGCGGTGCCGTGACGGTCATGCTCATCATCGCCGGTTGGCCGGCGTGGGCGGCGCTGCTCGCCGCCGTGGTCGCGGGTCTGCTCGCGGGCCTTGTGACCGGCCTGCTGCACACGAAGCTTGGCATCCCGGCCATCCTTGCCGGCATCCTGACGCAGTTCGCGCTCTATTCGATCAACCTGCGCATCATGAGCATGAAGGCCAACACTCCGGTCAACCCGGATAAGTACAGCCTGTTTCTGACGCTGCGCAGCGTGCCCGGCGCGATCTGGAAGGGCCTGCTGCTCGCAGCCGTACTCATCGCGCTCCTCTACTGGTACTTCGGCACCGAGCAGGGCAGCGCCATCCGCGCCACGGGCGCCAACCCGTCGATGAGCCGCGCGCAGGGCATCAACATCAATGCCATGAAGGTGCTCGGCCTGTCGCTCTCCAACGGCATGGTCGCGCTCTCCGGCGGCCTGATGGCGCAGTACCAGGGCTTTGCCGACATCAACATGGGCCGCGGCGCGATCGTCATCGGCCTCGCCGCCGTCATCATCGGCGAGGTGCTGTGCGATGCCATTTTCCGCAAGGGCTGCAACTTCTCCGTGCGCCTGAGCTTTGTTATCCTCGGCGGCATCGTGTACTATCTCGTCATGGTGCTCATCCTGTGGCTCAAGCTCGACCCGAATGATCTCAAGCTCTTCACCGCGGTCATCGTGGCTGCGTTCCTGGCCGTGCCGTATCTCAAGGGGCAGGCCAAGAGCTCGTTCCACCGCCTGAAGAAGGGAGGCAAGTGATATGCTGACACTAGACCATATCTCCAAGACCTTCAACCCCGGTACCATCAATGAAAAACGGGCGCTCGACGGCCTGACGCTGCACCTGAATCCGGGCGATTTCGTGACGGTCATCGGCGGCAACGGCGCCGGAAAATCCACCATGCTCAACGCCGTAGCGGGCGTCTGGCCGGTGGATGACGGGCGCATCATCCTCGACGGTGTGGACGTGACGGCGATGCCGGAGTACCGCCGCGCGCAGTACATCGGCCGCGTGTTCCAAGATCCCATGATGGGCACGGCCGCGAATATGCAGATCGAGGAGAACCTCGCCCTCGCCGCGCGCCGTGGCAAAAAGCGCACCCTGCGCTGGGGCGTCACGAAGGCGGAGCGCGAGGAATACCACGAGAAGCTCAAGAGCTTCGGCCTCGGCCTGGAGGACCGCATGACGGCGAAGGTCGGCCTGCTCTCCGGCGGCCAGCGCCAGGCGCTGACGCTGCTCATGGCCTCCCTGCAAAAGCCGAAGCTGCTCCTGCTTGACGAGCACACCGCGGCGCTTGATCCCGCGACGGCGGCCAAGGTGCTCGAGCTGTCCGACCGCATCGTGCGCGAGAACCAGCTCACCGCCATGATGATCACCCACAACATGAAAGACGCCATCGTTCACGGCAACCGCCTGATCATGATGAACGAGGGCCACATCATCCTCGACATTGGCGGCGAGGAGAAAAAGAAGCTCACGAAGCAGGACCTGCTCGAAAAGTTCGCCGAGGTGGCGGGCACGCAGGTCGAGTCCGATGAAGTGCTCCTGAGCTGACACGCAGACATCCCGGCCCATCGGATATTGAGAAAAGAGAAGCATCTCCGGCGCTGAAACACACAGCGCCGGAGACTTTGCTTTTTCCGGCACTTTTTGCCGTGCATTTTTGCCCGTGCAGCACCACCCACGAAAACCACCAAATAACGGGCAGAAAGTTTGTGCAGTTTTTTTGTCGGAAAGTGCACACAAATGCCGAAATTTATGCTACCCTTTTCATGCGAAATTTTTTGTTTTTGCAGGTTTGTCGAGGGTTCAGGAGGATAGGGTCCGTGGTTTTCAGCAGCCTGTCGTTTTTGTTTTGCTTCTTTCCAGCGTTTCTGCTGGTGTATTATCTGACACCGTCGCGCCCGGCCGGCGCGCGCAATGCCGTGCTGCTGGTTGGGAGCTGTGTGTTTTATGTCATCGGGCTGGACGGTCAGTGGGCGTACTTTGCGCTGCTGGCCGCATCTGTGCTGGTCAACTACGGGCTGGGGCTTGCCATCACGCGCGACAAGCCGCGCGCAAAGCTGTGGCTCATCGTGGGCCTGTGCTACAATTTCCTGTGGCTGTTCCTATTTAAATATCTCAATTTCCTGCTCACCGGCGTCAACGGTGTGCTCGGCTGGGTGTCCGGCGGCAAGGCGGCGGTGCCGCTGCTGGGCTGGGCGCTGCCGGTCGGCATCAGCTTTTATACGTTTTCCGCCGGCGGCTATCTCATCGACGTTTACCGCGGCACGGTCGCGCCGGAGCGCTCACTGCTTACGTTCGGTACGTACCTGACCATGTTCCCGAAGCTCGTTTCCGGCCCGATCGCGAGCTATGCGCAGCTGCAGCCGGAGTTCGGCGCACGCGATGTGTCGCTGCGGCAGGCGGTTGACGGATTGAAGCTGTTTGTGTTCGGCATGGCGCTCAAGATCCTGCTCGCCAACCAGCTCGGCGGCCTCTGGAGCGATGTGACCACGATCGGCTTTGAGAGCCTCTCGACGCCGTTGGCGTGGATGGCCGCGTTCGCGTATTCATTCCAGCTCTATTTTGACTTCTGGGGCTACTCGCTCATGGCCATCGGCATCGGCCGGATGCTTGGCTTCCACCTGCCGGAGAACTTCCGCTGCCCGTACCTCGCGCTGAGCATGACGGAGTTCTGGCGCCGCTGGCACATCACGCTGGGCACGTGGTTTCGCGATTATCTGTATTTCCCGCTCGGCGGCAGTCGCTGCAGCCGCGGGCGCATGATTTTTAACCTGCTGGTTGTCTGGGTCGCGACCGGGCTCTGGCACGGCGCGCATCTGAACTTCCTGCTCTGGGGCCTCGGCCTGTTCGTGATCCTGGTCGTGGAAAAGCTCTGGCTCAAGAAATACCTCGACCGCTGGCCGGTGCTCGGGCATCTGTATATGCTCGTGCTCATCCCGCTGTCGTGGGCGGTGTTTTCCGTGTCGGATCTGGGGCAGCTCGGCGCATATTTCGGCCGCCTGCTGCCGCTGTTTTCGCACGCGGCGGCCTACCCGCTCGATTTTCTCAAGTACGGCAAGACCTACGGGGTGTTCCTCGTGCTTGGTCTGCTGTGCTCGACGTCGCTGCCGGCGTATGTGTACCGCCGGCTCAAAGGCACCTGGGCCGGGGCGGTCATTCTGGCCGTGCTGTTCTGGCTGTGCCTGTTTTGCCTGAGTAAGGGCATGAACGACCCCTTTATGTATTTCCGATTCTAAGGAGCGCTGACGTATGAAACGCATCAAACCGCAATATTTTCTCATTCTGCTGCTGGTGGCCGCCATCGCGGCGGCGCCGTTTCTCATCCGCGGCCTGATCGACCGCAGCAGTGTCGGCAAGCAGCCGGCCGCGGCCGTCACGGCGGCGCCGGAGGAGACCGCCGAGCCGACGCCCACGCCGGAGCCGACGCCGCTGCAGTTCACGACCGTGGATGCCTCGTATTTTGACGACGCGCTCTTTATCGGCGACTCGCGCACCGTCGGCATCGCCGAATACGGGAGCCTGAAAAACGCGACGTATTTTGCCGACGTCGGCCTGAATGTCTATGTTGCGCAGACGAAGGCCATCGCCGTGAAAAATGTCGGCACCGTCACGCTGCCGCAGTTGCTGAGCCAGAAGACGTTCGGCAAGGTCTACATCATGCTCGGCATCAACGAGCTCGGCAATGACCTCGATGACATCACGGCCAAGTTCTCCTCGCTCATCGACACCGTGCGCGCCGCGCAGCCGGACGCCATCATCTTCGTCGAGGCGAACCTGCACGTTGGCCCCTCGCGCTCGAGCACGGACGCAACGTTCAATAACCCCCGCATTGACAAGCTCAACGAAAAGCTCGCCGCCCTCGCCGACGGCAAGACGATCTTCTACATCGACATCAACGAGCTCTTCGACGACGAAAACGGCAATCTGCGTGCCGATGCCAGCGGCGACAGCACCCATGTCTATGCCAAGTATGACCTTGACTGGTGCGACTGGCTGTGCACGAAGGCGATCGTTCGCTGAAAAAATAGGACAAAGGCCAGCCGGAAACCGCTTCCGGCTGGCCTTTGTCGTGATAGATCTGGATACATCACTTATGTTCTCCGTTTTTTCTCCCTCGACGCGGTAGCGCGCATCAGCGCTTGAGGATGTACCACACAAACGCGCCGCAGGTAATGATCATACCGCCGCCAACTGCTGCAAAGATCATGTGACTGCCTCCTTTCCCCCGATGTCCCGGCCGGGGTCCGGACGGGATCTGTGAAGATACTTTATTATAAGGAATCTATGCGCTAAGTTTCCGGAAAACAGCGGCCCAAACGCTGCGCAGCCGTTAAGAAGGCGGAAAAGAATGCGCCTGAGGCTGCAAAGACCGTCGCGTTTGGGCGGACAATGTGCTATGCTGACAGTGGAGCCGAGACGGCTGTCCGGAAAGAGGGGTGCTTATGCAGAAAGCATGGAAGCGCATGCCGCAGTGGTTGCGCGATACGATCATGTTCATTTTCATCATGGGCTGCGCCGTCGGCGTGTGCGAGCTGCTGTCTGCCTGCTATGACGACAACAACCCGTTTGCTACCTCCGTGTTCATTCTGGCGGTGGTGCTCGTCTCGCGCTTTACAACCGGATACTGGCCCGGCATTCTGGCGTCGGCCGTCGGCGTGGTGAGCGTGAACTATCTGTTTACCTACCCGTTTCACGAATTCAACATGTCGATCGATGGCTACCCGCTGACGTTTGCGGTCATGCTGGTCGTGAGCGTTCTCGTGAGCACGCTCACGACGCAGATCAAGCGGCAGGAGCAGCTGCGCTATGAGGCGGAACGGGACCGCATGCGCGTCAATCTCCTGCGCAGCGTGTCGCACGATATCCGCACGCCGCTGACGGCCATCATGGGCCTGAGCGCGACCGTGGAGGAAAACGAGGCGCTCACGGACGAGGGGCATGGCATGGTCGAGGAGATCCACCAAAACGCGCAGTGGCTGCTGCACCTGTCGGAGAACATTCTGTCCGTTACGCGCTTTTGCGATGAAGGCGTCGTGATCGAGAAATCGGACGAGGTCGTCGAGGAGATCGTCGGCAGCGCCATCCGGCGCTTTCGCAAAAACTGCGGCACGGACATCCCCATCGACGTGACTAAGCCGGAGGAGATCCTGCTTGTGCCGATGGACGCCACGCTCATCGAGCAGGTGCTGCTCAACCTGCTGGAGAACGTCGCCAAGCACAGCCCGTCGGCGACGGAGATCTTCATTGAGATCCGCAAAGATACCCGCCGCATCTGGCTGACCGTGGCCGATAACGGCGACGGCATCCCGCCGCAGCTGCTCGGTGTGCTCTTTGACGGCTATCTGCCGCTCGGCGCGGTGGAGGCGTCCGACCGCAGCCGCCATATGGGCATCGGACTGAGCGTCTGCCGCGCGATCGTGCGCGCGCACGGCGGCGAGATTTATGCAAGAAACAAGATCGACGGCGGCGCAGAGTTCCGCTTCTGGCTGCCGGCGGAGGAGGAATCGAACACATGATCCGTGATAAAATCATCATCGTCGAGGATGATCCCGGCATCAGCAAGTACCTGCAGGCGGCGCTGCGCTCGCACGGATATGATATCCTGCTGGCGCCTGACGGTAAGACCGCGCTGGAGATGATCGCCTCGCACTGCCCGGATGTGCTGCTGCTGGATCTCGGCCTGCCGGATATGGACGGCAGCGAGATCATCCGCTCCGTGCGCACCTGGAGCCGGATGCCGATCATCATCATCTCGGCCCGCAGCGCGGAGATCGACAAGGCGGCCGCGCTTGACATGGGCGCAGACGATTACCTGACCAAGCCTTTCGGCACGGTGGAGCTGCTCGCGCGCATCCGCACGGCGCTGCGCCACACGCGCACCGACGGCACGAGCGACGGTCTGGCCATGACGGGCGAGTACCGTGTCGGCGACCTGTGCATCGACTACAACAAGCACCGCGTCTTTCTCGCCGGCGAGGATACGCACCTGACGCCGAACGAGTACAAGATCGTGGCGCTGCTCGGCCGGCACGCCGGGCAGGTGCTCACCTACAAGTCCATGATGAAGGAGCTCTGGGGCCCCGGCGTCGGCGGGGACAACAAGCTTCTGCGTGTGCACATGGCGAACATCCGCCGCAAGATCGAGCCGAACCCGGTCGAGCCGCAGTACATTTTCACCGAGGTTGGCGTCGGCTACCGCATGGCCGACAGCCATTAGTCCATAATAAAAAGCTCCCGGAGCGTGCTCCGGGAGCTTTTTTGCAGTTTGCTGCGGCTCAGTCCGCCGTGATCGTTACGGTGCGGGAGATGGACTTTGCCATGTCGTTGCCGCCGAAGATATAGGCGGTCTGGCGGTAGGTGCCGGCCTCGGTGGGCGCATGCTTGCTGACATAGAGCTTGTGCGCGGCCGTGAAGCCGATGTAGCGGTAGTGCACGCCGTCCTGATTGTCGGCGGCGCTGTCACCGCACATGAGCGTGGCATTGAGGGTATCGGCCTTGAGCGCGCTGGCGGCATAGGTCGTCTCGCTGTTGTTCCAGCTCAGGCTTGCGCCGGAGGTGTGCATCTTCACGACGAGCACGCCGGTGCCGACGCCTGGGTTGTAATTCGGGTTCGAGGCGATGGCCGTCACGAGGTACATGCCCGCGCGGTTCGGCGAACCGAAGGCCACGCGCGTGCTGTCAAACACGCTGGGCAGGCTGTTGAGAGTGTCGACCAGCTTCGTGAACGCAGTGATATCCACGCCGATGAGCTTCAGAAAATCGGCCGCGCCATCCAGCAGTTTTTGATTGTCCTTCAGGAATGCACGCAGTTCGCCGACGGTTGTGCCGTCCTGCAGCGCTTCGGTGAGTGTTTTGCCAAGAATGGGCTTGACGATCGGGTCGAGCACTTTCAGCGCGGTCTCGGATACCATACTCTCCGGGAGCTGCACGTAGACGATGCCGGACAGGCCGCTCGTCACGCCGCTGTAGACCTTGAAGATGGCGAAGGTGTCCTCCGGGTTCGTGGTCACATACTGCTGCGTGGTCAGGGTCTCGCCGGCGGAGATGGCGGCCGCCTGCACCTTGACGCGCACATTGGCTTTGTCGACCGTGAGCGTGCCCTCGGCTGCGTCACAGCCGTGGTAGTCCGCCGTGGTCGGGAAGCTCGCGCGGATCTTCTGGTTTTCACCGGCGCCGATGCTCGGCGCGGTGTAGATGGTGACGCTACCGCCCTCGATCGGGAACCAGAGTTCCGGGGAGAGTTTGTTCGTGCTTGTGTTCGACAGGTAGCCTTTGGTCTTATATTCGATGACCATGCTCTTGGCTGCGGCTTCCTTGCTCACGGTGGTCTGCGACCAGTCGACGAGCTTGTCGAGGATCTGCGTGCGCATGGCGGCGGCGTCCTTCGTGTAGGTGACGGACACGCCCTCCTTGAGCACGATCTTCGCCTGCGTGCGCGCGTCGGTCAGCGTCACGGTGACGATGGCTTCCGTGCCGCTCGTGGTGAGCTTCATTTCATAGGTGCCCGCACTGACGGCAGAGACCTTCGTAGCACCGGCCCAGCCGCCCTTGAGGTCGACCCAATAGGTTTTGATGAGACCTTTGTGCTGCTGCGTCACGGTCACGGACGCGGCGTCCGCATCGGGCAGGACGGCGGCGACGATGGCGGCGCGCAGCGCATCGAAGTCGATGGCGCCATTCGCCGTGTAGGGGATGTTGACCTGATAGGTCTCGCCAGAAGTCTCCGGTGTGTCGGCCGGTTCCTCCGGCGTGTCAGCCGGGGTGGTGTCCGGGGTCTGCGCCGGCGTATCGGCCGGGGTATCAGTGTCCGCATCCGCGGGCTGCGCCAGCTTCGTGAACGTGTAGACCTCCGTCGTGCCCTTCAGGCGCACGGCGTAGTCCTGCGCGGGAGACTGGCTGTCCAGCGCAGGATAGCTCACGCCGAGCACATCCAGCGCGGGGAAGCCCGCCTTGCCCGCCGTGAGCGCGGGGATGATGCCGGCAGTGGTGCCGGTCACGGGCACCCATTTGGTCGCGCCGCCGGACAGCGTGCTGGTCGCTTTGTACTCCCATTCCTGCGTGCCGACATCGCTGTAGTTGCTCAGCAGCGTCTGGCTGAGCAGGTCATTGACGTCCGCGTCGTCGGGGATGTAGGCCGCACCGTCGTGCACGTCCGGCACGACGTCCGCGGCAAAGGCCGGGATCTGGAACGCGGCGAGCTGGCCGAACAGCAGTACGGCCAACAGGACCGCAAGGATCCGTGTTATGTTTTTGTGGGTTGTCATTGCAAAAAACCTCCTGTCTGTGGTCTTTGAGGACAGCCTGTATTATAGGACATATTTCGACAAATTTCAACATTTCTGATAAAAATGTGACATATTATCTTACCTGTATAAAAAATCCTCGCCCGCAAGTGCGCGGACGAGGAAAATGCTTGACATTTCAGGATTATTTGCCCAGCTCGGCGAGCATTTTGCTGCGGATGCCCTCGGTGAGGTCGGTCGTTTTCGTGGCCTTGACGGTCTCGGCCGGGATGACCTCGCGGATGCGCACATACACGTGCGTGCGCCGCCAGGGGACGTTGTGCGCGATGCGCTCCGTGCCCTCGATCGTTGCGACGACGATGGGCACATTGGCCTTCTGCGCGATCTTGAGCGAGCCGGCGTGCCAGGGCAGCAGCTCACCGCTTTTGCTGCGCGTGCCCTCGGGATAGATGGCAAACGAGCACTCGTGCGCGCGGATGAGGTCGGCCGCGGCATTGATCGTGGTCAGGGCGTTGCGCGCGTTTTCACGGTCGATCGGCAGAAAGCAGCACCGGCGCAGGCGGCGGTCATCATGGTATTCATGGCTTTCTTCATGGTCCTGGTCATCACGGCCGCCTCCTTTCGCTTCGGAAATGTTGGGCCTATTGTAGCAAAGCAAAATTCCAAAGTCAACGGTGTTTTCACAAAATACGTCATCATATCGCACAATCAGCCACAATATGTATTATGCAATATACACAAAAACGGATCAATTTTTCCCAGAAACTGGAAATTCCGCGGCCGCAGCCGGTCTGCCGCTCCGAACACAAAAAACGATATAGACGGACAAACATACGACGATACCGAACAATACCCCTTGCATTTTCTGCGTTATCCTGTAAAATAGACAGCGAACCTCCGCGCGGTACGCGCGGAAGCGGAACAGACTGAAAAGGGAGGCCCGCCCATGCATACGCCCCGGCACCCCACACGCAGCATAACGATCATGGCGTCAGCGCTGCTGGCGCTGTTTCTGCTGTCCTTCGTGCTGGGCCGCTACGGCGTCCCTCTGGGCGAGGTGGTAAAGATACTCCTCTCCCGCGTCTTTTCTATTGAACCGACCTGGACGGACAACATGGCCATCGCCGTGTGGAATGTCCGCCTGCCCCGTATCCTGCTGGCCTGTCTGGTGGGCTGCGGCCTCTCCGCCGCCGGTACCGCCTACCAGACCGTGTTCCAGAACCCCATGGCCGCACCGGATATCCTGGGCGCGTCCTCCGGTGCCTGCTTCGGTGCGGCGCTGGCGATCCTGACGGGCCAGAGCACCGTGATGGTCACCGTTTTCGCCTTCCTAGCCAGCCTGCTGTCCGTGGCCCTGGTCTATCTGGTGGGCCGCCGATCCCGGGGCAGCCGTGTGGTGAGCCTCCTGCTGGCCGGTATCATGGTAGGCTCGCTGTTCTCGGCCTGTACCTCCTATATCAAGCTGGTGGCCGATCCCACCAACCAGCTGCCCCAGATCACCTACTGGCTCATGGGCAGCCTCTCCGGCACCCGTATGCACACCGTCGCCTTTGCCGCCGTCTGTATGGCGGCAGGGCTGACGCCCCTGCTGCTGCTCCGCTGGCGCATGAACCTGCTGACCCTCTCGCCGGATGAAGCCCGCGCCATGGGCGTCCACACGGACCGCCTGCGTCTGGCGGTGATCCTCTGCGCCACGGTGCTGACGGCCTCCGCCGTCTCCGTCTCCGGCATGATCGGCTGGGTGGGTCTGGTGATCCCCCATCTCAGCCGCCGCCTCGTGGGTAACGACTGCCGCAGGCTCCTGCCCATGGCCTGCCTGTTCGGCGCGGCCTTTCTGCTGCTGGTGGACGACCTGGCCCGCACCCTTGCGGCGACGGAGATCCCCATCGGTATCCTGACGGCCTTCGTGGGCGCGCCGTTCTTTATCTACCTCATGGTGAAGGGAGGCGACCGCCTGTGACCCTCACGGTATCGCACCTGACCTTCGCTTATCCCAAGGCCCCGCCGGTGCTGGAGGATGTCTCCTTCACCGTGCCCGCCGGTGATTTCCTCTCCGTGCTGGGTGCCAACGGTGCCGGCAAGAGCACCCTCTTCCGCTGCCTGCTGGGCGGCCTGGAGGGCTACACCGGCGCCATCTCGCTGGACGGCCGCGACGTGCGGACCTTCTCCCGCCGGGAGCTGGCGGCCCGCATCGCCTACATCCCGCAGATACACCGTCCCACCTTCGGCTATTCCGTGCTGGACACCGCCCTCATGGGCCTGACCCGGCACTTGTCCCCGTTCCAGAGCCCCTCCAAGGCCCTGGAGCAGCAGGCTCTGACCGCCCTGGAGCAGCTGGGTGTGGCCCACCTGGCGCAGCGGAACTTCGCCGCCCTCTCCGGCGGCGAGCAGCAGCTGGTGCTCATTGCCCGCGCCCTGTGCCAGCAGTCGGAGCTCCTCATCATGGACGAGCCCACGGCCTCTCTGGATTACGGCCACCAGCTCCGTGTGCTGGAGC